>OGYY01000945.1_pt1 | contig 27329 bp, 20 predicted proteins | sample 1576671 | NCBI WGS metagenome assembly OGYY01 (sample SAMEA3541593, study PRJEB24748) | human gut metagenome | biome: human gut; feature: human-associated habitat; material: faeces | place: China | collected 2012 | reverse complement strand
CAAAGCAAGGTGCTTTTACTCTCGTATTTTAGATATAATTGTGGTATGATGAGTGTGGCACTTTTTATCAATTTGTTTTTATAAACTTACAGCAAACTGTTCATTTTTTCACAGTTACTGTTATTTCACTAAGCATGGGACTCCTGTAGTTTCCAGAGTCCCTATAACGGAGATTCATTATGAAATTACTGATCGTAGACGACGAAGAGCTTACCCGCACCGGTGTAATTTCTTCCATCGACTGGCAATCCATCGGAATCCGGGAGGTGCTTCAGGCAGATGATGGAATAAACGGAATTGAAGTGGCCAGAGTACACAGACCGGACATTGTGCTATGCGATGTACGTATGCCCCGTCTGGATGGAATCGCAATGCTGGAGCAGCTGGAAGAAATTCTTCCTGATATTGTTCCTGTTTTTATGAGCGGATATTCGGATAAAGAATATCTAAAGGCTGCCATCAAGCTAAAAGCCGTCAATTATATAGAAAAGCCTCTGAACCCTGTGGAAATCCGGGATGCCATTGTGGAAGCCCGTGATCTTTGCCTGGAAAAAAAACGTACCCGGCAAAATGCGTCCATCCATTCCATGGAAAGCGCTTCCCGCCTGGCTCTTCTTCTCACCCAGCCTTTCGCCCATGCGAAGGAAAGTATTGACCAGCTCATAGATGAGCTGTCTCTATCCATCAGCAATACCACTCCCTTTACTGCAATCGTGCTTAAGACCGATACCGAGGAGGAGTTTCCTCTTTCAGAAGCAAACGCCATATTTCTGTCCGTCCGGGAATTTTTAAAAACCTTCCATATAGATTGTATTTTTGCAGAAAAGCGTGTACAGTATATGGTTTACTTTTTGTTTGGTTCCTCTCCTGGAGCTGCCGTTCGAAAAAGCATTGAAGAATTTTTCTGTAGTCTGTATTCCCGCTGCACCAGATTCTGCATCGCAGCCGGAGACACTGTTACAGGCATTTCCAAAGCTTATCAGTCCTATACTTCTGCAGTTATTTCCCTGCAGAGCAGCTTCTTTTTCCCCACAGGTACCTTTCTGTCTCCTTTTTATCAGGCACCTGTTTCTGAAACAGCAGCAGCGCTTTCTGCCAGTCCGGAGAATGAATTTCTCACTCTTCTCACTGAAAAAAATAAGGAAAAAGCAAAAGCTTTCCTTGACAATCTGTTCCTGTATTATAACCAGAATCAGAATGTTCTGCCTAACCAGGCCAAGGATCTCTATTACAAATTATTCCGTGCTTTGGATAATGCTGCACGTCAGCTGAAGCTAACCTTATCCGATACCCAGGAAAATTTAATAGACACATTGGAGAAGATTTTTTCCTATAATGAGATGCACCAGAAGCTGGTAAAAAAGACAGAAATTTTTTTCCAGACAGCAGCCAGCACAGAAGAAGAAAATTCTACTATTTTTCTGATCAAAGATTACATCGGACAGAAATATATGAACGAGACCTTATCTGTGAAAGATATCAGTGATCATGTATTTTTATCAACCTCGTATGTGTGTACCTTCTTCAAAAATGAGACCGGTCAGACTTTAAATCAGTACCTCACAGAATACAGAATGGAAAAGGCCAAGCAGCTGCTGTCTGACCCCAGGTATAAAATTACAGATATTTCCTCGCGGGTGGGATACAGTGACGGGAATTATTTCGGTAAAAGTTTTAAGAAGTATACAGGTTTTTCTCCTTCTGAATATCGAGAGAAAATGAGTTAGTTTTCTGCAACACATAAAAAATTTTATATATTTCAAAACACCTATATATTTTTGAGGAGTGTGAAATAATTTGCATAAGCTTAAGCAATGGTACCAGGATCTGAACCTGCAGTCCAAGTTTACCCTGGTACTCCTTTTGATTGTGTCAATTCCTGGGATTGCCATTATCTTCTTTTTTTATGGAAGAGCCTACGACATGGTAGTTTCCTATACGATCCGCCAGGAACAGGACCGGTCTGCAGAAACGGCGCCGTTGATAGAAGAATCCATTCAGAAAGTCCTGGATGTAAGCGAAGAGATTTCTTCCCTTGATTTTTACCAGACACTTTTTAAAAATGCCATAACCGACTCCTTCACGGATCTGGCAGATTCCCCGGATGCGGCATCTTTTTCCCAAAAGGTAGATCAGCTGATCACTGGTACACCTGTTACCAATGTCAAAATTTATATGGAGGTGCCAAAAGGCTCTCCTTCAGACATAAATGCACTTTTAGATAAGGAAGACCTGAAAGATACTTTTCTATCTCTCGATCAGATCCGTGGAACCTACTGGTATGGTATTTTCCGCGGAAGCCGCGTTTCCCAGCTTTTTTGTCCCTCCTTCTATCTTGGTACAAAGGAACAAAAGGCATATGGAGATCAGGCATATATCACCCATGCTTCTGTAATCTATAACAACGGAACTTATGATGCTTATATGGCGGTCTATTATTCCGGTCATGATTTTCAGCAGATCCTGTCTGAAAATCTTACTCTGGACGGCAGTGTTTCTTATATTATGAATGAGCGTAACAACCTGGTTTCTGCTTCCAGTGATTCTCTCGCCGGAATTTACTGGCTGGATTACGACAAGATCATGGAGTCCTACATGTCCTCCAACAGTTTCGTGGAGCAGGATATTCTGGGGAAAACCGTTTACGTTGGTTTCTACCGGATCAAACAGCCAGGCTGGTTTATGGTGACGGTACTTCCCTCCCAGCCCCTGATCAATCAGAGTAATATCCTGGTTTTGCAGTTTTTATCCATTTATATTGCGGTACTGGTGCTTGCCTTTTTGCTTGCAAGTACCTTGTCCAAATCCATTACAGGGCGAATTTCCTCAGTTATCAGTCAGATGCGAACAGTCCGTCACGGTCCTCCGGTCCCTATGGACAGCCCAAGTGCGCACGATGAAATTGGTGATCTTATTGATACTTACAACTATATGACACGCAAAATGAACCAGCTTATGGAAAAACAGGCCCAGGCTGCTGAGGATCTGCGAATTGCCGAGTTTAATTCCCTTCAGGCTCAGATCAATCCCCATTTTCTTTATAATACCATGGATATGATCAACTGGATGGCCCAGCAGGGACGTACCTCTGAGGTCTGTAACGCAGTGCAAAGTCTTTCCAGATTCTACAAGCTGACACTTAGTCGTAAAAAGGGAATCAGTACGATTGCCAAGGAAGAAGAACATGTTTCCATCTATGTTCACCTGCAGAATATGCGCTACCATGACAGCATTTCTTTCATTTCCGATATTCCGGATGAACTGATGGAATACCAGATTCCAAAGCTGACCCTGCAGCCTGTTATAGAAAATTCCATACTTCACGGAATTCTGGAAAAACCTTCCAAGTCTGGAACTATTGTACTTACCGGATGGATGGAGGATGGGGATATTGTACTTCTGATTTCTGATGACGGAGTTGGAATCGCGCCGGATAAACTGCCCGTGATTCTTTCCGGGGAGGGTACCAGTATTTCAGGTGGAACCAATATTGCGATCTATAATACTCACAGACGGCTTCAGGTGCTTTATGGCGCAGATTATGGATTGACTTATTCCAGCGATGTAGGAAAAGGAACCGAGGTGCAGATTCGGATTCCAGCGAAGAGGGATGAAACCTCTGGCGAAACGCCAAAGCCCCTGTAAACTGATGTTTTCAGCACCGTCTTACGCAGGCGGTGCTTTTTGTATGGAATTTCACAGAAGATAACAAACGGGAGAGTCCACAGACTCTCCCGTTTATTGAATATGAATATGTGTACAGACCATATAGATGGTCTTATTCTTGCTATTATTTACACAACTTTGAAAATTATCTTGTTACAATATCAACCGGTACATTGAAGATCTTTGCAACCTTCAGGATGGTATCAATATGTCTGCCTGTTGCAGCTGCCATATGATGTGTCGGGCCAGCTTCGCTCCAGCGGTTTACAAACTCTCTTGCGCCACATGTAAAACGAGTTCTCATGTTCGTATCGCCAAAGGAAAGGATTGGTCCTTCCTCGTTGATTCCCTCAGCAACAACGAATTTGAAGCGTCCGTCTCCATCCTGTGTGATTGCAAGATAGGTAACCGGACCTGTGTATGGATAGAACTGTGTCAGATATCCGCCGCCTGTTTTGCCATGGAACACTGGTACGATCTTCATGGTAGGTTTCTTATCAGAAATATCAGCATCACCACTTCCGGAATGACCGATAATGCAGATGTCATCATTGAAATCAATGGAATACATCTCGGAAAGCTGGCCTGTGCCGGAAATTGTCTTCAGAATACTCATTGCCATGGCAACCTTCATATCACCCTCAACAGCACATGCAGTACCCTGTTTGATCAGCATAGAGAATGCCGGAATCAGCATACTGTCAAGGACACCAGCCTTGCCCTGTGCAAATCCGTCATAATGGGAAGCGATCATTCCAAGATGCTCATCCTTTACCCATTTCTCAAATGCTACAACATATTTTGCCATATCCCATACTTTCTCAATTGTTCCGCCGCCCTCAATATCAAAGGTGTCCAGAATATCCTGAGCTTTTGCACGAATTGCATCCTCATCTGTGATATCATCCGCAATTGCCCACATTTTTTCCCAGTCAAACTGTTTGGTATAAAGGAACATTCTGTTGTACAGGTTGGTCTCATCAATGTAAAGGTCCATCATACCTGGGTAAGGTCTTCCAATCTGGGCAATATTTGTGTCACGGAATCTTCTTCTTACCTGAGCTGCTTTACACCAGTCTTCAATCTCAGCCTGAACATCTGGATCTCCGCCTTCTACAACACCAGTGATAACAGCATGTCTCTTTCCAGCTCTCTCAAGGTCAGCAACAGCTTCTCCAACAGCACCGCAGGCATATCCTTCGCCGAGCCATGTAGCAATGTCTGTGTGATCGTAATCCAGAGCTTTCAGCTTCTGAACATTTACCAGAACAACCGGAACATTCAGGTCACGGATTGCAGGAAGCATGTTGTAGGATGTAGCGTAGGTTAACATCTGAAGGAAAACGAGATCAACGTCTGCTGCACGGAATTTATCCCCAGCAGCCATAGACTGTTCTTTTGTTGTTACCATTCCTCCATCGATGATTTCTACGGTATCCGGAATTGTTTTCTTAAATGCCTCGTACTGAGCCTCAAACTCTGGTACCAGTGAAGGGAACTGAGGCAGATATGCGCCTAAAGCAATAGAAAATACGCCAACCTTTGCTTTTGTGTTTACTAACATAGTAGTACCTCCTGTTTAATTTGATATATTATGCATCTGTGATTCAGGCTGCGAACATAACGCTTATTGCTCATAGGTTCAGAAACAATCTGTTTGCCCATATGCCACAGCTCATAACCACAAATGCCATTATACAAATGATCGTATATCCCGGCTGTTTTAACTTCTCATTAAGCCTGATATACCTTAATTCCAAAGGACTCATGAATGGTAGTACGAGCCTCTTCGATTGATTTAAACTCTTCTGCTTTTAACATCTGAGCGGTAATATTACCGATTGCAGTTGCCTCTCCAGGACCTGCATGAACCTCTTTGCCTGTTGCTCTCGCAGTCAGCTCATTAAGATAGCCTGCATTGGAACCGCCGCCAACTACATGGATACGACTGAAGGTTCTTCCTGTCATCTCTTCCAGTTCCTTTGCTGTCTTTGCATAGCACTCAGCAAGACTGGTATAAATAACAGTAGCAATTTCTCCTAAAGTTTCCGGAACCTTCTGTCCGGTTCTTCTGCAGTAATCTTTAACCTCTTCGATCATGCTTTCTGGAGAAAGGAAGCACTCATCATTTGCATCTACTCTGGATGGGAAATCTTTCGCTTCCTCTGCCATCTGACAGATTTCTGCAAATCCATATTTATCATCATATTCATGACGAACAGACTGGATCATCCAAAGTCCCATAATATTCTTCAGATAACGGAATCTTCCTGCATAGCCGCCCTCATTCGTAAAGTTCATCTCGCAACTCTTCTTGGAGCAGTCAGCTTTTTCTCTTTCAATTCCCATCAATGACCATGTTCCGGAGCTGATATAAATAAAATCGTCGTCGTTTGCAGGAACTGCAAGAACTGCGGATCCGGTATCATGTGTAGCCGGTGCTACAACTTCCACATCAAACCCAACTTCTGCTTTTACCTCTTCTGTAAAGTGTCCAACACTGGTACCAGGCATGATCAATTTCTGGAACATTTTTCTTGGATATCCAAGTTTATCAATCAGTTCGTAATCCCAGTCCTTTGTTTCTGCATTTACCAGCTGACCTGTTGTTGCCTCTGTATATTCACAGGTTTTCTTGCCTGTAAGAAGATAATGGAAATAATCCGGTACATGAAGCATAGTTTCAGCCTGTTCCAGATATTCCGGATGTTTTGTCTTCACAGCCATCAGCTGATATACCGTGTTGAAAATTGCTTTCTGAATACCGGTACGTGCATAAAGATCCTCAAGAGAAATCGTCTTATATACTTCCTCATCCATACCTTCATTTCTGTGATCACGATATCCCACCGTATTTCCAAGAACCTTGTCGTCCTTATCCATCAGTACAAAGTCAACGCCCCAGGTATCAACACCCATGCTTACCGGAATCTTGCCGATCTCTTTACATTTCTTAAGACCATTCTTAATTTCCTGGAAAAGTCTGTCAAACTCCCAGCAAAGCTCGCCGTCTTTCTTTACCATTCCATTCTCAAAACGATGAACTTCCTCAAGCTCCATTTTTCCATTCTCAAGATGTCCAAGGATCAGACGTCCGCTGGAAGCACCGATATCTACTGCTAAATAATACTTTGTCATTTTATGAAACCTCCTCAATTGTAAAATTACGCTGTATGTATCAAGGTTCCTGTCGTATTGTCACACACAAATGTCTCATCGAACATTTTTCATAAACAATAACGTACAAATCCTGATGTTCCTCACACAGCTGCCTTTCTAATTGATGATATCATAGTACTATAATATCCATCAATAAATAAGAACCTTGTTTGTCTAAAAAAGTGTCCTTATTTGCAACCAGAATGTTCTATCCACTATATTCACCAAAAACCTCTCACATAAAGTATCCGGAAGATAGTGACAATATTTTCCGTGCTGCAATAATTCCTCTTTCACCCAGAAAACCCCCGGGGCAATGCCCCAGGGGTCTGTTTCATTCACAGTTTATAAACCTGCAAACATTGGACGTTGTGTCGTCTCTTTACTTTTTAATTAGTCGTAAAGGTTTGGAGCGATGTTTTCATCGTCGATGTTTGTAGAATCATACCAGTAACCAGCTGTAGGAACATCCTCAAGCTCAGCTCCGTTAGCAGCTGCTGTCAGAGCGTAGATTGCATAATATCCCATCATCAGAGGAGACTGTGTAACTGCACCAAGGAATGTGCCATCTGTTACAGCTGCTTTAATGATAGAACCAGCGTCGAAACCAACACCGATAACATCACCGTTAGCTGCGTCAGAACCAAGAACGTTCAGGTTAGCGTTAGCTGCAAGAACACCCTCTGCTGCAACCTGGTTGGAACCGAAGATTGCGATACAGTTTTCCTGGGAAAGGATAGCCTGAGCCTCTGTGGAGCAAAGCTCTACAGTTGTCTGTGCCGGAACTGCAACCTGGATAACAACGTCTGCGTCAGCTTCTTCAGCGTCAGCACCTTCTGCTGCGTTTACATAGAACTCATTACCTTTAACTGCTACTGTTTTTCCATCAGCTTTAATCAGCTCGATCATCTTATTGATGAATCCTGTACCACGCTGCTGGATGTTAAGACCTGTAGCATCCTGGTTAACCTCACCGATGATAACCTGTCCGTCAGCATTAGCGATAACGTCTTTGATTGCCGGATACATGTTCTCAGCTGCTACAGAACCAGCCTGATTGTTGTCTGTGCAGACTTCGCAAACTACAGATCCTTCCGGAGCATCAGCGATACCTGTATCAAATGTAACAACCGGGATTCCTTTGTCAACACATGTCTGAAGAGCTGCCTGAACAGAAGATGTATCACAAGCTGCAAGTCCTAATCCAACAGGATTAGCTGCGATAGCTGTATTGATCATGTTAACCTGGTCAGCGATATCGGACTCACTGTTTGGTCCCTGTGCTGTATAGGTAACCCCTAATTCTTCAGCTGCTTTGTCCATACCTTTCATAGCTGCTTCCCAGTATGTAGCCTGGAAAGATTTAACCATCATAGGGAATTCATAAGCTTCGTTAGCTGTAAGTCCTTCAAACTGATCTTCCGGAGCTGCCATAACAGTTGTTGCTGCTAAACCAGATACCATTGCTGCACAGAGTACTAATGCCATAACTTTCTTTGCTTTCATTTACTACTTCCTCCTTGAAATAAAAATTATATAGTTTTTTATGATGATACGTCGCTACACTCTCCGACGCTTCACATCCGTTATGAAATTGTTGCTGTTTACCAGCTGTTCTGCTTATAAACAGAATTCTGCTTTTCTTCAGGCTGACTGTCTGTAAGCCAGCCTGTATGTTTCAGTTATTAGTGTGCACTTTTTTTCTCTTTCAGGATATCGATCAATACTGCAACGATCAATACAACACCTGTGATGATCTGCTGCCAGTTTGCCTGCAGACCGACATATGGAAGACCGGTCTTTAACAGCATGATTACGAAAATACCTACCAGAGTTCCTACTACAGATCCATAACCACCGGAAGCTGCAACACCACCAACGAATACACCGCCGATTGCGTCCATCTCAAGTCCGGCACCAGTACCAGGCTGTACAGTAGGAGTTACTGCTGCGTATGCGATAGCTGCAAGTCCGGTAAACAGACCGCAAACTACGTATACCATTACATGGTAAAACTTAACATTGATTCCGGAAAGAGCTGCTGCTTCTTTGTTGGAACCGATTGCGATGGTGTAACGTCCGAATTTTGTATGATTCAGAACGAACTCCATCAGGATTACCAGAAGGATCATCCAAAGGAAACCGAGCGGGTAACGGGAAGCGCTTCTTCCCTGTCCGATTGTCAGTTTAAAGATGGAATGGAACCATCCGCCTGGCTGATTCAGTGTTGGCCATGGTGTAGCACTGCAAAGAGAACCAGCACCACGGGTAATCATACAGGTACAAAGAGTAGCAAGGAATGGCGGCAGATTCATGATACCAATGAGAACACCGTTCAATGCGCCGATTGCAATTCCAAGCACTACACAGAGCAGCATTGCTACTACTACTGGAACATTGTTGCTTCTTACAAGTGTTCCGCCGATCAATGCGTAACATACCATACCAGTTCCGATTGACAGGTCTACACCGCCTGTGATAAGCGGGAATGTAACACCGATTGCCATCAGAAGGTCATAATATGAGAAATCCAGCATACTCAGGATTGTGGTGTACTGTCTGAACTCCTTACTCATAAAGGAGAAAACAGCAGCCAGTGCAATGATAACCAGCAAAACAATAAATCTCTGATCACTTAAAATACTTTTTTTCTTCTTAGTCATGACGTCCTCCTTAATCGATATTCCGTGTCGCCTTATTCATGATGTGTTCCTGTGTAGCTTCAGAAATATCAATATTTCCTGTTACCTTACCTTCACACATAACGATGATTCGGTCACTCATTCGGAGAATCTCGGTCATTTCAGAGGAAATCATAATAATAGATTTTCCTTCTGCTGCAAGCTTGCTCATTAACTTGTAGATCTCGTTCTTCGCACCAACGTCGATACCTCTTGTAGGCTCATCGAAAATCAGGATCTCACTGTCACGGGTAAGCCATTTTGCAATAACTACCTTCTGCTGGTTACCACCGGAAAGATTCACTACCAGCTGGTCTGTAGAAGGAGTCTTGGTTGCAAGCTCTTTCACATATCTCTCTGTAACTTTTTTCTCTTTGGCTTTGTTGATGAATAAACCGTTGCAATATTCTTCCATGGTAGCCAGAGTTGTGTTCTCTGTTACAGATTTCTGAACAACAACTCCATATCTTCTTCTGTCCTCAGACAGATAACCGATACCATATTTAACAGCATCCTGTGGGCTGTTGATGGTTACTTCATGGAGCTGTCCATCTTTACCCATAATGGAAATCTTACCGCTCTGTTTCGGATCTGCCCCAAACAGTGCTCTGGCTGTCTCGGTACGTCCTGCTCCCATCAATCCTGAGAAGCCAAGGATTTCACCTTTACGAAGCTCGAAGCTTACATCCTGAACCATCTTGCCTGCATTCAAATGCTCTACTTTCAAAACAACCGGGGCATCTGGGGCAACCATGCTATGATCCTTCGGATCTTCGTAAATAACACGACCAACCATCATGTTGATAATATCTTCTTTTGTACTGTCTGCTGTGATCAGGGTTCCAACATAGCCACCATCTCGCATGACAGTTACACGGTCTGTGATGACCTTGATCTCATCCATACGGTGTGAGATGTATACAATACCAAGATTCTTCTTACGAAGGTCTTTGATGATTTCAAATAAATCCGCAATCTCCTTCTCAGTAAGAGCAGCTGACGGCTCATCAAAAATGATCACCTCAGCTTTGTGGGAAATAGCCTTTGCAATCTCACACATCTGCTGCTTACCAACAGTAAGATTACTCATTTTTTCTCTCGGATCGATCTCAATATTCAGATCCTGAAATAATTTTCTGGAATCTTCGATCATCTTCTTGTCGTCTACACGGATTCCCTTCTTCGGTTCACGTCCGATAAAGATATTCTGTGCAACAGTCAGATCTCCGATCATATTTAATTCCTGATGTACGATTACCACTCCGGCATCCTGAGCTTCACGGGTATTGTGAAATTCTGTCTCTTTGCCTTTATATGTAATTGTTCCGGAATCCTTCTGGTAAATACCGGTAAGCACCTTCATCAGTGTGGACTTTCCGGCTCCGTTCTCTCCCATAAGTGCATGTACTTCACCGCGTTTCACTTCGAAATTAACATGATCCAGGGCATGAACTCCAGGAAAGGACTTATCAATATCCTTCATAGTTAAAATAACTTCACCCATTATCGAATCCTCCCTTATGATCAGTTCTTTCTGCGTCTTGCAGAAACGTCAGCGTAAACTGCTACAATAACAATGATACCTGTAATAATCATCTGCTGTCCTTTGCCAAGACCAAATGCCATGATTCCCTGCTGAAGAAGAGAGATGATAAATACACCGATTACAGTACCGCCGATGGAAGCAAGTCCACCAACCATGGATGTACCACCCATTACACAGCCTGCAATTGCCTCGTTGTTATACTGATCGCCATATCCTGGCTGAACGGTTGTATAAGTAGCTACAAAGAACAGTGCTCCGATTCCTACCAGGAATCCACAGATCACATATGCAAGCATTCTCCATTTTCTGGTATTGACACCAGAAAGACGAACTGCCTCGCTGTTAGATCCAAGACAAAGGATATAACGTCCTGGCTTTGTATTGTAAAGAACAATACCGCAAACCACTGCCATTCCAAGGAAGATCACAAGACCAACCGGGAATCCATTATAAGATGCGATATTACGGAACCATCCGTTTACCGGATCAGAACTCTGCGGCCAGCTGACTGACTGTGTCTTGGTAAATACAGAAGCAATACCTTTTGCAATGTTCATGGAAGCCATGGATACGATAAATGGCGGAACTGACATATAAGAAACCAGCCATCCATTAAATATACCAAATGCAAGACCAATGAGCACACACAGAACCATGGCAGCTGCACAAGGAACTCCATAAGAAGTCATGCAGTAACCGGAAACCAGTGCACAGCAGAACATAACCGGTCCGATGGAGAAATCAATTCCTCCCGTAGCAATTACAAATGTTACTCCAAGTGATAAAAAGCCCAGGAAGTATACATAGTTCAAAGTAGATTTGATACTGTCGCCAACAGGGAATTTACTTCCGAGTACTACCTTGAAAACTACGAACATAAGAACAAGAATACAAACAAGCATGATTCTGTTCAGGCCGAGCTTTTTCACAATTGGATTTTGTTTTAACTTTTCCAACTTTTCACCCTCCTTGATTTTTTGTTATTGTCCAGGTTTTCCTCACTCTTCCTGAGCAATAACTTTTTGCACTCTCTGCGTTTTCTATATAATACCTTGAATTCTGCACAATTGTAATAGAATATTTTCCAGAAAAAGGTTAAATATTTACGGTATGGTCATAAATTTTTAACCTTTTATGTGAAATATGCACTAACACTTTACCGTGTAAAATCAAAAAACCTCAAATTCAATCCTTTTCATACATAAGAAACGCAAAAGGATCGAACCTGAGGTTCCACTTTATCTGGCAGAGTATATTAAAAAAATCTGGTACAGCATAAATCAGGTAACTCTTCCGCAAAACGTGCAGCTGTGAAGATACAGAACAGTTACAAAGTCTGTTTTATGGTATTAAATGGAAAGATCAGCTTTTCAATTTCGCTGGAATACATATTCTCCGGAGTTACAAGCTGGCAGCCGGAATTTACATTCTCATCGTAAGGTTTTCCCTGCAGCATACGCACAGTCTCCGTTACACCCAGATAGCCCATCTTAAACGCTTTCTGCACAACAATTCCCTTGAAGACACCCTTTTCCATAAGCTGAACCGCTTCCTGGGAGCTGTCTACCCCCACTACCTGTATTCGGTCTTCCATGTCATGTTTCTGTACCGCCCGTGCTGCGCCTACAGAAGAATATTCATTCATTCCTGCAATCATTTCAAGATTCGGATATTTCTCCATCAGTTCTTCTGTAAGCTGGGAAGCCTTATCAAACTGGGAATTACAATATACTACGTCTACAACATTCTTATTATAATCCCCCAGACCTTCCCGAAAGCCCTGTTCTCTTTCGATTGCAGTGGAAACACCTTTTACATGGCTTACAATTGCAATCTGGGAATCCTTATTTAAAAAAGTTCTGGCATATTCCCCAAGCTGCTTTCCTGCTTCCAGATTATCTGTGGCAACTGTCATATCCTGAATATTGCTTTCTGTATAGGAATCTATAAATGTGATCTTGATTCCCTTATCTTTTGCCTTCTGCAATAATTCATCGGAAACATCAAAGCTGGAAGGGGAAAATAGTATTGCATCCGGATTTTTCTCAATTGCCTCTTCCAGAAGCTTATTCTGTACCTCCACATCCTGTTCTCTCTCCGGTGCCAGCACTTCCAGTTCTGCACCGCATTCCTGCGCCGCCATTCTTGTCCCGGAAATCAGGGATGTCCAGAAGTCATTGGTTCCATCCTCTGTTTTCGGTATGTAAATTAATGACCACTTTTTGTTATTATTTTTTTGACGAATATAAAGCATTCCTCCGGAAACCAGACACACCGCCAGCGCTATGCATACAAGCATAAGCCATTGTTTACGCTTTTTCATGATGTTCCTCCTGCTCGATCGGAATTACCACTGTAACAGTCGTACCTTTTCCTTTTTCACTTTTATAGCTCAGACCATATTCCTTTCCATAGTACATACAGAGACGTCTTTGAACGTTGTATACCCCAACACCATTAGAACGATAATTGACTTTATGCTTCTCAAAAATTCGGTTCAGGGTCTCCTCATCCATTCCCACACCGTCATCTGCTATTTCGATAACTGCATTTCCATCTTTCTGGTATCCGTTAACAGTAAGCATCCCCTTCGATTCCTTATATTTAAGGCCATGATAAATTGCATTTTCCACAATCGGCTGAAGTACAAGCTTCACTATATGCACACTGTTAATAGATGGATCCACATTGATCGCAAATTCCAGTTTATCCTTATAGCGCATTTTCTGAATGGTGAGATAACTCTTCACATACTGGATTTCCTGGCCGATGAGGACCGTCTCATCTTCGTTGCTGATACTTTGCCGCAAAAGCCGTGCCAGAGAAGCGGTCATCAGTACTACATCTTCATATTTCTTCCCTTCCGCCATCCAGATAATGGAATCCAGCGTATTATAAAGAAAGTGTGGATTAATCTGGGACTGAAGGGCTTTCAGTTCACTCTTTCGCTTCAATTCCTGTTCATGGACATTCTGTGCCATCAGATCTTCAATCTTGTGGGTCATCACATTGAATGATGTGGTAAGACTTCCAATTTCATTCTGGGAAGGTATGACCAGATCATCTGCAGCCTTGAAATCACCTTCCTGAACCCTTTCCATAGAATCACGAAGCTTCTGAATCGGAAGAGTTATGCTTCTGGCAATAAAGCTGGAAATAAGCATGGCGATCACAACCAGTACAATGGCCGTCATTACATATATGTTATTGGCTTCTTTGCTGCTCTTTAAAAGCTCTGCCATATTCATGCAGCCAACAATCGTCCATCCAGTTATCTCAGAGCGGGCAAGTGTATAGATTTTTTCGTCATCTCCCTCTCCTGTTACTACCGTATCTGTGTCGGCATTCATAACAATATCAATATTCTCCGTCTGAAGCTCATTATACAGCTGCTGCTGACTTGGATGATAAACGATGTTCCCATTCTGATCCAGAATAAATACATATCCCTTATCCCCAATGCTGTTCTGATCACAGAGCTCACTGATGGCGCTGTAATTCAAGTCAATAAATACAACGCCGTCACTGTTTCCCGTGCCATAGAAATTGTGGACTTCGCGGCTTAAAGTAATCACCCACGGACGCTGGCCCTTGATCACATGCTGGACATGGGAAGAGCTGAGACAATACTGATTGTAATTATCTACCGCATTGGTGTACCACTCCTGCGTGGAAAGATCCAGATCCGGATTGATGGCCTGATATCCGCTGTTTATGAGCATAACCCCATCTTTTTGCACGATTCCGATGTTGCAGATATCATCACGTCCTTTCAGTATCGTACTGAATTGTTCCAGAAGACGTTTCCTGTGTCCTTCTTTTACAGCCTCATCCTCACCGATGCGCTGGTACAAAAGCTGATACGCATCCTGGCTTTTTGCAATAACTGAGGCAATATTATCCATATATGTAATATACGAATCAACATTCTGATTCAGCTGATGTATAATGGTCTGGGTATAAATGGCAGAGTTCTCATAAACTGTAGAATTCGTATATCTTACTGATACTGCAGTCGCTGCAAGCACCGCACAGAGAACCAGAACAGAAACAGCCACAAATATAGTGCTTTGAATACTTTTAAAGCCTTTAAGAAATTTTCGTTCTCTTTTGTTTTCATTCATAGGCTGCTCTCCCTTGCATTTTCTCATTCATTTAACTTTTTATTTTTCATATCTTTCATCACTGATTTCTGTAGAAATAATCCACCTGCTGGCAGCAAATCTTTTTATAGCTGCAATTATTCACTTCCGGATTCAATCATTTCCAGATCCCACTCTGTCTGAAAATTTTCCTTAAGATTCTCTGAAATATGAATCTTCCCATCATCTGTCACCAGGATCACATTGAATTCTTCCCTGTGCTGCCGCCAGAATTGACAAGCTTTCTCATAGCCCATAATATAAAGGGCCGTGGACATTCCATCTGCAAGTGTACCATCCTTTGATACGATTGTCACAGACAGCAGATCTCCATCTGCCGGATATCCTGTCCTGGGATTGATGATATGAATATAGGTCTCCCCATCTTCTTCAAAATACCGCTCATAACCGCCAGAAGTAACTACGGCCTGATTTTCCACAGATAAAACGCCAATATAATCCTGCTGTCCGCCTTTTGGATCACGTATTCCCACTTTCCAGCTGCTGCCGTCTGGCTTCGTCCCTATCGCCTGAATGTTTCCTCCAAGAGAAACCAATGCGGAAGAAACGCCATATTCCTGAAAAAGCTCTGCCAGCTTCTGCCCTGTATATCCTTTTGCAATTCCTCCAAAATCAATCTGCTGATCTGCTCCAAGCGTTACAAAATTTGCTTTTTCTTTGCTGTCCCTACCCTTTTCATCAGAGTCCCGGGTCTGTATTTCTACTTTATTTCCATCCACCAGTGCCAGTTTTTTTTGTACTTCAGCAGCTGCAGGCACATGATAATTGCCTGTGGGGAATCCCCATAGCTTCATCACCGGATAAATCGTATCGTCAAAAAGTCCGTCTGTCTCCTGATAAATCTCTTTTCCCCGGAGGATCAGCTCTGCCAGATCATCTGTTGCCTGCAGATTTCCCTGTTCGTTTAAAGCATATACTTCACTTTTACTGTTTTCTGCTGATAACATCGCATCCAGTTTCTGTACTTCTTCTATAGCTGCATCTACAGCTTTTTCGCTGTTTTTACCATATGCGGTAAACTCCATATAGGTGTCCATCGCAAACAGCTGCTTCTGGCATTTCTGATTCTGAACAAAATACCTGCTGCCTTCTGTAAGAATCAAAATTCCAATACATATGCCGGCTGCCGTCAGTACTTTTCTTTTCATATGGATCTTTTTTCCCTTGCATACTCGGTAGGAGTCTTACCTGTCATTTTCTTAAAAGAAATTCCAAAATAATGGGGATCTGAAAAGCCCACCTTCTCCGCAATCTCATAGTTCTTAAGTGCAGTCTGTTCCAGGAGTTCCTTTGCCTTTTCCATACGGGTCTTACTGAGGAATTCCAGGAAAGTGCCTCCTGTGGCTTCCTTAAAAATAGTACTGAAATAGCTTGTACCAATATTCAGATAGGAACAGATATCATTCAATCCTAATTCCGGCTCATTGTAATGCTGGCGAATATATTCCATAGCAAGTACCGCCTGCTTCTGACCGCTGGAGCTGTTCAGGGAAGAGCACCTTTCGAATACCTCGTGAACATAGTCCTCTGCCATTTTAAAAGCTTCCTTAAAAGTTTTCTGTTCGGTTACCCGTCCCATGAGAATTTCTCTTTTGTGGAACAGATCTTCATTCTCAGAAGAAAGAGCTTCCCAGCAGCTTCCTGCATGGCGCAGAATCATCTGAAGGCAGACACAGGCCTGACTTTTATCCACTCTGGCCTTTTTGATCTCAGATTTCATAACAGAAAGAGCCTGATTCATCTCAGCTTCATTGCCTTTCTTGATTCCATCTACCATATCGCTTAATGGCTGCTGCAAAGAAATACTTCTCTCCGGATTCAGTGTTTCTGTATCAATGAGCAGATTTCCGCCCAGTAAATAGCGCAGTTCAATAGCCTTCTCAGCCTGGTTATGAGACTGGATCGTATCTCCGGGATTCCTTACCCAGCCCCCAATTCCTGCTGAAGCTTCAATGCCGATCACTTCTTTTACTTTTTTCTGGATTTCCTGACAGATTTCCTGTATTTCTCTGGAAAACTCCCTGCTGCGGTTTCCCATAAAGAGGATACACACCCGGTTATTTCCTTCCTGATAGGCAATTCCTGCATTACGATCTGTCACGATCTCATCTGCAACATTAAATAAAACAAAAGCCATTAATGCGCTCTCCTGGCGTTTTTCCATATCAATCTGATGAATATCGGAAAACAGATCCATGTCAAATAACGCAACCCGATAAGATGCTGCCTCCAGATTAATTCCCATTCCAGACAATTCCTCCAGGCTCTCCTGCACATCCCGAGTACAGCTTACCAGAGATTCAATCGCTTTCGAACGAATCACCAGAGCATTTTTGTGATAATCCTGAGATGTCTTTGTGAGGGATTCTATTTTCTTCTTTTCTTTTCTCTGCAGATCTACTTTTTCTTTCATTTTGCCAATAACTTCTCTGAGCTCCATAGCAGTTACCGGCTTCAGCATGTATTCGCTTACATTATACTGAATTGCTTTCTTTGCATATTCAAATTCCCCGAAGCCACTGAAGATCACAATTACGATCTCCGGGTAATTATCATGCAGAAAATGGCTCAGTTCCATTCCATCCATATACGGCATCAAAATATCTGTGAGAACAATATCTACCGGATGGCTCTTCACAAAATCTGCTGCCTGCTTTCCGTTTTCGCAGTCTCCTACAAGCTGGCAATCCATGGACTTCCAGTCAATATTCTCCTTTATGGCGTCACGTACCAGGATCTCATCATCTACAAGTAAAATTCGATACATAGTTTTCGCTTTCCCTTTCTATACACAGCATGTACCTCATCGGCTCCCCCCCCGATGCCTGTTTGCACATGGTATTCTATTAATTTCAGCTAAATATTATATTATCACATACCATAAAATCATGCAAACTAAACAAACAATTCCAGAGTTTGTTTGGTGTGTGTTACTATTACTGTTTACTGGTAACAAAAAAGCTGCAAAGTTATAAGAATTATAAACCCTGCAGCTTTTCTGCTGTGTAAGATATTTAAAGAAGCTTTGAAATTATAACCATTATTTTACAATCACTCCATCCTCATCCCAGAGATCGTGCCAGTCCTTTGCACCTTCCCACAGGAATACATGGCCTTTGATCAGACGGTTATTCTTATCAAGGGAACGGATGGTTTCCATCTCTTCTTCTGTCAGAGGATCTTCCGTGACACATTTCAGGTTCATGGTGTAATTCTTCTCTTTCAAAGAGAATGGAATTGGGGAAGCACCTCTCTGTACAGCCCATTTAATGCAGATAACTGCTGGATGTACACCATGTGCCGCTGCAATTGCTTTCAGCTCTGGCAGTTCAATATCCGCAATATCTTCTGGCATTTTATCACGTTCCGGACGTTCAGGAGAACCAATTGGGCAGAATCCTACCACTTCAATACCATGCGCTCTGCAATAATCAAACAGCTCCGGCTGCTGGAAGCATGGATGAAGCTCCATCTCGATCGCAGCTGGTTTAATTCTGCAAAGTGGAAGTACTGCCTCCAGTTTCGGGATTGTCATATTAGACATACCGATATGTTTCGTCAGACCCATATCTACCAGGCGCTCCATCTGGCGCCAGGTTTTCATAAAGCGCTCTACTGTAAACGGTTTGGAATCAGGATTTCTGGAATCCACATCACAATGTGGTGCATGATAGTTCGGGAATGGCCAGTGAACATAATACATATCCAGATAGTCAAGCTTCAGATCCTTTAAGGTCTTCGCACAGGCAATCAGTACATCTCCGTCACCATGCATATCGTTCCATACTTTGGAGGCAATAAAAAGTTCTTCTCTTTTTACAATACCTTCTGCAAATGCATCTGCGAAAATCTTTCCGATCATATCTTCATTTCCGTAACATGCAGCACAATCAAAAGAACGGTAACCTACGCGAAGTGCACCTGCAACAGAAGCAGAAACTGCGTCTGCATCTGCATGGTCACTTCCAAAAGTACCCATTCCAACAGCTGGCATCTTAGCGCCAGTATAAAGTGTTCTCTGCGGAACAATTGCCGGATCAATCATTGTCATTTTCTTATCCTCCTTAACATTTCTTTTGCACTATGGCTTTCAATTACAACGCAATTTACTTTCGCTTAATATCTTTTACTACATTTTCTTATAATTTAGTAACCTCAATCTGTGGAAGCAGTTTTTCCATATCTTCCATCACAAAAAATCCAGTCTCCTCGCGCATGGCTGCTGCCGCTGAAATAGCACTTGCCAGTTTCATTGTCTCAGGAAGTGAAAGTCCCCTGGATAAACCCAGTGCGAATCCTGCGATCATAGAATCTCCACACCCAACTGTGTTCACTGCATTTATTCTCGGAACCAGTGCACGGAAAATTCCTTCATTACCTACTGCAAGAGAACCGTCAGCTCCCAGGGAAACAGCTACGATTTCCACACCTTTTGCATGAATCTCTTTCGCCGCATCTATAATATCCTGAATATTATCACATTTCTTGCCTGTGAGCATGCGGATTTCATCAATATTGGGTTTGATCATAGTAGGTGCTGCTTCAATTCCCATTTCAAGAAGTTTGCCACTGGTATCCAGAATAACCGGAATTCCTGCCTCTTTTACAATCTTTATAAGTCGCTGATAAGCAGTTCCATCAAGTCCTTTCGGAACACTTCCTGACATTGCAACTACTTTCGCTTCTTTTACAAGATTACGGAATTTTTCCTCAAATCCGGCAAAATCCTCTTCTGTAAGGGTAAACCCAGGTTCCAGAAATTCTGTCTGAACTTTATTAACTTCATCCCAGATATTAATACAGGATCTGCTTTCTGCAGCTACATGATAAAAAGCACTTTTAATACCAAACGGCTTCAGTGCATTCTCAATATAAGCTCCTACATAACCACCTACAAAACCTGTGGCAATCACCTCTGCTCCGTAAATTGAAGCCGGCTTGGATACATTCAGACCTTTTCCACCAGGAACATAAGTACATTCCTTTACACGATTCACTTCTCCAGTCTTAAAGTTATTTACCACATACCGCTTATCAATGGCTGCATTTAATGTTACTGTCAGTATCATATGCTCAATCCTCATTCGTCAGAAGAATCTTCCCCTTTACAAGACCAGGTGTCTTATAGAGCTGGAATGCTTCCTGAGCCTGACTCATTGGCATTTTACGATAAATAAATCCCGGATCAAATTTCAGCTGACCGGTTGCAAAATAATGAGCTGTAAGATCCCACTCTTTGCCTGGGAACGGGGAACTATAGGACATCCAGGAGCCTGTAAGTTTAAATTCTTTACGATTCATATTCTCCCACTGCTTTGGTGTAAATGTAAGATCTGCATGAGGTGTTCCAATGAAGCATACGTGTGCCTTATTCGCAGCAAGTTCAAATGCCATATGCATAGTGGGAACCTGTCCGGCTGTTTCAAACACATATTCATAGCCCTTACCACCGGTAATTGCCATAGCCTCTTCCATATAATTCTCTTTGGTTGTATTGATAACTGCATCTGCGCCCATTCTCATGGCAAGATCCAGGCGTTCCTCACTAATATCAAATACGACAACCTTCTTGGAACCAAAGATCTTTGCCCACTGCATTGTGAATATGCCAATTGTTCCACATCCTAAAATTGCTACGCAGCGACCGCCCTGATAATCATTCTGAAGGAGTCCATGAAGAGCAACTGTGGATGGCTCGAACATTGCACCCTGTTCATAGGAAATAGACGGATCAAAAGGAATCGCATTCTGCTCTGGAATTACTACATAATCCGCATTACTTCCCTGCTGCCTGGAACCGATAAAACTGTAATGCTTACATAAGGAGAAGTTTCCATTCTGACAATCATCACACTTCATGCACGGAAGAAGCGGAGCCCCGGAAACGCGGTCGCCAACTTTCACCTTGGTGACCCCTTCTCCAACTTCTACTACATCACCAGAAAACTCATGTCCAAGAACGATAGGATAAAAATGAACACCATGATTCAATACTCGCGGAACATCAGAGCCACAAATGCCGGAAGCTTTTACTTTAATCTTTACCCAGCCTGGTTTTGCCTGTGGTTCTTCGATTTCCTGGTACTGTACATCCTCGTTTGCAACTACAACTGCTGCTTTCATCTTGAAATACCTCCTTACTTCCGTACCATCATAGCTTTCAGAGATTCATATAAATCCCTATATGTACGGTATGTCTTATTATAAACTTCTTTATTCTCAGGATTGGGCTCATGGCGTCTTGTCTCTTTCACTGTCATGGAAACCGCTTCCTCGTAATCTTTATAAAATCCAACTCCTACGCCAGCCAGGATTGCAGCACCTAATGTGGTTGCTGTATCGGAAGCAGGGACCACCACTGCCTTGCCTGTCACATCAGCCTTAATCTGAGTCCAGAGAAGGGAATTGGCTGAACCTCCCATAGCACGAAGAACTTCTGCTTTAGCACCTGCCGCTTCAGCCACCTCCAGATTATGGCGCAGGGAAAATGCTACGCCCTCCATACAGGCTCTTACCATGTGTCCCTTGGTCTTAGCAAAATCAAGTCCATAGAAAACGCCTTTGGCGTATGGATTCCAGACAGGGGATCTCTCCCCGGACATATATGGAAGGAACACAACGCCTTCACTTCCGGCTGGTACTGCCTCGGCAATTTCATTCAGTTGTTCCAGAGAGGATTTCCCGGTATCCGCCTTGCGGCTCCTCTCATAAGCTGCAAATTCTCTCTCAAACCAGCGCATGACACCGCCGCCTCCGGTAGTTCCTCCCTGAAGAAGCCACTTGCCTGGCACTACGTGATAGCCTAAGATCAGACTTGGATCTGCTTTGTATGTATCTGTGCAGATGCTCATGCCACCAGCCTGTCCACCCTGCTCCTGGGTCTCCCCCGGATGGATCACACCTGCACCAAGTGTTCCACAGGCTGCATCCAGACCGCCGGCCACTACAGGAGTTCCGACAGTCAGTCCACTCTGGGCTGCCGCCTCTTCCGTCACAGTTCCCACTACCTTATCGCACGCAACAATCTCCGGAAGAAAATCCACAGGAATTCCCATTTTCTCACACATCACTTCATCCCAGGTACCAGTACGCATATCAAAGCAATGCAGGCCATATCCCTGTGAAAGATCCTGTGTGATGGCACCAGTCAGTCTGTAAGCAATAAAGCTGTTTGATTGAAGGATCTTGTAAATCTTATTATATACTTCAGGCATATTCTCCTTATACCAGAGAATCTTCGCTGTGGTATATGAAGGCTGAAGAGAATTACCTGCAACATTGAAAATATTCTCACTGCCGATTTCATTATTGAGTCTGTCGCAGATTTCCTGGGCTCTTGTATCCATCCAGATAGGTGTATCTGTCAGAACATTTCCCTCATGGTCAATGGCAATAGCCGACCAGCTCTGCCCATCAATTCCCACTCCGGCAATCTGCTCTCCTGAAATATTACCTGTCTCCAGGCATTCGCAAATAGCGCCGCAAACCGCATGCCACCATTCATCCGGCTTCTGCTGCGCCCATCCCTCATGAGGATAATAAACAGGGTAATCCCCATTGGCGGAAGCCATCACCTTTCCGTTCTTGTTAAATATGGCAACCTTGCACGCGCTGGTTCCAATATCAATTCCTAATAAATAGTCTTTGCTCATCCTTGTCTCCTTATGGATTTCCCCATAAAAATATCAGTCTGAAGTTTCCGTACAATATGGTCAGGAAGCTCATCTCTTCCTTCAAGCCGTTCCAGCATGATCTGTGCTGTTTCCCTTGCAATTTTCTCTGTGGGCTGTGAAACAATGGTAAGTGCAGGTCTGCATGCACGGGCAAAAGGCAGATTGTCAAATCCCACCAGGGAAATCTCCTCTGGCATGGATACCCCCATCTCGTTAAGCCCGATCACTGCCCCCATAGTCATCTCATAGTTCGTCACAAAAACAGCTGTCATATCCGGATTCTCTTTCACCAGCTCTTCTACTGCCTGAACCCCTCCCTGGATCGTGTAATCACCATGACAGATCAGCTTTTCATCAACCGCAATTCCATGAGCCTTAAGTGCTTTCATATATCCTAACATACGCTGTCTGGCAGTGAATACCTCATCCGGTCCACCGATCAGACCAATCTTCTGATGCTGTTCTTCTACCAGCATGCCAACAGCCTTCTCAGCTGCATTTACATTATCCACCAGCACACAGTCGCAGGATATTCCCTGGATCATACGGTCGATAAGCACAATGGGTTTACCTGTTTTCTGAAATTCATTCAGATGGGCTCCAGTCATATCTACCGGCATATTGATAATTCCATCCACACGTTTCCGGGTAAGGAAATCCACTGCTTCTTTTTCAAGCTTCTTATCTGTTCTGCAGTCACAGACAATCGCTGCATATCCATGGCTTCGGAGGATATCCTCCATTCCACTGATGATTTCTGCGCAGAAAACATTGTTCAGCTCTGGAATCACAACCCCCACTGTCTTGGTCGCATTGGTCTTCAGACCGCGGGCAACTTCATTTACTTCGTAATGTAATTCTTCGATGGCTTCTTCGATCTTGATACGGTTCTTCTCTCTTACATTCCCCCCATTGAAATAAGAGGAAATCGTTGCCAGACCAAGTCCTGTCCGTCTGGCAATATCTTTCATCGTCGCTGCCATAAATCAGCCTCTTACTCAGCCTTTCCGTCACAGCCGCAAACTTTCATACGGGCCATTACAAGCTCTTTCACAGCTGCAATTCCAGCCTTGCCATATGCCTTAGGATCAAATACCTTCTCATCCTCAAGTGTCTCTCTGACAGCCTTGGAGTATGCTGCACGAAGCTCGGTGGCAAAATTAACCTTACAGATTCCTCTCTTTACGCAATCCATAACATCCTCATCGCTAAGGCCGGAAGCGCCATGAAGAACCAGAGGAATATCTACAACTTCACGAATTTCACTTAAACGCTCCTTATCAAGAACAGGAGTTCCCACATAGAAGCCATGTGCTGTGCCGATTGCTACCGCAAGAGAAGTAACGCCGGTGCGCTCTACAAATTCTCTGGCTTCCTGTGGATCGGTATTGGTATCTGCAACTGCAACCAGGTCGTCTTCCTTACCACCTACCTTACCAAGTTCTGCCTCGCATGGGATTCCCATAGAAGCTGCTACGTCAGCCACCTTCTTGCTCACCTCAATGTTTCCTTCATAATCCAGCTTAGAACCGTCAATCATCACGGAAGTATATCCAGCCTTCAGAGCCTTCATGGCGAGATCAAAGCTACTGCCGTGGTCAAGGTGCAGGCAAACCGGAACGGAAGCCTTTGCAGCTTCTGCTGCAACGATTGCCTGATAGGTCTCAAGAGTGCCATATTTAATAGTAGATGGAGTAGTCTGGATCATAACAGGTGCTTTCAACTCCTCAGCTGCCTGAATGATCGCTTTCACCATCTCCATATTCTCTGCATTAAATGCACCCACTGCGTAACCGCCCTGCTGAGCTTTCAACAACATTTCCTTAGATGTAACAAGTGGCATATTCTCCTCCTTCTGCCTGCTGATACAGGCCGTGAAGCTTCTGTTTTTCGAGAAACCGAAACGTTTCTGTTTTAATTCATATTAACTCTTTTCCAAATTTCTGTCAACAGTAAATATTTCATCTTTTTGCGTAAAATTTTACCTTGAAAAATCCAGCAAAGAAAGGTAACTTATAGAGTAGAATACTTTCGGAACCGGTATCAGTTTTTATAGATTACTGTGCCAGATTTCTGAGAAAGAACGAAGGGAGAATATATTATGTTAAAAGGAATTCCAGAAATACTTTCACCACAGCTTTTAAAAGTTTTATGCGAGATGGGACACAGCGACCGCATCGTTATCGCGGACGGCAACTTCCCAGTAGAATCAATGGGTAAAGATGCAATTGTTGTTCGCTGCGACGGACATGGAGTTCCAGAACTTCTGGACGCTATCCTTACTGTTATCCCTCTTGATTCTTATGTAGAGAAACCAGTTACCCTGATGGAAGTTATGCCTGGCGATCCGGTAAAAACTCCAATCTGGGATACATACAAAGAGATTGTTTCCAAACATGATGAACGTGGCGCCGAGGCAGTTGGAAATATCGAGCGTTTCGCATTTTATGAAGAGGCAAAGAAAGCATATTGTATTATCGCTACAGGTGAGAAAGCTGTTTACGCAAACGTTATGCTTCAGAAAGGTGTTGTTATCAACAAATAATTTTTTATTTCAGCTAAAAAGCTCCGTCGGATTCCCGGCGGAGCTTTTATTATTCATGTTTATTATGATTCACTATTTTTTCCTTTTTTCTTAAGGAGCCAGATTACCACTGCGATGCCAATGATAATAACTACAACCAGAATCCAGATAACAGAATTCATTCCCTTATCTGTGCTCTCCACATTTTTGCTGGATGCTTCCTGTTCTGCACTTTCTGAAGGAGCAACTGTTACTGTTGCCTCTTCTGTAGGCGCAATAGTCTCACTTGGCTCCGGGGTGGGAGTACTTGTCTCTGTTGGTTCCGGAGTAGGAGTACTTGTCTCAGTCGGCTCCGGGGTAGGAGTGCTCGCCTCAGTTGGTTCCGGGGCAGGAGTGCTCGCTTCAGTCGGCTCAGGGGCAGGAGTACTCGTCTCAGTTGGCTTCGGAGCAGGAGTACTTGTCTTCTCAGGCTTCGGGGTAGGAGTGCCTGTTGGCTCTGCCTCCGCATCACCGATATCTTTGCCTTCGGTACCTGCTTTTCCAACTTCAGAAGTATTCTCTCCAGCCTGAACAGATTGGGAACCGTCTTCCGCTTCTTTCTCAGTTTCAGGAACAAGTTCTACTGTACTCTCTTCCGTATTGGTGGCTTCTGCAATATTTACCCAGCCAGAAACATCACCAGCCTCTGTGTGTCCCCAGATACCATCTTTACCAGTATCTACTTCTGTATCAATATATAACTTCTCACCATTCGCTATATTACAGCCTCCGGAAACTGTGCCGTACTTTTTTCCAGGTCCTTTATACAGGCAAACGGAACCGTCTTCCTTAGCATTGACTGTAATACTGTAATTCGCATCCTTGCTTCCGTATAAGGCAAGCTCTGATGCCACTGCCTCGGCAAGAGTGGCCGGCTTCAGATAATTCTCTTCCAGGAAACCAAACATGCCATGAAGCTGAGCATATACCCATACCTTTCCAGCTTCATCTGTGACCTCTCCTTCTACATGGATCGCAGTTCCATTAGGAATCAGCTCATCATTCAGCTTCGGGCTGGAAGCATCTGCCTCTGAATACATGTCAACACCGCCATCAGGCGATTCTACAATCATATAGTAATCTGTTTTATAATCAACCTGCTGTGTCTTTCCTGCATCTGCAAAAACTCCCACAGTCATGCAAAAAGTAAGAAGCACAGCCAGCAACATTCCCAGCTTTTTCTTCATATATATCCTCTTTTCCCTCTTATATACATTTTCTGTTTTTCATTGTAACACACCAGGAAAAACTTGCAACCATTTTTCTCATATTTTCCCATTATTTTACAGCAACAGTTACTATTCACCGGTAATGTTCCGCGAGGTGTTTTTATAAACAATTTCACAGAAAAATCGGGAATCCGGGCGTGAAATCATGCGAATGTATGTCCGATAAAGAGCCCCAGACAATAAAAGAGCGAGACAAAAGTCCCGCTCTCTCAGCTTTCCTTCATTGTCCTGGGGGAGTGAAAGAAAGCAGTTAAATTATAAAAAGCTAATTATTTATAAAGAGGTCCATAGTTCTTGCAAGCTCTGAAATCTGCACCTTCTTTATCCATTCCAAATGCATTCCATGCTGCCGGACGATAGATATCTTTCTCAGGAACATTGTGCATGGATACAGGAATTCTCAGCATAGAGCACATTGTGATAAGATCTGCACCAATGTGTCCGTAGGAGATTGCTCCATGGTTTGCACCCCAGTTGTTCATTACATCATAAGCTGTCTTGAACGGTCCTTCTTTGCCATCGCATCTTGGAGCAAACCATGTACATGGCCATGTATAGTCTGTACGTTTCCACAGCTTGTCAGATACTTCTTCAGGAAGAGCTACTGTCCATCCTTCAGCGATCTGCAGAACCGGTCCAAGTCCTTTTA
>OGYY01000944.1_pt1 | contig 27337 bp, 30 predicted proteins | sample 1576671 | NCBI WGS metagenome assembly OGYY01 (sample SAMEA3541593, study PRJEB24748) | human gut metagenome | biome: human gut; feature: human-associated habitat; material: faeces | place: China | collected 2012 | reverse complement strand
CAATTGGGGACGGGGGATTTCTGAAAATCCCCCGTCCCCAATTGACATATCTGAACTCACGGCTGGAAAATATGGAGGAGCTCGTGTTGATTTTTCAGTCCCAGCTTTTTAAAGATTGCTGTTTTTTGATTAGCGATTGTTTTTTCTGATGACAGTATCTCCACATCTCTTCCAAGCATCATATCAAAAACAGTCCTTTCGGCGCTGGAAAGCTCCTGAAGAATCAGTTCCTGGATAAAACGTTCCTGAACGGTGGTTCCCGCCGCAGTTTCGCGGATGATCTCACAGAGATTCCGGCACTGGCTTTTAAAGATATACCCGGATGCAAAAGACTCCTTACTGGCGGAAATGACGATCGACGGTTCCTCAAAGGATGTCAGAAGAAGTACCTTTGCATTGGTGGAAAGCCGGATTTTTCTGGAAACGCCGATTCCGTCCAGCTGGTTTCCGGAGAGGTTGAGATCGGTCAGCACGATATCCGGATTTAGGGACCGTGCCAGTTCCAGACCGGCCAGAGCTGTTTCTGCGTAGGTGCAGAAGTGGATATCCTCTGTGTGTTCAATGGTATTCCGGATCAGATATACAAAATCAATATCATTCTCAATCAATAAAATACGTATTTTATTACAGATTTTCATCAGATACAGCCTCCCTCTTCCGGATTCTTTTTGCAGGAAAAGAAAGAGTGAAACTGCTCCCGGCATGGGGAGTACTTTTCACTTCTATAGATCCGGCGTGTTTTTCCATGATTTTCATACAGTAAGGAAGCCCCAGACCGAAATTGGTTTCTGTGGCCTTGGTCGTATAATAGGGCTCAAAAATGTGCCGGAGGTGTTCTTTGTCCATACCGATTCCTGTGTCGCGGATCGTGATCAGATATTTTTTCCTTCTGCTGTCGATATAGTCGGTAATATAGATTTCCCCTTTGTTTCCGGAAATGCGAAGAGCGTCTACAGCATTTGCGATTAAATTATGAAAGATTTCATGCAGAAGCAAAGGGTCGCAGTACAGCAGTATTTCCTGGTTCAGGTGACAGGTCAGAGTGTTTCCGTCCAGGACCGAATCGGAAGAGTAAAAGGGATATAGAGAATCGGGGGAGGCCCAGGACTCCACAAGTGTGAGCTGCTGGGAGTATTTTTTGACTCTGTCACAGTAGTTCTGGATACCAAGCAAAGAACGTTCCATAATCTCAAATTCCGGAGGAAGAGCACCGCTGTCTTTTAAAACATGCTGTTTCAGATTTGAAATACACCAATTCAGCTTTACGGTATAATTCTTTAACATATGTACAGTCAGTTCAGCGTTTCTGTTGACAAATTCATTCCCGGAATCCCAGGTAAAATTTTCAATATTCAGCTTTAGACCCATAAGCCCTTCTTTGCTTGCAATATACAGGTAAAGAATTACGCAGATAAACAGGATCAATACATTTCCCTGCCAAAGCTTGAAGTATCTTGTGAGCATCAGCGGATGGACAATGAAGATTGTAGCCAGCCAATACATCAACGGCGGAAGGATGATAATGGAAACAAGGATCTTTTGCTTTTTAGCAGTATGATCCTGTTCCTTTAGGATAGCGCCAATGAACAGGAACGTAAAGACTGCTCCCAGTATCAAATTGTAGGTGCTTAGAAAATACCAAAAAGAGGGATCTTCTGTCTGATGGATGCGGAATTCCAGCGGGGGAAATCGTAAAGACAGCAGAAGAATGCAAAAGGCAGAACCAATCTGGAATCCATAATAGACACGGGGGCGATGCTGCGGCAGTCCGGCAAAATTCATGGCAAACACTACGCAGGCGGCCATGGCAAAGTCATACAGCATCCAGGTCATCACAGAATAGATATCATCAGCGGCACGGGCGGAAATCAGATCCTGTGCCTGCAGATATGGAACTATGTTATAGTAAAATAATTCCTTCAGGATACCGAGAGACAGGAGCAGACCTGCGCAGACACACCACAGATTTGTCCGGTTGTTTTTCCCGGAAATATATACCAGAAAGATAAAAAAAGCCAATATTATGATATAGATCAGATTAATCATGTTCCCACCTCATATCCATTATCATTTATTATAGCATGCATCGCTGACGGATGAATCCCAAAAAGTTTGGGAACGCAAAAACAATAGAATATAATACACTGATATTAAATTTACGAAATCTTTTATACAGCAATGGAAAAAGGAATAGGAGGAAGAAGGTTATGGCAGTAGTTCAATGCCCGAACGGGCATAGTTATGACAACAGCAGGCACGCAAGATGTCCTTACTGTACGGGTAGCCAGACCATCGGCGTAACGGTGCCTTTAGGAGTACAGGAGACAGACGGGACAGGAGGAGGCCCGCAGAATGGGGGAGTGAACGGAGGGTTCCCAAGGACAATGCCCGTGCAGGGGCAGATGCCGGCACCTGGAGGTGTCGGAGTGACGGAACCTTATCAGAATGTGACAAAGGCGCTGGAAATCAACGAAGAAGGCGTATCGGCCGTCGTGGGTTGGCTGGTGTGTATTGAGGGAAAGAAAAAGGGAAAAGATTTCCGGATCCATGGACAGAGGAATTTTCTGGGAAGGGCCGGCTCGAATGATATCTGTATTGATTTTGACGATAGTGTATCGGCAGTGGATAATGTGATTATTTCCTACAACGATAAGAACAACAAATTTTACATACAGATCGGAGAGCATCAGAAAAACAACGTGTATCTGAATGACGAAATGCTGCTGGCACCAATGGAGCTAAAGGAGAACGATGTGATAGAAATGGGAGAGACAAAGCTGATGTTCCGCCCGTTCTGCAACGACACCTTCCGCTGGGAGTGATGAGAGATGTTCTGGAAAAAGAAGAAAAAGAAGAAAGAGCAGAAGGTCGTACAGGCTGCAATCGGAAAGACAGAAGAATTTCCGGAGGAGTCCGGCATTACCGTATCATTTACCGGTATGGGGGCGAAGGTCAGGATCGGCAATGCACAGCATATCGGAGACCGGGGAGGGCAGGAGGATTCCTTTGGTTTTTCTGATCTGAGCAGTCAGGAGATCATAAACAGCAAAGGAATCTGCGCCGTCCTTTCCGACGGCATGGGAGGACTGACCGACGGCAGGAAAGTCAGCGAGTATGTGACCGCAAGGGCCCTTTCCTTTTTTGAGGAATGGGATATAGAGCAGCCGGCCTGGCCGCAGATGGAAACATTCATAAAAGATACAAACCGTGAGGTCTGTGAGGCGTACAGCAGGGACGGAAAGCCCGGTGCCGGAGCAACGCTGGTATTCCTGGCGGTCCTTAATGACCGGGCGTTCTGGTGTTCTGCCGGAGACAGCAGGCTGTATCTTCTGAGGCGCGGAAAGCTGTACCAGATGAATGAAGACCATGACTACAAAAACCAGCTGCTTGGAAGATATATAGAGAGAGATGGAACGACACTGGAACAAGCATTCGGAGACGCACAGGGATCTGCACTGGCTTCCTACATGGGATGCCCCGGAATGACGACTTATGAGTGCAGTGTCCGGGGATTGCCATTGCAGAACCGGGACCGCTTTCTCCTGATGTCGGACGGGGTCTACCGGGCTTTGACGGAACAGGAGCTGCTGAAGAGAGAGGGCGAGTCACCGCAGAAGATGTGCGAGCATCTGATCGGAGACGCTGAGGCAAAGCAGATGCCGGGACAGGACAATATGACTCTTCTTGCGGTGGAATACCAGTGGGAGGAGCCCTCTGCACCAGAAACAGAGGAGAGGGAGGAAGAAAAATGAGGAAAAAAATAAAAAAATTGTTTGCATTGATGACGGCGCTTTTCCTGGCGGCCGGGACACTTCTGTGGGGCGAAACGGCGAAAGCCGCCTCGCCTACAGAAGCAAAAGACAGTGTTGTATGCATTGGAGTCGGGGATGCCTACGGCAATCTGATCGGCTGGGGGACAGGATTTGCGGTGGGTGAACCAGGAGAGCCGATCCAGTACATTGTGACCAATGCCCATGTGGCAGAGCCCACAGACGAGGACGGAAACTATATTCCCTGTTCGCTGACCGTATATTTTTCGGCGGCGGCTAACCGTTCCATGATGGCGGAGGTCTACTGGTGCGATCAGACGGCGGATCTTGCGATCCTGAAGCTGCCGGAGGAGACGACGGAAAGAGAAGCGCTGGTACTCTGCCCCATGGAGGACGTGGATATGGATGATGAGTTTGCGGCTCTGGGCTATCCGGCGACCTCTATGGCATCGGATTTTGTTAAATTTGACACAACGGATATCTCCATTACCCGGGGCGGGATTTCGAAGCAGGTCCGGGTCAGCGGAAGAGACTGCTATCTTCTGGATATCCAGATCAGCCAGGGTAACTCCGGAGGACCGCTGGTCAATTCCGAAGGAGAAGTAGTAGGAGTGAATACCTTTATGCTGAACGATGAGGCCAGATATGCGGTAGCGATTGATGAGCTGATCCGGGATGTAAGCCAGGATGAAGTACCCTATGTGCTGGCGGGAGAGCAGATCCCTGTCTTGTATTTTGTGATCGGGGGCGTTGCTCTTCTGGTTGTAGTGCTGGTGGTCGTGATCGTGGCGGTCAGGAGCAGCAGGGCAAAGACGGGAGAAGCGAAGGCCGCATCGGTATCCGCAGCCCCACCGACACCGCCGCCTGGTCCATGGCCGGAGACCATTCCGACGCCTCCCGCCGATCCGGTGCAGAAGCAGGCACCTCCGGCGCCGGATGCCCGGTTTGTTATCGTGGCGGGATCAGCCAGCCCCCTGGCAGGGAAGAGTTATCCGGCGGGCAGGGAACAGACCATCGGAAGGGACGGTTCCCGGTGTGACATCGTATTCCCAGTGGAGACCAAAGGTGTGAGCGCAAAGCATTGTAAGATATCTCCTGCCGAAGAAGGGATCGTGCTCAGTGATCTGGGATCTACTTATGGGACGTTTCTGGCAAATGGCACAAAAGTGGAGCCGGGACAAAAGAGGCTGCTCCGCTTGGGAGACGCCTTTTATCTGGGCGGAGAAGACAATCGTTTTGAGGTGAGATAGATGGCAGAGATACAGGTTGCAGTATTTACGGATGCCGGAACCAGAGAGCATAATGAGGACGCCTGCGGATACGGCGCGCAGGACGGGAGAGCCTGCTTCGTGGTGGCAGACGGCCTGGGTGGCCATGATAAGGGAGAAGTGGCGTCACACGCTGCAGTGGATTACATCATGGAACATTTTCAGGAAATGGAATGTTGTTCAGAAGAAAGCCTTCTTGCGCTTCTTGAAGGGGCGGATCAGGCAGTGCGGGAACGTCAGGAAGAGTGTCCGGATATGCGGACGACAGTGGCGGCCGCATTCGTTGAAAATGGCAGATTCTGGTACTTTCATGCGGGAGATACCCGGTGCTATTATCTGAAGAACGGCTGTATCTATACAAGGAGCAAAGATCACTCGATCCCGCAGATAGAGGTCAGCATGGGAGAAATACGGACAGAGGATATCCGGTTCCATGAAGACCGGAACAAGCTGCTGAAAGTGCTGGGCGATGCGGAGAAGATCAGGATCGGCCGTCTCGACGAACCGGTGGAGATTGAGCCGGGAGATGCCTTTTTACTCTGCTCGGACGGGTTCTGGGAGTATGTCTATGAAACAGAGATGGAGATAGACCTGGTAAAGTCAAGAACGGCAAAGGAATGGATGGAATATATGGTAAAGCGGCTGCTGCTGCGGCCGGCGGTGGAACGGGATAACTATACGGTTCTGGTATGCTGGCTCTGAAAAGGAGGGAAGAAGGATGAATTATGCTGGATTCGGGAAACGGCTCCTCGCCTATCTGATAGACGGGGTCATCATAGGTCTTGCAGGAGGGATCCTGGCAGTATTTTTCGGATATTATTTTTATCTGATTTTTGGATGGCTTCTGGGAGCATTATATTTTATTTTGATGGAAGGAGGAACCTGGCAGGCAACGCTGGGGAAAAGAGCTATGGGACTAATCGTTACGGACATGAATGGAGATCCGATATCTTATGGAACAGCGACTCTCAGGTATCTTGGGAAGTTTGTCTCTTCTCTGATCTTAGGGATCGGTTATCTGATGGCAGCATTTACGGAGAATCATCAGGCGCTTCATGATAAGATTGCATCCACACTGGTGTTGTGTGCGGCGCCGGCCGGGAATACCAGATACAGCTCTCAGGGAGCAGGCAGTCCTGCACCGCCGTCTATGGCTTCGCCGGGGACCGGCAGGTGTATTGTCGGGATCAGCGGAGAGTTTGCCGGCAGATCGGTGCAGCTGCTGCCGGGGGGAACCATGATCGGCAGGGACAGCGTAGCGTGTCAGATTGCACTGTCGGCATCAGCACCGGGAATATCCAGGCATCACTGCCAGGTGAACTTTAATCCCCAGACCGGAATGTTTATTATTAATGATCTGGGGTCTACCTATGGGACATATCTGATGAACGGCATGCGGATCCCCAGCGGACAGCCGGCGGCCCTGCGCCCGGGAGAACGATTTTATGCAGGAAGTCAGGCGAATGTATTTGAAGTACGTTAGGAGGAAGATCGATGCAGCAGGTAAATGGGAAGAATCTCTGTGAATATTGTTTTTCCGATATGCAGGAGAGTGACCAGTTCTGCTCTTCATGCGGCCTGGGAAAGGAAAATTATTCTGCAGATCCCGGCGCGCTTGCGGTGGGAGAGATCCTGGCGGGAAAATATCTGATCGGAAAAACACTGGGCAGGGGCGGATTTGGGATCACCTATCTTGGGTTCGACATTCCCGGAAACAGGAAGGTGGCCATCAAGGAGTATCTGCCGGACGGCCTGGCGGCGAGACAGCCGGGGCAGAATACGTTGACAGTATACAGCGGGGAGAAGGAAAATCTGTTCCAGAAAGGTGCGGAGAAATTCTTTGAAGAAGCGAAAACCGTTTCCCGGTTTAACGGTAATCCCAATATTGTATCCGTCTATGAATTTTTCTACGAGAATCATACGGCTTATTTTGTGATGGAATATCTGGAAGGAATGGATCTTAAGAAATATGTGGCATCCCATGGGGGAAGGATCAGCCAGGAAGAAATGGTTTCCTTGTTCCTGCCGATCGCAGACGCCCTGACAGTGGTGCACAGTGCCGGGATCCTGCACCGAGATATTTCACCGGACAATATTTTTGTGATGAAGGATCAGGTAACCAAGCTTCTGGACTTTGGAGCGGCCAGACAGGTGATCGGTGAACAGAGTAAGAGTCTTTCCGTGGTTCTCAAGCAGGGCTTTGCGCCGATTGAACAGTACCAGACCAGAGGGAATTTCGGCCCCTGGTCCGACATCTACTCCCTGTGTGCCAGCATGTACTTTGCCCTGACCGGGCAGGTGCCCATCCCTGCCATGGACCGGATGGATATGGATCAGCTAAAGCCGCCGTCGGCCCTGGGAGCTTATGTATCGCCGCGGCTGGAGCAGGTGATCATGAAAGGCCTTTCTTATCGTATGAATCTGCGGCAGCAGTCGATGATCGAATTCAAGAGTGAATTTCTGGCAGCGCTCCCTCAGACGGCATATGCAGGATCAGACGATAGTCAGCAGACAGGATACAGCCAGCAGACAGGATACAGCCAGCAGACGGGATACGGCCAGCAGACAGGATATGGTCAGCAGACGGGGTATGGCCAGCAGACGGGGTACGGCCAGCAGACAGGATACGGCCAGCTCGCTCCGGATCAGACAGAGGCTTTTGTCCAGAAGAATGCAGGCTATTATCAGAGAGAATTTGCAAAGCTAAGAGACGGGAAACGGGCAGGCTTCCATGTACCTGCATTCCTTGTCCCGGCATACTGGGCTGTGTACCGGAAGCTGTACCGGGAGGGCGCGGTCATCTGGGGAGGCCAGGTGCTTTTGACGCTGGCCGGGACGTTTCTGATCTCTAATATCGTGAATGCTTCGGCAGTTACAATTGTCTATTCCGTTTATGCCTTTTTGCTGGGAGCCGTGATTGCTGTCATTTCCGGTCTTTTTGCGAACAGGATCTATTACGGTTATTGCCAGAAAGTGATGAAAGAAGCGGAGCAGGCCGGGGAAAACGGCGGCGTCATCCTGCAGAAAAAGGGTGGAGTGACAAAGACAGGGCCTTTTGCCGGTATCCTGGCCGGAATGCTGGTGATATCAGGACTATGCGGGGCGCTGGCCGGAATGCTCATCAGCGACGCACAGGACAGCGGCAGCAGTTCTTCCTATGACTACAGTTATCCGTCTTCCGGAGGGGCTTCCGCGCCGAATCCGGCCTATGCCATGGACGATTCCGGCACGACGATGGATCAGGAGGCCCTTACGGAGGAGGAAGCGCTGGCAGCAGTACAGGAATCTTATTTTGACAACGGGGAAGTGGAAACAGAGGCCTTTGAAGAATTGTTCCCGGCTGTATATCCGGATGGAGAGTGGGAGACAGATGAGGACGACGAGGGCATCCTGGTGAGCTACAGCGGCACCGGCTACAGCCCGGCCTCTTATCAGCAGGAGACCTACCGGTATGTATTCCTGGTGGCGGGAGATTCCGTAGATTTTTCTGAAGTCAGCATCGGGGACAGATCCCTGTATGATGAGGATATCGACGCGGCGCTTGCCTATGCGGACATCTGCTATGATACGATCCGGGACGGGAAATCCGGGGTTATGGATATCCTGTCCACAGACGACGGGAATCCGTCCACGCTGGATGAGGCGGAGTATTTTCTCCAGGCGGCAGGTATCGGATATTCGGTAGAAATGAATGTCAGCGGGGAAAAGGCAAATGTGGTGCTGGAGGATGATTCCAGGATGATCTTTTTCGCAAACCGGAGCGACTATCTGGAGGGGGCCGAGGCTTACATCCTGACCATCAAGGACGAAGAGATGAATGTCAGCACTTTCCAGAAATATTTTTACAATACGGAACCTCAGCCGGATTATTCCTATTACGGTATGGACAGCGCAGGAACTATCAATGCCACAGATCTGGCGGATATGACCCAGACGGATCTCTATATCATGCGGAACGAAGTGTTCGCACTGCACGGACGCGAGTTTGACGATCCGTTCTTACGGGCAGTCTTTTCTTTTACAAACTGGTACAGTCCTACATACGAGCCGGAAGAATTTCCGGATGTGTTAAGCTCCGTGGAAAAAGCCAATGTCAGTACGATCCAGTCCGTGGAAGAAGAGAAGGGCTACTGGGGAGACTGGGAATTCTGGTAAAAGAAGAGAGGAAGAGACTTAATGAGATATGTGAGCGGCACCAAAGTATTTGGCTGCTGGACAGTGGAAAGCGTTATCCGGGAAGACCGGTGTGTTACAATCTGTGAAATCCGCAGAATGAAGGGACGAAAGCGAGAGAAAAGAGTGATGAAGGTGGTGCATGTTCCTGGATATCTGCTAAAGGATGCAGTCCGGGCAGCGTATCTGCTCACGACACTGAAAGGTCAGACAGGGATCGCGGAATATGAAGCGTATCAGACAGAAGAGCTTGGAGACGAGGGATATGACCTGCGGATACGGATGAAGAAATATCAATCGTTCCATGAATACCAGAAGGGACATCCCATCCAGAAAGGAGAGGTCTGGCAGATGGCGCTGGAACTTGGAGAAGGGCTTGAAACGGCCCGTCACCGGGGAATCTCTCATGGGATGATCGGACCGGAATACATCCTGGCAGATCAGAAGGGACATTTCTTACTGTCGGATTTTGGCATGGCACCGTTTCTACGGGAGACCACATGGACCGGAGACGCATGGGAAGATCCGGCAAAAGACGTTTATGACCTTGGATGTCTTTTGAAGACACTTCTGAATGAGAAAGAGGAAAAGGATCAGGACGCTTTTGAAAGGGGGATCACGAAAGCTTCTTCGAACAGTCAAGAAGAGAGGTATCCCCATGCGGGGGCCATGCTGTATGATCTGAAGCAGATTCCAAAACGGGATTATCAGGAGGCCTGGAAGCAGACGCAAAGAGGCCGGCAGCGGATGCTGCGCCGGCTGGCGGCAACGGCAGCAGGAGGAGCGGCTGTTCTTCTCATTGGCACATGGGTTGTCTTTCAGTATGTACTTCCGGAGGCTGAGAAGAAAGAAAAGGTAATGGAATTATCATTGGAGGCGGAGCAGCTTCCGGTATACTCCGAGGAAGACATCCGTCCGGCGGCGGAACTTCTGGATCAGGAAGAGACAGAGCTGCTGACAATGATCGAGGACGGGATCGATCAGTTTAATGAAAATGCGCTGAGAGAGATCAGGACGGAAGATACGGCCAAAACAGCAATGGGAGAGGAATCATACTCTCTTAATACAATCCTGACTATAGACGAAGGAAAACAAATGGTCCGGGAAGAAGAAAGTTATTCAGATTTTTCGGCAGATATTGTGTTTTATACTGTGGAAGACGGAAAAGACTATATGTATGATACTTACTTTGGATATGATGAGGAACGCAAGGATTACAGGGATCTGGATGAAAGGATCCTGCTGGATGAAACGGCACCGGAAGGAATTCGCTACAGTGCGCTGACAGCAGATCAGAGATTATGTAATGGTATGCTGTCCCGCGAAGACGAAGCAGGCCTTATCGACTGCCAGGTAAAAGAAAGATCAAGAGAGAATGGAGTTGTACATATAGAAATAGAACTTCAGTATCTTTGGCTGGATGAATATACGATAGACAGCGTCCTGGAAACCTATGGGATTAAGGAAGAGGATCTGCAGCTTTATGATCAGGGGAGAGAAATTATAGAAAGATATACAAAGCTGCAGGAACATGACCGAAAACAGGGCAACCGGGTGACATGGCACTATTGGATCGAAGAAGAAGGACATGGACTTGTGCAGAGCCGAAGAGTGGAACGGATGCCGGAGACAGAGGAATTGTACGAATGTCGTACGGAACTCTACCGGATGCAGACTTATATCCGGTCATACAATAATTTCATGGAGCAGGGCAGCTCAGAACTGGAAGCAAGAAGAGGGACTGATGAAGATATAAAAAAATTTGATGAGAACCAGGAAGCTTATGAAGAAAGGATATACAGCACCCGGATGACAAAGGCATATCTGATCGGAGAGGCATGCGGAGAGATGACAGGATTTCCGGCAGATTACAGAGACATTACGTATCTGGAGGTACAGGAACGGTTAAAAAGGGATCTGTATGGAGACAGTCAATGGGAGTAAATTGTAAAAAAGTATTGACGTCTGCATATAATAGTGGTAAAGTATCTGTAAATATTTCAAAACCGTTGAAGAAGAGTGAGTATTTGTCAGATTCCCCTTACAGAGAGCCGCAGGCGGTGGGATTGCGGCAGAAAGGAATGGCAGAGAATGGACTTCCAAGGGCGAACCAAACGGCAGGAGCCAAGTAGGGGAGCCGGAGAGGATTCTCCGTTATCAAAACCGGCGTATGTCAGTACGCACTAAGCGGGTGTATGAAGATGCACCAAGCCGGGTGGCACCGCAGGAGTTGTAATTCGTGCTCTTGTCCCAGCAGATGTAACTGTATGGGATAAGGGCATTTTTTATTGAGTTTCCTTATCTCATGCATATTTCAGAACAGGGGTTGTCAGAAAGAACCCCCGAATGATTCAGGAAAGGAGACCCAAAACTATGAAAGATGCAAGAGACCAGAAGATTCCCTACAAGATTTATCTCTCAGAGAGCGAGATGCCAAAGACCTGGTATAATGTGCGTGCAGATATGAAAAACAAACCGGCGCCGCTTCTGAATCCGGGGACGTTAAAGCCCATGACGGCGGAGGAGCTGTCAGGAGTATTCTGTGAAGAGCTGGTACAGCAGGAGCTGGACAACGACAGCCGTTATATTGATATCCCGCAGGAGATCCAGGATTTCTATAAGATGTACCGCCCGTCTCCGCTGGTGCGGGCCTACTGCCTGGAAGAAAAGCTACAGACTCCGGCGAAGATTTATTATAAATTCGAGGGCAACAATACCAGCGGGAGCCATAAGCTGAATTCCGCCATCGCCCAGGCCTACTATGCGAAGAAGCAGGGGCTTAAGGGGGTCACCACAGAGACGGGAGCGGGACAGTGGGGGACGGCCCTTTCCATGGCCTGCTCTTATCTGGGACTGGACTGTAAGGTCTACATGGTAAAATGCTCCTATGAACAGAAGCCCTTCCGCCGCGAGGTGATGCGGACTTATGGAGCAAGCGTGACGCCGTCGCCGTCTATGGAGACGGAGGTCGGCAGGAAGATTCTGGCAGAGTATCCGGGCACCACCGGAAGTCTGGGGTGTGCGATTTCCGAAGCCGTGGAGACAGCCACGCAGAACGAAGGATACCGTTATGTGCTGGGAAGTGTGTTAAACCAGGTGCTGCTGCATCAGTCCATCATCGGCATGGAGACGAAGGCGGCGCTTGACCAGTACGGGATCGTGCCGGATATGATCATCGGCTGTGCCGGGGGCGGCTCCAACCTGGGCGGACTGATTTCACCGTTTATGGGAGAAAAGCTGAGAGGAGAGAAGGATTACCAGTTTATCGCCGTAGAACCAGCCTCCTGCCCGAGCATGACCAGAGGCGTCTATGCCTATGATTTCTGTGACACCGGCATGGTGTGCCCGCTGGCGAAGATGTATACTCTGGGAAGCGGTTTCATTCCTTCTGCGAATCATGCCGGAGGACTCAGGTACCATGGCATGAGCTCCATCCTGTCTCAGTTGTATGCAGACGGCTATATGGAGGCCAGGTCAGTGGAGCAGACCGCTGTCTTTCAGGCGGCAGAAGCATTTGCCAGAGTGGAGGGTATTCTGCCGGCGCCGGAGAGCAGCCATGCCATCAAGGTGGCCATAGATGAAGCGATGAAGTGCAAAGAAACCGGGGAAGAGAAAACCATCGTCTTTGGCTTGACCGGCACCGGATATTTCGATATGATGGCTTATGAGAAGTTCCATAATGGAGAAATGACAGATTACATCCCGACAGATGAGGATCTGCAGGCCGGATTTGAAGGGATCCCCAGATTTCCGGGGAATATGGAGTAAAGAATAGGAGAGATGACGGATGAAGATATTGGTGGTAGTGGATATGCAGAATGATTTTATCGACGGCGCCCTTGGGACGAAAGAGGCCGTAGGAATCGTGCCAAAGGTGGCGGAGAAGATCAGAGGCTTTGACGGAAGGGTTCTCTACACCAGAGACACCCATGAGAAAGATTATCTTGAGACCCAGGAAGGGAAAAACCTGCCGGTAGAGCACTGCATCCGGGGAACCAAAGGCTGGGAGCTGGCTCCGGAGATCGAAAAGCTCAGAGTGGAGGAGCCTATTGATAAGCCTTCCTTTGGAAGCACGGCGCTCGGAGCACTTCTGAAGGCGCAGGATGAGGATCTGAAAAAGCAGGGAAAGCCGGGAATAGAATCCATTACGCTGATCGGCCTTTGCACCGATATCTGCGTGATCTCAAACGCCATGATCCTGAAGGCGTATCTTCCGGAGGTGCCTGTGATCGTAGAGGCTGACTGCTGTGCGGGAGTTACGCCGGAAAGCCATAAAAATGCATTGGAAGCTATGAAAGTATGTCAGATTAAGATTGAACATGGTATAATATAAACAGTACAAGATAAATGGCATCAGGCAATGGAGGGAGAATTATGAAACTGGGAAGCATTCGGCATGAGCTTGCCTTACAATCCGCAAAACAAAAAATTCTGCAGTCAAAACTTTCTCTCTATGCAAAGGAATTGTATTTATATGGAAGTGCGGCCAGAGGGCAGGTCAGATGGGATAGTGACATTGACTTACTTTTAGTACTTGACCCGGCGCAAAAGAACAGTAAAAAAATAAAGAAAGAAATTGTATATCTGAAAGGAACTATTTCGGATGAAGAACTGGACGCTCCGGAGGTGGACTTGAAAATTGTTTTTGGAGATGGATGGAGAACCAGTACGCAGACATATTATAAAAATATTGTGCAGGAGGGAAAAAAAATATGGCAGAAGAGTTAAAAACATATTATGATTTTGCTGATAATAATTATGATTTCCTGATGGCTGCATATAAAAATGGTCTGGTAGGAAATGCGATGGGGGCCATGGCGCAGGAGACATGTGAAAAATATCTGAAGCATTTGATTGACGAGTATGTGATACTAGGAGATTCTGCAGATAATGCTAAGAAAACGGAGATTTTAAGGACACATAACCTGACAAAACTTTCAAAATATATATCATCTCATCTTCCGGAGGTGAATTTGGACCGACCATCATTAAACTTGGTAAATGGGCTGTATTTCACAACAAGATATCCTGGTGATGAAAGTATCATGGTTGAAAAGGATGACTTGGATGAGTATATTGATGCTGTAAAAAAGTGTAAAAATGCTGTAGATGAATTTATTCGGAGCAAAAAGGAATGATGGACAATTGGGGACGGGGGATTTTCAGAAATCCCCCGTCCCTAACTAAAATTATTCCGGATAAATAAGCTGTCTGTCAGAGATGTTTTCCAGCACTTCTTTCAGATATTTCCGGGCAAGATAATTTGCCATGGGAAGGTTCATGTCCAGATAGTTTCCGCAGTCCTTTGGAGCGGCGCCCGGAACCTCCCCCTCAAAATCTGCGATAAAGGTGAACATTTCAGTCATCAGGGGCACAATATCCCGGGACGTATATTCGCCGGAAAGGATCAGATAGAAACCGGTGCGGCATCCCATGGGGCCGAAATAGATCGTTTTGTCCGCCCAGGTTTCGTGATTGCGAAGAAACGTAGCGCCCAGATGTTCGATAGTATGTACCTCGGCAGTATTCATTACCGGCTCGTCATTTGGGCTTGTCATGCGGATGTCAAAGGTGGTAACCGGATTTTGGTTCACATAATCAATGCGGGATACATAGAGTCCGGGAACCAGCCGGATGTGGTCTACTGTAAAGCTCTTTATTTTTTCCATGGTTAAACAACTCCTCTTTTATATATTATTACTATTCACAGCCAACCCCACCCGCATGCGCACTCGTTGCGCTTGCGCGCTTCAGTTTCGCCCCCTTGCGGGGCTAAGGCTGAATAGTAACCGTCTGTTACCAGTATACCAGCTTTCTTTTGATTTTACTAATGTAAAATGTAAGGAGATGTGGTATACTTACTTCGTGTGTATAGGAGGCAGAAGATGAAGTTATATTTGGTTAGACATGGAATCACAGACTGGAATGCGAGAAAAAAGATACAGGGACAGGTAGATATTCCCCTAAATGAGGAGGGAAAGCGCCTGGCGAGGGAGACGGCAGAGGGGCTTTCGGACGTGCCGTTTGACCTTTGTATTTCCAGCCCTTTATGCAGGGCAAAGGAGACGGCGAGGATTATCCTGCGGAATCGGAAAACACTGATCCTGGAAGACCCCAGGATCATGGAGATGGCCTTTGGAGAGTATGAGGGAAAGTGCTGCTCCAAAGAAGGATGGGACGTGCCGGAGAGCTTTCACCGTTTCTTTGACGATCCGGCAGGATATCAGCCTCCGGAGGGCGGAGAGTCCTTTGAAGATGTGAAAAAGAGAACCGGCGAATTTCTGGAGTCTCTTTATAAAAAGGATGCATATCAGGAACTGGATATTCTGATTACGACCCACGGGGCAGCATTGGCAGGGCTTCTCAATAATATTAAGAATGAGCCTTTGTCCTGTTACTGGGGAAGCGGTGTGCACCGGAACTGTGCGGTGACCGAAGTAGAGGTCATAAACGGAGTACCAAAGATTCTTTCGGAAAATGTAGTATACTATCAGAATGTAAAAGATCCCTGGGCGGAAGACGCTTAGAGGGGAAGATGATCATATAGATAAATGGAGGAAAAAAGATGATTGGCGATAAGAAAGTATTATTCAGCGGTATGCAGGCGACCGGAAACCTGACACTTGGAAATTACCTGGGGGCATTAAAGAACTGGGTTTCTTTAAGTGATGAGTATGAGTGCTTTTACAGTGTGGTGGATATGCACTCAATTACGGTAAGGCAGGATCCGGCGACTTTAAGAAAGCGGGCGAGAGCGCTTCTGACTTTGTATATTGCAGCCGGGCTTGATCCGGAAAAGAACTGCATTTATTATCAGTCCCATGTGTCCGGACATGCAGAGCTGGCATGGATCTTAAACTGTTTTACCTATATGGGTGAGCTGAACCGTATGACCCAGTTTAAGGATAAGGCGGCAAAGCATGCAGATAATATCAACGCCGGACTTTTCACCTATCCGGTACTGATGGCGGCGGATATCCTGCTTTATCAGGCAGACGTGGTGCCGGTAGGGATAGACCAGATGCAGCACCTGGAGCTGACAAGAGACATTGCAGAGCGATTTAATAATATTTACGGAGATGTATTTACAATTCCGGAGGCGTATATCGGAAAGGTGGGCGCAAAGATCATGAGCCTGCAGGATCCGGCGAAAAAGATGTCCAAATCTGATGAGAATCCTAACGCCAGTATCTACCTGTTGGATGATCCGGACACGATCATGCGCAAATGCAAGCGTGCAGTGACAGACTCTGAGGCTCAGATCCTGTACCGGGACGAGCAGCCCGGCGTAAAGAACCTGATCAACATTTACAGTGCATGTACCGGAAAAACACCGGAAGAGACCGTGAAAGAGTTTGACGGAAAAGGCTACGGAGACTTTAAGGTGGCAGTGGGAGAGGCTGTATGTGCTGTATTGAAACCGCTGCAGGAGGAAGTGGCGCGTCTGGAAAAGGATAAGGCTTATATCGACGGGATCATCAAAGCAAATGCGGAAAAAGCAGGATATTATGCGAATAAGACGCTGCGCAAGGTTCAGAAAAAGGTTGGATTTCCGGAAAAGATCCGGTAGTCGTGGTACAAAGAGGAAGGGAATATGAAGATACAATCGGCGGGACAGCAGAAGTACCAGGATTTGATCCGAAAACCGGCAGAGCGGGTAAGGACTGCTATGATCGTGTGGATCAGCCTGGCGTGTCTGGCCTTTATCAGCTTTTTTTCTAATGTGTGGGTCGCGTTGATCCTGGCGGCAGCAGCGGCTGTGCTCGCCGCCAGAAATATAGGGGCGCGCAGAGCCCTGGAAGGGGAGCTTGACGGCATAGAGGACCGGGAAGATTTTTTCTGTCAGCTTATGGAAGGTAATACCATGGAATTTCCGGGACATCCGGTCGTGGTCACCAGAGAATATCTTGTGACAGCATATCAGACCGTTTTGGTTTACCGGCTGGAAGAGGTTAAGAAGGCTGGAAGGGAAGAACTGAAAAAGATTTTGTTTCCCGGAAAGGTAAAAGTAAACGAAGAAATCCTTAATAAGGTGTCCGCATATATCGGCTGAAGCATATGCCGGCAGATCAGAAATGGTCTGCCGGTTTTTTTGGTCAATTGAAAAATTAATTGCAACATAGGCTGTTGCAGTTAGGATTACAGCCATAAGAGCCATGGAGTTGCAGTGGTGACTTCATGGTTCCTTTTTGTCTCCTTTTCCGGTATAGTTATCCTGGTCCTGCCTTCAGATTGGAGGTAACCATGAATAACAAACACCTTACATACGATGACAGGCTTGCTATCCAGGCAGGTCTGCAGCAGGGACTGAAGATTGCGCAGATAGCCAAAAACATTGGGAAAGATCGATCTACTGTCGGCAGAGAGATCAAAGCACACAGGAGGCTGGTCTCCACTTCCAAAGGCAACAACTGTATCCACCATTGTACCTGCACCCGGATCCCGGACTGCCGTTCAGGATGTTTCCGGGGAAAGAAACAGTGCCAGTCAGCCTGTGGCCGATGCCAGGAAGGATGTCCGGACTATCAGGAGGAATTCTGTTCGGACTACGAAAAGTCGCCCTTTGTCTGCAACGCCTGTGACCACCGGCTCCGCTGCCGGCTGCGCAGGATGCTCTATGACGCAAAGCATGCCCAAGAGCAATACGAGAAAACCCTTTCGGAGTCACGCAGAGGCATCTCTCTTACGGAACAGGAGTTAGACCGGATTAATGATACGATCTCTCCATTGCTGAAAAAAGGACAGTCACTCCCAGTCATCTGTGAACGTTACAGAGATGAGCTGCCAGTATCAGACCGGACGCTCTATTCCTATATTGACGCAGGTCTCCTGGATGCCAGAAATATAGACCTGAGAAGGAAGCTGCGCAGACCGGAACGGAAAAAGAGCGGACCTGTTCTCCGGGTAGACCGGAAATGCCACATCGGACGCACCTACGAAGATTATACAGAATACATGCGGCAAAATCCGGATGCCATGGTCAGCCAGATGGACAGCGTGATCATACACACGGGCGGCCAGGCTATCCTGACGATCCTGTTTACCAACTGCGATCTTCAGCTGATGTTCCTGAGGGACCGTAATACAGCAGGCTCAGTAACAGAAATCTTCCGTCAGCTCAGGAAAACCCTGAAAGAAGAAAAATTCCCGATGCTTTTTCAGGTGATCCTGACTGACCGGGGAAGTGAATTCACAGATCCGGAAAAGATAGAGGCGGATACGGATACCGGGGAGATCCAGTGCCGTGTGTTCTATTGTGACCCGATGAATACAAACCAGAAGAGTAACTGTGAACGGAACCATGAACTGATCCGGTATATCATACCGAAAAACCATGCCAAAGATGAATATACAGAAGAAGAGATCAGGGAAATGATGAACCATATCAATTCCTATCCACGAAAAAAATGGAACGGACAGGCTCCGATCGATCTTTTTGTAAAGATCTACGGCCAGGAGACCGCAACTCTCCTGGGCCTTGAGAAGATCCCATCCGATTCCATAAAGCTAACACCGGCATTATTGAAATAAGCCGGAATTCATAATAAGAGAAGGCAGGATTCTTGAGAAAACGGAAACACAAACGGGGTGCATTTAGAACTTCTGGAAAAAGTAAAAAATGCAGTCTGTGTTTTGTCATGCCTTCCTTTAAGAGATTTTACATGGAAAAACGGAAAAAGGCAATCCAACGCCGAAAAAATGGAGCAAAACTGTTGCAGTTAGCCATGATATCGTGCAGTTACAACTTCATAAAGCTATCAATGTGCATTTGCAACTTCAATGTTGCGGTTAGGATTTCAATTAACCGCCGGTTTTTTTATTGCCTTTTCCATACTCAAAAGGTATTTTTAGCGATGTTTTAGAAGTATTAGACATGTAAAAATGCATTAAATATAATAATTATGTAAAAAGCCGGTGCCAGCTATTTACGAAAAATGTGCCGGACTGGCAAAAAACCGAGGTGTGAAAATGAACAAATCTATAAAATCAATGATAAAGCCTGTGGCCGACATCTTCATGACTGTACTGCTTTTATTTTTAATGGGCTATCAGTTCTGGGGCGAGACTGCTCACGAATGGGCCGGGACGCTGATGCTTTTGCTGTTTATCGCCCATCATATACTGAACGCAGGCTGGTATAAAAATATTTTTCGTGGCAGGTATACGCCGATACGGATTATTATGACCGTGATTAATCTTGCCCTGCTGGTCGCCATGCTCTGTCTGATGGGCAGCGGGATCATGATGTCCCGCCATGTATTCTCTTTTCTTTCTGTCAGCAGCGGGATGGGAACAGCCAGGCTGGTGCATATGGCGGCGTGCTACTGGGGATTTGTCCTGATGTCCCTGCATCTGGGGCTGCACTGGGGAATGATGATGACAAAAATGAGGCAATCTCTGCCTAGCACCAGTCCATCCAGGATCAGAACTGTCATACTCCGCATAGTGGCTGCGGTCATTGCAGTGTACGGGGCGTATGTATTCATCAGCCGGAATCTCATCACATATATGCTTTTACAGACACAGTTTGTTTTCCTGGATTTTGGCGAATCTCCGATATTCTTTTATATAGAGTATCTGGCAATGGCAGGGCTGTTTGTCTGGATCGCCTATTATCTGACCATGATATTCAGAAGGAAGAAAAAGGAATATAGAAAAGCAGATTAGAAGAGGGAGTGATAGAAACGATGATCAATGAACGACTGGCAGAGATACTTATCGATTCTTTCTGGGAGATACTGATACCGGGACTGACTATGACCATTCCACTGACTATATTGGCGTTTTCACTGGCCATGGTGATAGCAGTTATCACGGCCATGGTACAGTTTGCAGAGATAAAAATACTGAGGAAGGTGGCGCGGTTTTACATATGGGTGATCCGCGGGACCCCACTTCTTGTTCAGCTATTTGTTGTTTTCTATGGCCTGCCAAACATAGGCATACTGATCGAACCATTTCCGGCGGCTGTACTTGTCTTTTCCATTAACGAAAGAGCATCCGGATGCAGACGTGAAGATCGCAGCGCTGACAGATGATGCCTCGGAAGTAGCAATCCCGTTCAGAAAAGGGGATGAGACGGCCAGTCTGCGGGAGGCGGTCAATCAGGCCATCAGTGAATTGAGAGAATCCGGTCAGCTCTCTGAATTGTCGGAGAAATATTTTGGAACAGATATTTCTCAGGAATAAATGAGAAGCAGAATGAAAAAAGGAGGAGGTTGCAAATGAAGATTGTAATTTTACAGGGAAGTCCGAATAAAAAGGGATCCACCAATATTTTAGTTGAGAATTTCAGCAAAGGAGCGGAAGCGGCAGGGCACAGTGTCATAAGGTTTGATCTTGACGAGATGAATATCCGTCCGTGTACCGGATGCGTGACATGCGGATATGAAGGACCCTGTATCCTGCATGATGACAATCAGAAAATAAGAGAGGCCGTCCTGGACGCTGATATGATTGTTTTTGCAACACCGCTTTACTACTATGGTATGTCGGCACAGCTTAAAATTGTGACCGACCGGTTCTGTGCATATAACAGCAGTATTACCAGAAAGCATCTGAAGGCAGCTCTTCTTGCGGTCGCATGGAACAGCGACACCTGGACATTTGATGCGCTGGAAAGTCATTATCGTACACTGGTCAGATATCTGGATCTGCAGGATCAGGGCATGGTACTTGGAAGGGGCTGCGGAACTCCTGCGATGACAAGACACAGCCAGTATCCGGAAATGGCGTATGAGCTTGGAAACCGGCTGTAGCATTAGAAGCAAATAGAAAGAGGAGAATGAATATGCGGTATGAAAAATTAGGAATGTCGGAGTTGAATGTCTCAAGGATCTGTATGGGCTGTATGGGGTTTGGAGATGCTTCCAATGGACAGCATTCATGGACCATTGACGAGAAACATTCGCGCGAGATTATCCGGCGCGGACTGGAACTTGGAGTTAACTTTTTTGACACGGCCATTGGTTATCAAGATGGTACCAGTGAACAGTATCTTGGACGGGCACTGAAAGATTTTACCAGTCGGGATAAGGTTGTGGTCGCAACAAAATTTTTGCCCCGTACCAACGAGGAGATAGAAGCAGGCATCACCGGTCAGCAGCACATTGAGCGGATGCTGAATAAAAGCCTGGAAAATCTGGGAATGGATTATGTAGACCTGTATATTTATCATATGTGGGATCACAGGACTCCGATCTATGATATCCTTGACGGTTTAAACCGGATGGTCAAAGCCGGGAAAGTCCGCTACGTCGGCATCTCAAACTGTTTTGCCTATCAGCTGGCAAAAGCCAATGCTTTGGCAGAAAAAGAAGGATTTGCAAAATTTGTGTCAGTTCAGAGTCATTATAATCTGATCTTCCGGGAGGAAGAGAGGGAAATGGCAAAGCTGTGCGCAGAGGATAATATTGCAATGACACCTTACAGCTCTCTTGCAGGAGGAAGGCTTTCCAAACATCCGGGAGAAACATCCAAGAGACTTGAGGAAGACGATTATGCAAGGCTCAAATATGATGCGACAGCAGGGCAGGACAATGTGATCATTCAGCGGGCAGCCGAACTGGCGGAGCGCCGCGGTGTGAGCATGACCGAGATCTCTCTTGCATGGCTGCTTACAAAAGTGACGGCCCCTGTAGTGGGTGCAACAAAGCTTTCTCATATCGAAGGAGCGGCGAAGGCAGTAGATTTAGAATTAAGCGAAGATGAAATTCATTATTTGGAAGAGCCGTATGTTCCGCACCGTCTGGTTGGCGTGATGGCTCAAAATACAGCTGCATCTTCGGGGGAGTCCCATGTCTGGACGACAGGAAAACAAAAAATCTAAACCAGAAACCATGCAGATATTCTGCAGAAGAAAGGAGACGAGTATGAAGAAAAGAGGAACAGCTTTATTACTAGCCTTGATACTAGGTATTTGTATGGCAGGCTGTGGCGCACAGTCAGAAGAGACAGATGACAGCAGCCAGACCGCACAGACCCCGGATGACACGGATACTGGAAATTCACAGGAAGAAGAGCAGGGCAGCGCAGGCGGACAGGGAAATGTTCTTGTGGCATATTTCTCCTGGGCAGACAATGCCGTTCTCGAAGACGATGTGGATGCCGTGTCTTCGCCAAGTGTGATCCCGCCTGGAAATGTTCAGCAGCTTGCAGGCTGGGTACAGGAAGAGACTGGCGGAGATCTGTTCTCTATAAAGGTGACAGATCCCTATCCAAGTGACTGGGATGAATGTCTGGAACGTGCAAATGAAGAACTTTCAGAAGATGCAAGGCCGGAGCTTACAGAAAACGTAGAAAACCTGGATCAGTACGATACGGTCTTTCTGGGCTATCCTAAAATACAGTATGGTTTTTTGAGTGTATAACGTGTATTGAGTAGCATTTTTAAGGTTGAAAAGAACTGTGTACACAGAAAAAGAGAAGATTTGTGTATTACGTTGAGTATAGATCATATTAGATGAAGGAGGTCATTCCATATGAGAAAACGTGGATTTTTATTAGTAACAGTGTGTATTCTGATAGTCAGTATGTTGGCTGGATGCGGGACCGGGAGCGGACAAGATGAAAGCCAGACACAGTCAAATACAGGGGCAGCATCGGAGAATGAATCCAGCGCAGCTACAACAGAAGAAGATAGCGCCGAAGCAAGCAGCGAGGCAGAGACAGATGGAGATGGAACCCAGGGGAAAACCCTTGTCGTGTATTTTTCAGCTACTGGCAATACAGAGCGTGTAGCTGAAGTCATTGCTGATACAACAGGCGGAGAATTGTTCAAGTTGGAGCCGGTTGATCCATATACCGATGAGGATTTGAATTATAACGATGATAACAGCCGGGTCTCCCAGGAGTATGCTGATGAAAGCCTGCGTAATGTGGAGCTGGTGGCTGACACTGTAGATGACTGGCAGGATGTGGAAAGAATCTATATCGGTTACCCCGTGTGGTGGGGGATTGCGGCATGGCCGGTAAATACCTTTGTGGAGGCCAATGATTTCACAGGAAAGACCGTTATTCCCTTCTGTACATCAGCAAGTTCTGGTTTGGGTGACAGTGGTGAACTGCTGGCACAGCTTGCCGGAACCGGAGATTGGCAGGAAGGTATGCGATTCCGCTCCAGTGTTTCAGATGAAGATGTAGTAGCTTGGGTGGAGAGCCTAGACCAGTAATTGATAAGAAGACTTTGGAATGAGGCGTGATTAGGGAGTGAATCATGCCTTTTTATATCAGTGAAGGATTTCTATTTATCATAATATTCGAACAGTCTTTTGCGATAGATAAATCTAAAGTAAGCGATAAAAAAATAGTACTGAATGATAGAGGTGCATTTTGCATTATAGATTTACTTATGAAAGAAAATTACAGATGAAAGATATCGATTTGCTATAACGATTTTAGATTCGCAAATTAGAAATTTACAATTCGAGAATTTTACACTGCAATTCACACCTTAGAGATTGCTAAAATGAGAATTCTGATTTATAATGAGCATATAGAAAAAGGGATTAGGTACGGCAATACCTAATCCTCTCCTGAACAGAAGTCAGATACTCCTGACCATTGCTCAAATCACATAAATTATAATATCATGATCTCATTTACAAGTCAAGAAATCTGCTATGATTTGTTCAGGTTATTTTCTAAATTTATATCTACAAATATAGTACAAGTAAGGAGGATAACCGTATGAAAACAAATTCAAAACTCTCTGTAATCTATGATATCACAAAGAAATGCCCTTGGAACTGTAGTATTTGTTGTATGGGTGCAGTATCTGGATGTGAAGCGTTAGAAGGAGAACTTTCCCTAGAACGTAAGCTTTCCCTTATGGATGATTTGAAAGAAGTTAATAAGTCACGAGACGTTTATATTGATTTCTCTGGAGGGGAAATTTTTACTAATATGGAAAATGTGTGTGTTATTGAAAAGGCTGCAGCCTTGTTAGGTAAGGAGAAAGTAGGAATCAGTACTTCTGGATTTATGATGTCTGATAATTTGGCAAAGCGCCTTTCTAATTGTATTTGCGGTTGTGAGATGACAATGGATGTTGTTCCAGGGCAGGAATATTCGCTTAGACCTATTGGATATTCAGTAGCAGCGGCAAATGCGTTACCCTATCTTCAAAAGTATGGGATTCAAGTGGGAATTCAGACAGTTTTAGCCCGTTCTAACTGTAATGAAAGAAATCTCAAAGATCTTTATGAATATCTTTGTAAAGCAGGTGTTGACAATTGGAGTTTGCTGAAATTTTATCCATCAGGAAGAGGAGCAAATTATAAGCAAGAAGTATTGACTGAAGGAGAAGAGGCGTGGGCAGTTAGTTTTATTACTGAATTGGATGCAGCTAATGCTTGCAAACAAAAACCTACAATTGATTTTCACTATACAATGAAAGGACACAGCAAGTACAGTAGGGAATGTCGTTGTGTTCGTAAATCAATTGGAATTATGCCCGATGGTTCTGTTACATCATGTTTTTGGGCAATTGACGCATTTACAGACATTATCGATTCGAAATATTTGCTTGGTTCAGTAAAACGGGATACATTAGGAGCAATTTTACAGGGAAATAAAGCGGCATACTGGATGAAGTGTGTACATGAATGTGAACTTACAGCAGCATAATACTACGGAGGATAAGCTTTAGACTGCTTGAAATCTAAGATATGTCAGACAGCAAAGTGATATTTGCTGTCTGACCATTGTGGAAGGTGATTTGTGATGTTTAGTTTTCTCATTTTAAGTTTCCTTTCGGGAGTAATTGAGTTGGGCTCTGTTTATATTGGAATAGTTCATAAACTTCCCATTTATATGATAATAGTGCTGCCGCTTTTTTATCAAGTTGGAAACATAATGTTAAGTATAATTCCATCGAGGATGATGCGGGATATTACATTTGCATGTCTGGTCTTATTCTTGTCATTCAGCTACTGTATATATCCCAGTTTTTGGATTCTAGCTGTTCAATTAGCATTTGATTCTTATTGCATTCAGCTTGTGAGGATGCAACATAAAAGCTTATGTCCTACATGGTTAAAGCGCAGTTTCCGAATTGGTGGATTTGCTTTATCACCAATTATGCTTTTAGGTGGCGGACAGATTATTCTTTCATTGAGCGCATTAATTTGCATCTTGTTAATTCTCAGAAATTTCATGATGAGGAAAGATAATAAAGAAATAGTCCGAGAAAAGAAAACAAAAAAAGTGGAAGTATCAATGGTCATGATTTTCCATCAGATGCATTATTTTGTATATACATATATTATGCCTATTTATGTATATCAGATAACAGGAAGTGTTATTCTATCTTGTTTTGCGTTTTCTTTGACTTGGGTGCTTTACTTGTTGCCTCAAACTATTGCTGAAAAATATAATAATGTTAACTATAAAAGAATGTTTTTTTTCTGTCATTTCTTTTTGGCGGTATGTATGGTAATTATGGCGATTTCTGCATATTTTAACAGAACAGCTATTGTTCTCCTATTTTGGATGTTAACAGGGATTGGGGGAGGAAGTGTGTTTTGTATTAGGTATCTTTGTAAAAAATATGAATATATAGATATGAGTTTTTCGGAGAATATTGGACATTTTGGGGGAACATTAATTGCAGTTTTATTATGTTTTATATTTATAGAAAACGCAGTTGCAGTACTCACTGCCGTATCAAGTTTGTTTGTTGTTATTGCATTGATTTGGTCATTATATATAGTAGGTAAGGAGTATTTTTATGAAAAATGAAAAAATATATAGGGAAACTAAAGTATTGTGTACTCGCTCAAAATTACCGGCATCCGATTATGTTATCAATCCTTATATCGGATGTATACATCGTTGTAGGTATTGTTACGCTTCGTTTATGGGACGTTTTACCGGTCATACAGAGGAATGGGGAACATATCTTGAACCAAAAAAATATGTTTCATATAAACTTCCTAGTAAGCTGGATCAATCTAAGACGATTCTTATCGGTTCAGTTACCGATGCTTATAATCCGGCAGAGAAAGAGTATTGTCTAATGCCTAAAATATTGAAATCATTACAAAATTGTCCAGCACATGTTGAAGTTCTTACGAAATCCAGTCTAGTGTTGCGTGATATTGATTTACTTAAGAGGATTCCTGATATTGCAGTTGGGATATCATTATCTAATCTTGATGAAGCAGACAACAAGGTAATAGAACCTGGAGCCTCTTCTGCTACAGAACGTTTGAGAGCCTTAAGAGAGCTCCACGAACATGGAATTAGTACCTATATTTTTATTGCACCATATCTACCTGGAATTACTAATTTAAATGTTATTTACGAAGCTTGTAAAGATACCGTAGATTACATTTGTGTAGAAAACCTCAATTTGCGTGGAAGTTATAAACAGACTATGCTAGATATTATTAGTAAACTTCATCCAGATTTGCGGGAATTATGGTTGGACATATATATGCGAAAGAAAGCGAATATATATTGGCGTGAGGTAGAAATACAAATTGAAGCATTGCAAAATAAATCAAGCATTCCAATTATATCTTATATGTACCATGAAAAAATCAAAAAATCATAAGGGGGATTTTTATGACATATTCATTATCAAATATTCAATTGAAAAATTATCTGATAGCATCATCAAGTCCATTAACTGAATCTGTTCAACGTTTAACATGCTGCTATGAAGCGGGATTTTCAGCAGCTATTCTGAAAAGCACAGCAGCATATGTTAAGACGGGAACTGGATATGGAAGAAAAATTGTATATGGCAAGGATGGATATTATGCAGACTCATCTTTTGAACGTGAAATTCTAACTTTGGAAGAAGGAATAAAACTTTATAAGAGTGCGTTAATGAATTGTCCATATGATATGCTCTTAATTCCAAGTGTAAGTGCATCTTCACTAGAACCAGAAAAATGGATTAAATCTTGCAAGAAGTTTGAAGAATGCGGGGCAAAGCTTATTCAATTAGACTTTTTTTATCTTGGTACAATAAAGCATGACGATACTTTTTTCGAAAAACTTAGAATATTATTAATGGATCTTTGTAGAACTTTAAATTGTAATATGATGCCAAAATTGAATTTGAATTTTGAACCAGATGAAACTTGCAAAATATTGAAGGAAAGTGGAATCAAAACA
>OGYY01000938.1_pt1 | contig 27438 bp, 29 predicted proteins | sample 1576671 | NCBI WGS metagenome assembly OGYY01 (sample SAMEA3541593, study PRJEB24748) | human gut metagenome | biome: human gut; feature: human-associated habitat; material: faeces | place: China | collected 2012 | reverse complement strand
AGATGCTGCTCCAATGGCTATCGTTGAATTTGTGAAGTAGATTTCTCTACTTCACTTTTTTTAAAGGTGAAAACTATGTCAGATATAAAAGAAATAGAAGCATATGCCTATCAACACAATGTGCCGATCATGATGGATGATGGCTTGGAATTCTTGTTGGGGCAAATGAAAGAAAACCATTGTCGTTCTTTTTTAGAAATTGGTACGGCGGTAGGTCGAACTTCACTAGTCGTACATGATACTTTTGAAGGTATTCGAATTGTTACGATTGAACGAAATCCCGAAATGATTGCCCAAGCAAAACAGAACTTTGCTGGGAAAGAAAACATTACGTTAATTGAAGGAGATGCGCTAGAAGTGCAATTACCAAAAGACCAGTTGTTTGATTGTATCTTTATTGATGCGGCTAAGGCGCAATATACACGCTTTTTTACAAAGTACGCACCGCTTTTAACGAAAAATGGTATAATTATTTCAGACAATATGGAATTTCATGGTTTGGTGGAACATCCTGAATTAACGCATAATCGCAATACGAAGGCTCTTGTTCGTAAGATTGCTCGCTATCGAGAATTTTTACAAGCCTTAGTGGATTACCAAACCGATTTTTATTCCATTGGAGACGGAGTTGCTGTAACTAGAAAGAGGGGTTAGCAATGAAATTTTTAAAAGGAATTATTAGTTTGGCAGCGATTGGACTTGCTTCTGCTGCGGTCGCCGGAAAAGTCGTAAAGGATAAAAAAGATAAGGCAGAGTTAGATGAATTTTTGATTCCTTCACAAGATGATCCAATTATCTATCATGTACCAAAGGAGTCGGATGAAGCCTTACAAAAAGCGGTTCAAGGTTTAGAAAATCATGATCCAAAACCAACAACTTTTGTGTTCTATGTTCCAGATGCAGATGCAGCGAAAAAATTCCAAGAAGAAGCGGCAGATCTAGAAATGTCATCTAGCTTTGATAGCGATAAGAGTCAAGTAGAAGTTGTATATACAGGTTCCTTTGATTCAGATGATTTAGACTTACTTTTGGTTCAATTGAGCGAAATTTGTTTACATACTTCTGCTACATTTGTCGAAATGCACGAATAAGGATAAACATTGTTTTATCCTTTTTTTGTATGTATAATAAGAAAGCATTTGTGTGGTAAAAGGAGACGTATTTATGAATCCTGCAATTGAAGTTTCAAATCTTTCTTTCTCATATACAGAAGAAGGAAACACCATTCAAGATGTTTCTTTTTCTATTCCTAAAGGAAGTTATACAACCATCATAGGTCATAACGGTTCAGGGAAAAGTACCATTGCCAAGTTGATCATTGGTCTATTAAAGGCGCAATCCGGAACTATTCGTATCTTAGGTACGGAACTGACACCGGAAACGGTTTATGATTTACGCAGTCATGTGGGGATTGTTTTTCAAAATCCAGATAACCAGTTTATTGGTTCAACGGTTGCTGATGATATTGCTTTTGGCTTAGAGAACCATTGCGTTCCGCAAGAAGATATGCAAGCCTTAATTGAAAAATCAGCTGCCAGTGTTGGCATGTCCGACTTTTTACAAGCGGAACCTACACATTTATCCGGTGGACAGAAACAACGTGTTGCGATTGCAGGTATTCTTGCGATGACACCAGATATTATTATTTTTGATGAGTCAACGAGTATGTTAGACCCACAAGGTAAGGCAAGCATTAATGCGCAAATCAAACGCCTTCATGATGAAAAGAATATTACAATTTTATCTATTACCCATGATATGGAAGAAGTAGCGCAGTCGCAGCATGTTATTGTCTTAAATCATGGTGTTGTAGAAATGGAAGGCACACCAAAAGAGGTGTTTGCGCAAGAAGCAATGTTGAAAAAGATGCAATTGGATATTCCGTTTGCACTGAAGTTTTCCAAAGCTATGCAAAAAGAGGGCTTTTCCAGCATCCATGCATTAACGTTAGATGAGGTGGTGAATCAATTATGTCAATTGAAATCGAAGCACTAGAACATGTCTACAACAAAGGAACGCCTTTTGAACATGTCGCTTTGAAAGGTATTGATTTAACCATTCCGGAAGGAAAAGTCACAGCGATTATCGGTCAGACGGGTTCGGGAAAATCAACCCTTGTACAGCATTTAAATGGTTTATTGATGCCAACGGGAGGCTTTTTGGATATCTGTGGGTATCATATTCAGCCATTATTAAAAATAAAAGATATTAAAGAATTACGAAAAAAAGTAGGCCTGGTTTTCCAATTCCCAGAATACCAGTTGTTTGAAGAAACCATTGAAAAAGATATTGCCTTTGGACCAAAAAACTTTGGTACTTCCGAAGAAGAGGCGAATGCCTTAGTTCGTAAAGTCTTGCCTTTAGTGGGTTTAGATGAATCGTACTTGGACAGATCTCCCTTTGAATTAAGTGGAGGGCAAAAAAGACGCGTTGCGATTGCAGGAATTTTAATTTTAAACCCAGAAGTCTTGGTTTTGGATGAACCAACCGCAGGTCTTGATCCGCAAGGGGCTACAGAAATGATGTCTTTATTCATGAAATTGAATTGCGAAATGAATAAGACTGTTTTATTAGTTACCCATGACATGGATCATGTTATGAATTATTGTGACCATGTGATTGTCTTAGACCATGGAAAATTAAAACATGAATCCGATGTTCAGACGTTCTTTCAACATCCGGACTGGATGTTAAATATTGGAATTAATCCACCTGCATTAATTCGTTTGAAGATGCAATTAAAAGAAAAAGGATTTGATATTCCAGATTCTATCTTAACCCTTGATGAATTGGTCAAGTGTGTAGCAGGGCAGGTGAGTGCAGATGAATAATATTGCCTTAGGTCGTTATATGCCATTGGATTCTGTGGTACATAAAATGGACCCTCGTTCCAAAATCTGTATCATGTTGCTCTTGATGATTTCTATCTTTATACCAGCTGGTGTATTTGGTTATGTAATCATTGCTTGTTTTGTGGCGGTATGTTTAGTGTTATCCAAATTATCCATTCAATATGCTTTTCGCTCGATGAAACCGATGATGTGGATGATGGCTTTCTTATTTGTGATTAACTGTTTTGCGATTCGTACCGGAAAGCCATGGGTACATCTCGGTCCGATTACAGTCTATTCCGATGCGATTACCCAAACGCTTTATATCGTCGTTCGTTTAATGATGATGATTGTTATTACAACCATTCTTACTGCAACCACCAAACCATTGGATTTAACTTTAGGTATTGAAAAGCTTTTAAAGCCTTTTGAAAAGATTGGTTTACCAGCACATATTATTGCGATGATGATTAGTATTGCCTTGCGTTTTATTCCAACTTTAATTGAAGAAACGCAAAGAATTATGAATGCCCAGGCCAGCCGTGGTGTAGATTTAGAAAATGGAACCCTTCGTGAAAAAGTGATGGCTATTCTATCTTTAATTGTGCCATTATTTGTTTCGGCTTTTGATCGTGCCGATCAATTGGCAAATGCTATGGAAGCCCGTGGCTATGATCCAAATAAAGAAAGAACACGTTATAAAGTTTTGAAAATGACGATGTTAGATTATGTTGGACTTGCTGCAAGTTTTTTTGTCTTGCTTGCATGTATTGGTATTGGAGTGCTTCTATGAGATTTAAAAGTATCGTTGCCTACGATGGTTGGAATTATGCAGGTTGGCAAAAACAAGCCAATGCCCTAGGTATTCAAGAAGTGATTGAAAAAGCTTTGGCAAAGATTCTTCAAAGCGATTGTACGGTTGTCGCAAGTGGTCGAACGGACGCAAAGGTTCATGCCAAAGGCCAAGTATTTCATTTTGATGGAAAGGATATTCCTGCCAATCGTTATCAACAAGCTTTAAATACTCTATTACCGAAAGATATTCGTATCGTTCAAGTAGAACCTGTGGATGATGACTTTCATGCACGTTTTTCTGCTGTCAGCAAACAATATGATTTTATATGTACAAGGGATCAGGTGGATCCCTTTTCCTATCGTTATAAACAAATCATTTGGTCTAACTTTGATGTTGCAGCAATGAAGGCTGGGGTTGCTTATTTATTAGGCGAACACGATTTTACGAGTTTTTCATCGAGTCGAATTGATGAGCGAAAGCCAAGAGTGAAAACTATTTCTTCAATTGAGATTCAAGAAAAAGATCAAGATGTTGTGACTTCTTTTATTGGAAGTGGCTTCTTGCGCTATCAAGTACGAATGATGATGGGCACCCTCATTGAAGTTGGAAAACATCGTTTAGAACCGGAAGATGTAAAGCGGATTTTAGAGGCTAAAAATAAAGAAGCCTGTCGGTATAATGCCCAGCCACAAGGTTTGTACTTAATGAAGGTAAATTATTAAAATTGGCATTGACTTTTGGGGATAGGTTCTTTAGAATAGATTCTGGCTAATCTCAGCCTTTGAGCCCCGGTAATGCTCAAACAGGAGGAAGATTAATTATGCGTCAAACTACAATGGCAAAACCTGCCGATGTACAACGTACTTGGTACGTGATTGATGGTGAAGGCGAAACATTAGGTCGCTTAGCTACAAAAGCTGCTCACGTATTAAGAGGTAAAAACAAGCCTACATATACACCAAATGTAGATTGTGGGGATTACGTAATCGTAATCAATGCAGCAAAAGTCGATATGACAGGAAACAAGTTAAATACTGAAAAGTATTATAACCATTCTGGTTATTTTGGAGGTATGCGTGTTCGTAATGCCAAAGAAATGAAAGAAAAATATCCAGTTGAATGGGTAGAAAGAGCAATTAAAGGAATGTTGCCTCATACTCGTTTAGGGGATGTACAACGTGGACACTTATATGTATATGCAGGAAGTGAACATCCACATGCAGCTCAACAACCTGTTGAGTTAAAGGTGAAAGGATAGGAGGAATAGATTATGGCAAACAATAGCGTTCAATATCATGGCGTAGGTCGTCGTAAAAAATCTGTTGCTCGTGTATTCTTACGTCCAGGAACAGGTAAATTTGTAGTTAATGGAAAATCTTTGGAAGACTATCTTCCATTAGAAACATTACGTATGGTTGTAAAGGCTCCATTTGAAGTTACTAATACAACAGATCAATTTGATGTATTGATCAATGTAAATGGTGGCGGATATACAGGACAAGCTGGTGCTATGCGTCATGGAATTACTCGTGCATTAATGGAAGCAAGTGAAGACTACCGTCCAGTATTAAAAGCAGCTGGATTCGTTACTCGTGACCCTCGTGCTAAAGAACGTAAGAAATACGGTCTTAAAGCAGCTCGTCGTGCTCCACAATTTTCTAAACGTTAGTCAGAACATACTTTTGACTACTCTGCAAAGAGATTCAAAACCACTCAAACCCTTTATATATGGGCTTTGGGTGGTTTTTTCTATTTCTGTGAATTGTTGTGAATAGTGTTGAAAAGTCTCTTTAAGCACGCATACAGCACGCTTATAAGTAGCAAAATTAACTCCTCAGTTAACGAAAAGCACGCACAAAACGTAATTTTACTTTATATACTTTCCAAAAAAGTTAGGAATTGCGTTTTTTCACATTACCAAGAATTCAGAAGACTTACCAGTACGTTCGGCAATTCCTTCAAAAGAAACGCACCAGCAAATGCTGATGCGTTTAATATTTTTAATCTTACTAATTTTTTGATTATATAGCTTGGTTTTTATTTAGCAACCAATCCCTGATATCAAAGATTTCAATTCCTTCATATGAATACTTTGGATGACCGGTTTTGGCGATGATAATCTTTGGATATGCATCCTTGATCTGTAAAAGAGGCGCATATTCTCTTTTAAATGTTTCCTCTTCAGTGATATTGTCACTTACCTGAATATAGATTTTTTCATTACCTCTTTGGGCAACAAAATCGATTTCTTTCTGATAAAGCTTTCCAACATAGACATCATAGCCACTACGTAATAATTCAAGACAGACCATGTTTTCATATACTCTGCCATAATCCATGTTTCTTGTACCAAGAACAGCATAACGTATGCCAATATCACTTAAATAGAACTTTTCTGTGCTTTCAAGATATTTCTTGCCACGGATATCGTAGCGCTTGATATCATAGAAAACAAAGGCGTTGCACAGGTATTTGATATATTTTCCAATGGTGACATGATTGGTTGATATGTTCTTTTCGGATAGCATATTGCTGATCCTGCTTGGTGAGGTCAGGTTTGATATATTGTCCATAAGGAATTCACTTAAGCGCTGTAATACCTGAGTATCTGGCAAGGAATACTTCTGCACAAGATCTCTTCTAACAATTGTTTCATAGACTTCCTTGATATAATCCTTCCTGTCTTTTTCGGTGTTGTAGGCATAGGACCCAGCCAATCCACCTTTGATGGTGTAATCTTCAAATAGCTTTTCTATGTCGTGGTTGTTGTCGTAGTAATTACAATATTCTTTGAAACTGAATGGATAGACATGAATTTCAATATAACGTCCGGTAAATAGAGTGGCTAAATCTGCACTTAACAAAAAAGCGTTGGAACCGGTGATATAGATATCATATTTTCTTTTTGAATATAGGCTATTTACAGCCAGTTCAAAATTTGGACACATCTGCACTTCATCAATGAAAAGATAATTCGACTTTCCTTCCACATATCGTTTTTCAACATAGGCATGAAGTGCATGATACTCTTTCAGGTGTTCAAATGAAAGATCCATAAAGTCAACAAAGATAATGTTGATATCATTAAAGTTGTCTTTCAGATACTGGATATACTCCTGCATCAGTATTGACTTACCCGATCTTCTGATACCGGTAATAACTTTTATATCAGGCGTATCTTTCAGATTCTTTATTCGATTCAGATATTCAGTTCTTTCAATGGTTTTCATAGCGTTGCCTCGCTTTCAAAAAATGAATTTTTTTAAACTTTTGAAAGTCATCCTTATTTGTATTATATCCGATTATAATCTTTGTATGCAATATGCCACTTTCAAAAAATAAAAATTTTTAAATTTTTGAAAGTGGATAGTATGTTTTTATCTATTATTTTACTAAATATACATTTCAATTTGGATTCTGGTTCTTTGATGTCTATAATTTAGTTTATGCCAAGAATGATAAGAAGAAGATTGGAATTGGTATTATAGTTGGAGTTGTTCTATATGCTCTTATAATGCTTTTTATGTAATAGTAATTTAGCTGATACTATGAAAAAGAAAGTAATGATTATTGGGTGTGTTTTACTGGCTTTGATCCTATCGATTGCAATCTATAGACAATATGTGGAAAGTAATATAATTTTCCATTCATTCAACGAACCAGCGAATATCAAGGTTGGAACAAAGTTAGAGGAAACACCTATTGAGTTTTATCATACTGAAAATATAGATGATAATAAGGTGACTCATGAGTATATATATGATCAGGATATTGTTAATGAGGTTCAACCGGTAACTGTAAAAGTACATTATCAATTATTCACTTTTGCAAATACTTATGAGCTATTGATAGTGGATTAATAAAAATCAGATAAATTTTAAACTAGAAAGGAAAAAGTATGTGTAGATTACTTTGCTTAATTAACTAATTTATACATATTTCGAGGAATGAATATGCTAAGATATACAAGAAATAAATATAGAAAAGAATCGATATCTGCAAAATTAATTGAAAAAAAAGAGGGTGAGTATTTTGCTATTCCTGGAAAAGTGCCAAGTCCAGAAGCTTTTTATGAATTGATTTTTATGACTGAAGAGGGAATGAAAACTTTTGAAGTTAGTATATTTGAATATAATGTTGTAGACGTTGGTATGGAAGGTACTTTAGTTTTTCAGGGATATCAATTGTTGTCTTTCGGTGATTGGATAAAGGAATTTAGTGAATAGTATAACTTTACATTATTTTATGATTGACGTTTAACATTTAATTGATGTTTTTAATGTGCGATATGTTATATAGCTAAAATCCCTATGGCTTTTAAAGGTTGATTTATCCCTATCTATTTTTATATATTCTGATTTTGGCGGATGAACCTACAGGAAGTTTGAATTCAGTAAACAAAGAGGTTGTGTTTAAAATCCTAAAGAAGATGCAGGCACAGGGAAAAACGATTGTGATAGTCAGTCATGATGAAGAGCTTGTAGAAAGAGCGGATCGTATAATAAATATCTAAAATGAACTTTAAGCACGCGCATAAGACGCAAAAATAACTGAATGTGCTTTAAATAAAGAAATATTCAGTTCTCTAAACGTTAGTTTATACTTTCGCAAGAAATACAAAAAACCACTCAAGAACTTATGGTTCAGAGTGGTTTTTTTATGCATAATGGTTTGAAATGTGCTATTCATCTAAAGCTTGTATTTCGCATGTACTTTTTTGATGTCATATATAGCTAGTACAAGACAGAGTATTTCTGAAATCGTACAACTGATCCATATACCATTGGCTTGGAAAAGTGATGTGCAGATAAGTAGGGAAAGAATCACAAAGACAATGCCTCTAGATATAGATAAAATAAAAGCTTTCTTTGCTTGCTCAATAGAGACCATATATCCGGTTGTAATCACTACATGTCCCATGATTAAGAAGACAGGACTAAATAGTCGAAGTGCATGAATGGTTGTCATGTAATTGGTGGTATTTGCTTGAATAAAGGCACCAGTAATATTTGCTGCGAATACTTGCACAAAGCCAAACAAGGCTATTCCTGCAATACTCACAAGAACTCTGGCGTATCTATGGAAGGTTTGAATGGCTTTTTTATCATCTTTTCCATAAGCGTAACTAATAAGCGGTTGAGTTCCTTGACTGGTACCGACCATAACCATAAGAACAAGGTTATATACATACATTAATACAGTAAAGGTTACTAATCCATTGGTTCCAAGCAGTTGGTTGATGCGAAAATTAAAGGCCGTAATCATAATTCCTGGAGATATTTCTGAGATGCAGTCAGCTAAACCTAAAGGGATAATCCGTTTATATTCTCTAAAGGGGTATTTGGCACGTACAAAGTGAAAATGCGATTTATGACTAAACGCAAAGTGGTAGAAAAAGAATAAAAATGTCATCATTTGGGATAAGCCGGTTGCCAGGGCTGCCCCTTCGATGCCCATCTGAAAAGGTCCCATAAATAAAGGATCTAACACTAAGTTTGTGCAGGCACCGATACAGATGCCAATAATAGATTTATGCGGAAAGCCATCGGCTTTTAGTAAGACCTCAAAACAATAGGAAACAATGTAAAAGAAGGCGAAACAAGATAAAACTTGAATATAACTGTTTGCGTATCCAAATACATCTTTATTGGCTTGCAGGATCTTTGTGATGGTATGGGAATGAAAGAAAGATACCAGTGAAATAAAGAGGGCAATAGAGGAAATGACAAGGGTATTCATAGTAAATACTTCATGCATTTTTTCTTCTTCTTTAGCCCCACGGTAGATAGCCATGATGGTGCTGGAACCAACCGCAAATAGTACACCTACAGAAAAGATCGTTGTCACGAAAGGACTCGCTACATTGATTGCAGCTAGTGCGGTGTCTCCTTCATAATGGGCTACAAAGATTCCATCGACCAGGGTATATAGATTAAAAATCACCATCGAACAAATAGATGGAATCACATAACGTAAATATTTTTTTAACATCAAATCACCGTTCTTAGTCTAAACCTTGGTATAATACTAAGGTCAAGGTGATTGTATGAAAAAGTATTATAAAATCAATGAAATCGCTAAACTGTATCATATTCAACCGGATTCTCTACGCTATTATGAAAAAGTAGGATTGATTCATCCCATGCGTTCCAAGAAAAATTATCGTCTATATACCTTGAATGATATTTATGTTTTAAATATCATTCGTGATTGTCTAAAGCTGGGATATGATACTCAGCAGATCAAAGCGTATCTCGATCATCGCAGTGTAGATCAAACGATTCAATTTTTAGAAGAAGAGGAACAGTTGATTCAAAGCCAAATCAAAGAACTCAGTCAGAAACTTTCCTCGATTCAAACGCGTATCCACGCTATCAAGGCGACCAATGAAATGCGATTTAATACCTTTGAAATCTTACCTTATCCCCAAAGATATTGTCGGTATTTAAAAGAACACATCGATCAAGACCAAGAAATCGATTTTCTTTTAACCAAATTGACAGAGTCAATGGAAGAAGATGTTTCGATTCTCGGTAATATGGATTCAGGAAGTATTATTGAGTTTAAGGATCATGCCTATGTATATACGAGTGTTTTTGTGCTGACAAAAGGAGAAGTGTATGATTTCTGTCTGGAAGCAGGTATGTATTGTACATATACGTATCGTGGGGCTTATCAAAGCAAGCAGATTTTTCAAGAAATGAACCAATGGATCAAAGCGCAAGGATATGAAATTGCTTCTCCGTATCTGGAATTTTTATTGATTGATGTACATGAAACAAAAGATGTAGAAGAATATGTTACCTCCATTCAAGTGAAGGTCAAACAATGAAGGATGTTTTGGCATCCTTTTTTTTGTTGACAGAGAATTTTAGAGAGCCATAATATGGTTGTATATACAACTATATGGAGGCGCTTATGCAAGCTGCAAGAAAAATCACAAAAATAGCTCGTGAAGCCCAAAACTTAAATCGTTTGGCATTAAAAGATAAAAAGATTGGATCTTCGGAATTAGATCTGATTCATTATGTTCGGCATCATCCTGGATGCACCCAACAAGAAGTCGTAGAAGGACTGCATGCGGAAAAGGGGGCTATTGCCAAAAGAGTTTACGCTTTACAAAAGAAGGGATATATAGATAAACAAAGGGATCCACAAGATAAACGAAAATGTCTTTTATATCCAACTTTCCAAGCCCAGGCATTGAAACAATCAAAATCAGATATTGAAGACCTCTTTTATACCTGGCTTTTAGAATCTCTAACGGAAAACGAAAAAGAGCAGTTTTTAGAAACTTTAGATCTGCTTTATAGACGCAGTAAACAAGAGAGTAGAGCTGGTTTTCCCCATGTGTTAAATAGGGTGAAAGGTCTATGAAAAAGCCTTCTGTATTAACGTATTTCAAGCTTGAATGGAAGGCTCTAACAATCGTTACGATCTTTGGCCTGATTTATAATATTGGTCTATTAGCAGGCCCCTATTTTGAAGGACAGCTTGCCCAAAGTGTTGTCGATTACGCAAAGCAGAAAATCTCTTTTGATGCGATTGTTAAGCTTGTAGTTTTCTATTTATTAACGATTATACTTGTGCAAAGTGCTCGCTTTTTAAAACGAAATTATGTGCGTGTTTTTGCCAATAATACCAATAAGCGTTTTAAACAAGCTATCTATCATACAATCGTCTATTCGCCTTTACAAAACATTGAGAAAGAAGGAACCGGTTCGATTTTGACTAAAGCCATTGTCGATGCAGATGATTGCAGTGAAGGTATGCGAAAGTTCACTACCGAACTCTTCGATACATGTGTAGCCTTATGTGCTTATGTAGGACTCTTGATGTACTATGATGTCAAATTAACCTTGTTGTGTCTGATCTTTGTTCCAATATCGTATCTGCTTGCCGAAAAGATGAAAGGTCTTGTTCAAAGAGAAAATATGCACTTAAAACAAGTAACGGCGCAATTGAACGAAGAAACGCTAGATCGCGCCAACAATGCTTTAATGTATCGGGTATATGGCAGAAGTCAAGCTCGTACCCAAGCTTATGAAGCTATTCTAGATCAATATGAAAAAGCTTCTTTAAACGCCAATATTCCCTTTATGGCCTGTCCACCATTGTATGAAACCATTGCGCTGTTAGGTGTATTTCCCCTTTTGTATTTTGGCGCGAAAAATGTTTTGTCTAATACATGGAATATTGCTAGTTTTACAACCTATTTTGCCTGCTTTATAAAGCTGGCTGTGAAATCGAGTAAGTCTGCTAAGCTTTTTAATGCCGTGCACAAAGCCCAGGTTTCGTGGAAGCGAATCTATCCTTATCTGCAAGAAGACAAAGCTCCAACAAGCTCTAAAGAGCCCATTGATTCTTTACAAGTGCAGGATCTCTCCTTCCATTATCCGCATGCCAATTATTTGTTTACGCATCTTTCTTTTCAATTATCAAAAGGACAAATGCTGGGGATAACTGGCAAAGTAGCTTGTGGCAAGAGTACGTTGGGAAAACTCTTTATAGAAGATTTGCCATATACGGGAAAGATTTCCATAGGAAAAGAGCATGTAACGTATTTAGGGCATGATTTGCAGCTTTTTAATGCATCTATTTATGACAATATTGCCTTAGGTGAAGATATAGACGTCATACCCTATCTGAAAATGGTTTGTATGGATCAAGAAGTTGCTGCAATGGAACAAGGTATTTTCACAAAGCTTGGCAATGAAGGCGTTCGCTTATCCAAAGGCCAGGCCCAAAGAATTGCCTTAGCCAGAACCTTAGCCCATGCCAAAGAGCTACTTGTTTTAGATGATCCCTTTTCGGCTTTGGATGTCCGTACGGAAAGGCAAGTTTTTCAGGCTCTGAGAAAGTGGCAGAAAGAGAAGATCATTTTACTTATCTCGCATCGTTTGATGATGTTTGACCAAGTCGATCAAGTCTTATTTTTAGAGCAGCAGAAAGGTATTGTTGCCACGCATACCCAACTGATGAAGACATCTTCAGATTATCGCGATTTGGTGAAAAATAAAGGAGAAAAAGATGCTTGTGTCCATATGTAAAAAAGTGTTACGTACGCATTGGCTTTTAACGATTGGTCTACTTCTTTCTATTGTAGGAAGTATTCTATTAGCGGTAATTCCACCTTTGATTTTAGCGAAGATGATGGATACTTTAGCTTTGCATCAAGTCTTGTCGGTAACGCTTATTATTGTTTATTTTATCTTTTACTTAGCGGAAAATCTTTGTATATCTTTGCGGGATACCTTAATGGTTGCCTTTGGGCAAAAAATCAGTCATGCTCTGCGCAGTGCGATGATGCAATTCTATACGACCCTAGATACAGATACACTCAACCAACAAGCTCCTGGATCGGTTGTATCGCGCTTTTTAAACGATGTGGATGCTTTAGAAGACCTCTTTACTTCTGGTGTACTTTCTTTATTTGTGGATGCTTGTACGCTAGTGAGTATTTTAGTTGTCGTATTTCAGAAAGCTTTTGGGGCCTTTCTTTTACTAGTTATCGTATTGCCTTTCTTGTTTACGTTTACGCGTTTTGTTCAAAAATCAATGTTGAAAAATGAAATAGACAATCGTAATGCCATCGCTAAGACCAATGCCATTCTTCCGGAAACCGTACAAAACTTATTGACGATACAAAATTTAAAAGTGCAGGCTTTTATGGAAAAGCGCTATGGAAAGGCGATTCAAGATAGTTATGAAGCCATGCAAAAAACGAATTTCTTCGATGCCATCTATTCGCCTGTTGTTTTGATTTTAAATGCTTTGGTTATCGGTTTACTGGTTTTACTTTGTGTGGATCCAAAACTCGATTTATCGCTATTTGGCATGAGTGTAGGGACGGCCGTTATGAGCATGCAGTATATATCAAAAGTATTTGAACCCATTGAAAGCATTGGTATGGAAATTCAAGTCATCCAGTCATCGATGGCAAGTATTCATCGTATTCATGATTTTTTTCAATTGCCGGTAGAAGATGTGACATATAAAGCAGAAACAGAAACTACAGATCCGATTATTTCCATCCAAAATCTGTCTTTTGCCTATCTGGGTGGAAAGGAAATCTTTCATGATTTTTCTTTGACGATTCAAGCTGGCGAACAAGTGACTTTGCAAGGTCGAACAGGCGTTGGCAAGTCAACTTTGTTTAAATTGATCTTAGGCTTATATACGCCAAAAAAAGGAAGTGTGCGCATCTTTCATCAAAATCCAAGTACTTTACTTCCATCCCAAAGAAGAGAATTATTGGGGTATGTTGAACAATCGTTTCATCCGGTAAAGGGAACCATAAAAGAACAAATCACCTTATTTGATGATTCGATTTCATTGTCCGAGGTACAAAAAGCCTGTCAAATTGTTGGCCTTTGGGAGTCTATTGAAGCCTTACCGGAAAAACTAGATAGTCCGTTTCAACCCGAGATCTTATCGCAAGGGCAATGGCAGCTTCTTTCAATTGCCCGAGCCATTGTAAAAGATCCTCCTTTGTTGCTGCTGGATGAGATTACCGCAAGTCTAGATCGTAGTACAGAACAAGCAGTTTTAACCGCCATGGAAAAGGCTATGAAAGATCGAACGGTTTTATCTATATCGCATCGTACATCCGCAATTACCGGGAAAGTGATTGAAATCCAAGGCTGATTGCGTGCGATAAAAATGTTGTATAATAAATGTATCTTTTTATTTAAAGAAAGTGTGGTATTCGATTATGTTAGAAAAAATAAGTGAACCAAAAGATATAAAGGCTCTATCGCTTAACGAACTGGAAGCCTTAGCCGATGAAATGCGGCAAGCTTTACTATTTCGCTTAAGTAAAAAAGGTGGTCATTGTGGCCCTAACTTTGGCATGGTAGAAGCAACCATTGCGCTACATTATGTATTTGATAGTCCAAAAGATGCTTTTGTGTTTGATGTCAGTCATCAATCGTATTGTCATAAGATGTTAACGGGAAGACAAGAAGCCTTCACAAAGGAAGAAGCGTTTGCTTCGATTACAGGGTATTCCAACTTTGAAGAAAGTGAACACGATTTCTTTAAACTGGGACATACTTCGACTTCGATTAGTTTGGCTTTAGGAATGGCCAAAGCCCGTGATTTACAAGGCAAGAAAAACAATGTGATTGCCATTATTGGCGATGGTTCTTTAAGCGGTGGACAAGCCTTGGAAGCTTTAGATTATGCTGGGGAATTTGACGGAAACTTGATTATTCTTGTGAATGACAATGATATGTCGATTGCCGAAAACCATGGCGGCCTTTACAAAAGCTTAAAAGCTTTACGTCAATCCAAAGGAACTTCGGAAAATAATATCTTTACATCCTTTGGTTTGGATTATTGTTTTATCGAAGATGGCAATGATTTAGAGGCATTGATTACTACTTTCCAAAGGGTTAAAGATATCAATCATCCGATTGTCGTTCATATGCATACGCAAAAAGGAAAAGGATATGCGCCGGCTGAAAAAGATAAAGAAAGCTGGCATTGGTGTAAGCCGTTTGATCCTAAGACAGGAAAGAGTCTGGTTGCCGAAGAAGAGGTGTCCTATGGTTCTTTGACTTGCGATTATTTAATGGCAAAAATGCAGGAAGATCCAACTGTGATTACTCTGGTTGCGGCAGTTCCAACCAATATTGGTTTTACGCCAGATAAAAGAAAGGCTGCAGGGAAACAATTTATTGATGTAGGAATTGCCGAAGAGCTAGGGGTATCCATGGCTAGTGGATTAGCCCGTAATGGAGCTAAACCGGTTTTTGCTACGCATGCAAGTTTCCTGCAAAGAACTTATGATCAATTGAGTCAGGATCTATGTATCAATTCCAGTCCAGCTACGATTCTTGTCAATACAGCAAGTGTCTATGGGATGAATGATGTCACGCATTTGGGTATCTTTGATATTCCTATGTTATCTAATATTCCTAATTTGGTTTATTTAGCCCCAACGAGTAAGGCAGAATATTTTGCGATGATGGATTGGAGCTTGGCCCAAGAAAAGGTTCCTGTTGCGATTCGTATTCCTTGTAATGGCGTAATTGAAGATGAGCGTCAACCTGATACCGATTATGCTTGTCTGAATCGATATAAGGAAGAACACGAAGGCAGGGACATTGCCATTCTTGCTTTAGGGGATTTCTTCCAACTAGGTCAGGCCTTGCAGCAGGCATTAAAAGAAAAGGGTATAGATGCTACATTGATTAATCCTCGCTTTATAACTGGTTTAGATTGTGCCTTGTTAGAAAAATTAAAAGCCAGTCATACCAAAATCGTTACTTTAGAAGATGGCATTTTAGATGGTGGCTTTGGTCAAAAAATTGCTTCTTACTATGGAAACAGTACGATGAAAGTCTGGAATTATGGCTTAGAGAAAAAATTCTATGATTGCTATGATGTGGAAGAAGTCTTAAAAGAGGTACGTTGTACACCCCAACAAATCATGGAAGATATTTTGAAATAAAGAATGAAGAACTTTTTGAAAGAAATGAAAAAATCAAAAAGTTCTTTTCGTTTTGTTTCATTTTGCGTAAACTGAACCTATAATAGGTGGGAAAAGATATAAAGCGAGTCGCAATAGTAGGTAGTAGTGGAGGAAATCTCTATGCCCAAGGGGGAGATGATCCCTACACAATGATGGATGAGATGTTTGCACAAGGATCTGGCGTAGACATTGAAATTAGTTTTATTCAGTTTATTGGTGCCAGTGGATCGATGGATACAATTTCCATGGATGCGAAGGCCAACTTGTATTTTTTAGAGCAGGGTCACTTGTGTGAAAGTGAAACAAAAACGTTAAAAGAAATCAATCAAATGGCAGTACAAATGGATGCCAAATTAGCCAGTCAGATTGAACAAGGGCAAATTGATGCTTTGATTTTATTGAGCTGTGATCCGAAGGGTGTGAATCATCAAGCTTTGATGATGGCAGCAAAAAAACAAATTCCGGTTACGGGGACCGGAGGTACTTCTATGGCCAATGCCCAGGCTTTAGGTTGTCGGGTCATCAGTGCCAGTGGGACAACTGGTACAACCAATCGGACCCGCGCCATTAGTGCTATGGCTGCTTTGGCTAAAGAATGGCATTTGAAATACCAACCAGTCATTAAAAGTGGACAGGCTAAAGTCCAACAAGGAAATGTTTGGAAACGAATCAATATTCATGGCATTATGATGGCTTCTTTGCCAGGTTTTATTGCGATGGCTTTGTGTTTGGCTCTATCCAAAGTACCTGGTTGTTCAGGCTTGGAAAAAGTCTTTAATGACTTAATTGCCATTTTACCAGTTATCTTAGCTGCAATTGCTGCTCGGCAAGTTTCAGGACTCGATGAAGTAGGCATTGTTGCCGGCGTTATTGCGGGAAGTATGGCTAGTGATGGTGGCATCATTGGCGGCTTAATTGCGGGAATTTTAGCTGGTGTACTTTCGTATTATTTATTGAATCTATGTTTCTCACATAATGTTCCTGGTACGACGGCGAATATTGTAGCCGGTGGTTTATCGGGTTTGGCAGCAGGGCTGGTTGGAATGGTTGGCATTGCGCCAATTGCGCTGGCTTTAGGAAATGGAATTAATTCGTTGATTACTTTGGCTTTGAAATTTAATCCGATCCTTGCGGGAGGATTTGCCGGTTTTGCGATTTGGTTTGCCTTAATGGGTGGTGTGTACCATGCCGCTATCTTACCCATTGTGATGTTGGAGATGGAAGCCCATGGTTTTAGTTTTCTAGGTAGTATTGATATGAACTGTTTAGTTATGGTTTGTGCCGGCATTCAAGTAGCCAATATCCTACATTCTAGAAGAAAATCGGATCGTGTGGCATGTATTCCAAGTCTTTTTATTAATTTAGTATTTGGAACCTTTGTCGAAGCGGCATATCCATTTATGTTTGCCAGTAAGAAAGTCTTTGGGGCAACGATATTAGCAGCTACTTTATCGGGTGTTTAGTTGGCTTTCTTGGCGTAAAGGAAACGGCTTATATTCCCAGTTTCATGGCACCATTTATGGCAAATCCCAATCATAGCATACAAACTTTGTTTTGTATGATTGTTTCTTTGGCTTTGGGATGTTTCTTGACATTGCTGGCAAATCTATCCGAAAAAACCGAAGGATAGAGGAGCGGATCGATTTGACAGAAATTGGATAAGTGCTTAGAATTAAACGTATAAAAAAGGACATAGTCCTTCTTTTTTTAGAACTTGGTATGAATAATATTCATGTCGAGTATGAAAGGAATCTATTATGAATTTGAGCGATTTTGGAATTTTGTTGGCCATTATAGTGTATCTATGTGGCATGGTTTTTATCGGTTTTAAAGTTATGGACCGTAATAAAACCGTAGGTGATTTTTATTTAGGCGGACGTCAGCTGGGTCCATTTGTGACAGCGATGAGTGCCGAAGCTAGTGATATGTCTAGCTGGTTATTGATGGGAATTCCCGGTTTAGCGTATTTATCCGGTATTTCCGATGCTGGTTGGACGATTATTGGTCTAGCGGTAGGAACGTATTTAAACTGGTTGATTGTTGCCAAACGTTTGCGTTTATATACCGAAAAAATGGGTGCAATTACCATTCCGGAATTTTTCTCCAAACGTTTTCACGACACAAAGAATATTTTAATGTTGATTGCAGCTATTTGGATTATTGTTTTCTTTATTCCGTATACGGCAAGTGGATTTGTCGCTTGTGGAAAATTATTTCATTCCCTTTTTGGAGTGAACTATCATGCGGCAATGATTATCAGTGCTTTAGTTATTGTGATTTACACGATGTTAGGAGGTTTCCTAGCTGCATCTACAACCGATTTTATCCAAAGTATAATTATGACAATTGCCTTATTAATTGTCGTATGTTATGGCATTGGTATGGCTGGTGGCTTAAATCTTATCTTCTCTAATGCCGCTTCTTTACCAGGTTATTTGAGCTGGACTCAATCGTATGATGTGAATACGCATACAGCTATTTCATACAATGCCTTAACGATTATTTCCAAAGCTGCCTGGGGCCTTGGTTATTTTGGTATGCCACATATTTTACTTCGTTTTATGGCTATTGATGATCATAAAAACTTAGTTACATCACGTCGTGTCGCAACGGTATGGGTTGTGATTTCAATGGCGGTATCGGTTTTAATTGGAATTGTTGCCTTAGCCATGACAAAAGTCGGTGTCCTTGATGTATTAGTGGGAGCGGATTCGGAAACGGCTATTGTGCGAATTGCCCATTTATTAAGTACCCATGGTTTTGTGTTTGCCCTTGTTGCAGGAATTATCTTATCGGGTATTTTAGCTTCGACTATGTCAACTTCAGATTCTCAATTATTAGCTGCTTCAAGTTCTGTATCGAATGATATTTTAACTGGATTCTTTGGCTTAAAATATGATCAGAAAAAACTTTTAAATATCTCTCGAGTTTGTTTAGTAATAATTGCGGTAATTGGTATTGGTTTAGCTTGGAATCCAAATAGTTCGGTATTCTCTATTGTATCTTTTGCCTGGGCGGGATTTGGTGCTTCGTTTGGACCACTTGTCCTTTTGGCTCTATATTGGAAAAATGCCAACAAATGGGGTGCTTTATTTGGTATGTTAAGTGGTGGCTTGATGGTCTTTATCTGGCACTTTATTATTAGCCCTATGGGTGGTGTTTTCTCGATTTATGAATTGCTACCAGCTTTTGTGCTTTCTCTTATCGTCAATGTCGTAGTTAGCATTCTTACTGGTGGATCTTCTAAAGCAATGCAAGAAGAGTTTGAAGCGGTCAAAGGAATGAACTAATGGATATTAAATATTTACAATTGATTGAAGACATCAATCAAACGCATAGTTTGACCATGAGTGCACAGCGCTTAGGGTATACTCAGTCGGCATTGAGTCACAGCATTAAGAAAATTGAAGCAAAGTTGGGGGTAACTTTATTATCACGTACCAATCATGGCGTGGCGTTAACTTCGGAAGCAAAGTTTTTATTGCCTTATATTCAATCAACGACTTCACAATATCGCGCTTTTGAAGAAGCCGTTAATGCGTTGCATGGTTTAAAGAAAGGTTCCATAACGATTGGTACCTATTCTAGTATGGCCATTCATTGGTTGCCTTCGATGATTTGTGCCTTTCGTAAAACATATCCAGAAATTCAAATTCATGTACGAGAAGGATATGCGGATGAAATCTTGCAGTGGATTCGGGAAGAGACAGTGGATTTTGGCTTGATTTCTAACATTGCCGAACAATCGTTTGATTTTCTTCCGTTTTATAATGAACCTTTATATGCGGTAACCGAAGAAAGTTTTGTCTGTCCGGAAGCTTGGCAAGGTAAGTTTCCTATGAAAGCTTTTGAGAAATATCCTTTTATTGCCAGTGAAATTGGGGTAGATAATGATGTGGTCAATGCGCTAAGAAATGCGAAAGTTGAACCCAATGTACAATTTTATTGTAAACAAGATCAATCGATTCTTGCGATGGTACAAAATGGTTTAGGGGTAACCTTGTTGCCAGGCTTGATTTTGAAAAACGCGAAGCATGTAAAGACGATTCCTTTACAAGAAGATGTCCAACGTACTTTAGGCATCATGTACTTATCCGAAAATCAACTTTCGATTGCCGCAAAAGCTTTTATCGAAGTAGCGCAATCGATGATTCAGAATAAAGAGGTCCCAAATTAAGTTTTGGGATTTTTTTCTTGATGAGCTACAATAGGTGCAAATAGGAGAACACTATGAAATTTGAAGAACTAGAAATTGAACCGAAAATTATTCAGGTATTAAATCAATTGGGATATGATGAAATGCTTCCGATTCAAGAAAAAGTGATTCCTGTTATGGAAAGCGGAAAGGATTGTTTTGTGCAATCACGAACTGGAAGTGGAAAGACCATTGCGTATGGCTTACCCATCATTGAATCGTTACAGGAAAATGAAAGAGAACCACAGGCTTTGATTTTAGCGCCTACACGTGAATTGACAGTACAGATCACCAAAGAATTAACCTTACTAGGTACATATAAGCGCGTAAAGTGTTTGTCTTTAATCGGGAAACAAGCGATGACAATGCAGGCGGAAGATTTGAAGCAAAGAACACATATTGTCGTCGGAACGCCAGGGCGTGTATTTGATCATTTAGAACAAGGAAACTTCGTTTTAGATCAAGTAAAGTATTTGGTTTTAGATGAAGCTGATGCTCTATTGAATCCAGATTTTTATGAAAAGATTGGAAAAATCCTTGCATATTTTCCACATAAACCACAAATCTGTTTAGTTAGTGCAACCAAGAATACAGCAGCTCAAGATTTTATGGATACGCATATGGCAGACTTTGTATCCCTTCGTATTGATACCAAAAATGAGCAGATTGAACAATATGCCTTACAGGTACCAGAAGAGCAGAAGTTAGAAACTATGGTACAAGTTTTATTGCAGACTTGTCCTCAAGCTTGTGTGATTTTTTGTGCAACGCAACAAAGAGTGCGCGAAGTAACCCAATTCTTAAGAGCTAAAGGTGTTTCGGTAGCTGGCATTCATGCGGGTTTAGATCAAGCGGAACGTTTTAGCGTATTGGATGCTTTTAAACAAGGTAAAATTCGCTTGTTGGTGGCAACCGATGTTTTGGCTCGTGGCGTAGATATTGAAAAGGTGGATTTTGTCTTAAACTATGATGCCCCTTCGACACAAACCCTTTCGATTCATCGAATGGGAAGAAGTGGACGGATTCATCAAAAAGGGAAAGTACTTACGTTTTATGTTTCGGAAAATTCCTATATGGCAGAGCAAAAGAAGTGGGACTTACAACCCGTGGAAGATGAAGTAAAAGCCTGGAAGACTTTACAAGAATGTCATCGTCAAGTAACGGATAAAGCGGCCTTGGTTCGTAAAGATGTGACGTGTCTGTATTTAAATGTGGGAAAGAGTAAAAAGATACGGCCAGGGGATATTGTTGGGGCTATCTTACATATTGATGGTTTAGAGATGGATGACATTGGTGTCATACGGGTGCAAGACCATCAAAGCTTCGTGGATATTTACCATAATAAAGCAGACTTGGTTTTAAAAGGTCTACATACAATTAAGAAAAAAAGCGTAAGAGTAGAAATCTCTCACGCTTAGAAGAATAAGTGTTCAATTAATATTTTTAGACCTAATAAGATAAGGATGCCACCACCAAGGAATTCGGCATACTTTTCAAATAAGCTACCTAATTTCTTTCCAAATAGAACACAGAAGAAGGAAAGAATAAAGGTTGTGCAACCAATGGTGAGTACAGCTTCGAGAAGGTTTACTTTTAAAAAGGCAAAGCTTACCCCGACAGCTAGGGCATCAATACTTGTCGCAATAGCGAGAATGAGTACATCTTTGAAAGCTAGAGATGTACTTTTTTCATTGTCTTCTTTTTCTTCTTTTCCTTCACGTATCATATTGATTCCGATAAAAGATAATAAAATAAAGGCAATCCAGTGATCAAAAGCTTGAATGTATTCGGTAAAGCGAATACCAGCAAAATAACCAATAGCAGGCATTAAGGCCTGAAAGAAGCCAAATGCGAAAGCTAAGATAAAAGCGTATTTTAGTAGGTCTTTTTTATCAAGACTCATCCCTTTAGCTAGTGATACAGCACATGCATCCATTGATAAACCAATGCCTATAAAGAAAATTGACAGTAAATCCATTTTGTTTCCTCCAATAAAAAAGACTTATACGAAAAAAATTTTTTCGCATAAGTCTTGTTTTTTACAATAAGCCAGATTCGTTTGATCAGTATGTTGACTTAAATACTTACGTTTGTAAGATAACTACTCCCTTATGGATGTTTGTAGTTTACCAAAGAACGGTCTTAGATTCAACGCAGTTTGGTAACCTAAAACTAACTATTTGTAGAAATTATAAATACTTGTTTCCCCAGTCTCGCATAGCCTGAAATACTTGATCTAATTCTTTGGCACTTTCAGTTAGGGAATATTCTACATGCGGGGGAATCTCATTGAATTGTTTACGTAGAACAAGGCCTTGATTTTCGAGCTCTTTTAGGGTTGAAGTTAAAACGGTATTTGAAATATTTGGAATAGCTCTTTTTAATTCACCAAATCGCAGGGCTTCTTGTTTGGATAATTCGTAGATGATTCTTAGATTCCATTTTCCTTGAAATAGATTGATGGTTCGTTTTACCGGACATTCCTTTTCTTGCTCATTGATATCTTCCATTTTTTATCCTCCAGTCAGTTTTTTCTTGCCAAGTCAGTTATTTCTGCGTACTTGATAAGTTTTTGTTACTGAAATAGTATATAGACGGTAAAACACTGTCAATATGAATTTGATAGAGGAGGAAATTTTATAATGGAAACATTAAACACATTGATTTGTCGACACTCCGTACGTACGTATACTGGAGATGCTGTATCTGCTTCTGATTTGGAGAAGCTTTTAAAAGCAGCCAATGCGGCACCTGTAGGGATGGGACTTTACGACCAGGTACATTTAACGGTTGTAAATAACCAGGATTTTATTGCGAATGCGGATACGGCAACGGCAACCATTATGTAGACAGAAGGAACGCATCCTACATACAATGTTCCTACACTTATTTTTGTTTCGGCAAAGAAACAAAATCCAATGCTTGAAGGTGTGATGGTATCTAGTGCTGCTATGGTAGCACATAATATGGTTCTTGAAGCTACTGACCTTGGTCTTGGAGCTTGTTATTTATGGGGCGTACTTGCGGCAGTATCTAACACACCTGATTTGTTGGCAAAATTGAATTTACCAGAAGATTATGAATTGCTTGCTGCCATCGGAGTTGGACCTACTTTGGAAACTTATGAAGCAAGAGAAATCCCGGCTGACAGAATTTCCGTTAATGTTATAGACTAATCCAAAAAAGCCAGAATATATCGTATGATATGTCCTGTTTTTTTTATTTTTTGCGCTCTTTCCACACGTGATACAGAATATCTTTGAGGACCAGCATGGCATCCTGTTGGCTATACTGATATTCTTCTTGCAATTCATCTAGCATCGTGGCAATTCGAAAGGCGTAATTAGGAATATTTACTTCGGATTGGTATTGAATGAGAATGGGATATTTCTTTTCCCATGCTTCTGTCCAGTTTACTTTTTCACTCACTTTGTCATTGTGTTTTTCAATCATTTCATGAATTTCATTGATATCCATGTCAAACTCTATTAGCTCACCGAGCGAAACATGATAAATTTGTCCAAGCTTCTTCGCTTGATAAATATCGGGAATTGTTTCGTTGGTTTCCCATTTGGAAAGAGTTTGTCGGCTTACACCTATTTTTTCCGCAACTTCTTCTTGTGAAAATCCGCTTTTCTTTCGGGCATGGAATAAACTGTTTCCTAAATTCATCATCTTTTCCTCCTGTTATTTCTGATTTTATTTTAAAAGAATAAGCATAAAGGGTCTACCAATCTATGTTGACAATGTTGCTCTAGTTTTTAACAATTTTGAAGCTTGTACGCTACACAGATAAAAAGCCGATTAGCCTATGAACAAAGGCTATTCGGCTTGTTGACTGTAAAATGAAAGGAACTATTCGCCTTCACGATCAATAAACATAATCAATAAGGCAATGATTAGTAAGACGACACTGACCAAAATGGTATGAATGCCTAAAAAGCTTAAACAGAGATTTCCTAAGATGGCGCCTAGAATAAAGCAAAAAATCACAAAGTAATACAACATGGATTTTTCGAGGAAGTTGCGATCTTTGGTATGTAGAAAATGAATGAAGTGATCGGTACCACTGCGAAGGTTTCCGATACACATTGTAGTCGCAAAGCTGTTTCCATGAAGTTTACGGAAAGCTTGTACTTGGATTCCACACGCAAAGGAAGTTAAGCTGTTTGCTACTAAATTATAGTCCGTTGGAATAAAGGCTACAAAGCATAAGAGAATGATTTCTAGTAACACTGTGAATTGTCGCCAATGAATAAATTGAACTTTTCGAAGCCGTATGGTTTCACATATTGCTATCCCCAAGGCAAAAGATAGAACGGGGAACAGATAGTGAAGGCATGTTGCCCATTGTCCCTGGCTGGCATTTACACCTAATAACAGGATGTTTCCGGTTTGGGCATTAGCGAATACTTGCCCACGATATAGGTAAGAATACGCATCCATTAAACCACCGCTCATAGCTAGGAAGGTGGCTAATTCAATTGATTCTGATATTTGTGTGGCTCTTTTCATAACGGTTATAGTATAGCATGGTTTTTTCTGAAAAAAAGTTGTAAACGCATTCAAAATAAAAAAACCGATAGGTTGAAAAACCTATCGGTTAAAGGAAAGAATTAAACAGTTCCTTGGGCTTTCATTGCTTCACTAACTTTTAAGAAGGCAGCAATGTTTGCACCTAATACATAATCTTTTTCGTGACCGTATTCTTTAGCTGTATCACGAGCTGTGTGGAAGATGTTAACCATGATGTCTTTCAATTTAGCATCTACTTCTTCAGCAGTCCAAGCTAAGTGCTGTGCATTTTGTGTCATTTCAAGACCACTACAAGCAACACCACCAGCATTTGAAGCTTTACCTGGCGCATATAATACACCGTTTTCTTTTAAGTAAGCGATAGCTTCTGGAGTTGTTGGCATGTTAGCACCTTCGCAATATGCGAATACACCGTTGGCAACAAGTTTCTTAACATCGTCTAATTCAACTTCGTTTTGTGTTGCACATGGAAGTGCGATATCACATTTGATTGACCAAGGACGTTGTCCTTCGTAGTATGTTGCGTTTGTACGAGTTTGAACATATTCTTTGATACGTCCACGACGTACTTCTTTGATTTCTTTTACTAATTCCACATCGATTCCTTCTGGATCGTATACAAATCCATTTGAATCAGATACGGTAACAACTTTACCACCTAATTGTGTAGCTTTTTCAGCTGCGTAGATAGCTACGTTACCACTTCCGGAAATACATACGGTTTTTCCATCGAATGAAGTTCCGTTATCTTTTAATAAGGCTTCTGTGAAGTAGCATAATCCATAACCAGTTGCTTCAGTACGGATTAATGAACCACCGAATGTTAAACCTTTACCAGTTAATACACCGCTCCATTCATTTTTAAGACGTTTGTATTGTCCGAATAAGTAACCAACTTCACGTCCACCTACACCAATGTCACCTGCAGGAACATCTGTGTTAGGTCCGATATGACGGTAAAGTTCAGTCATGAAGCTTTGACAGAAACGCATAACTTCTGCATCACTTTTTCCTTTAGGATCGAAATCAGATCCACCTTTACCACCACCCATAGGTAATGTAGTTAAAGCGTTTTTGAAGATTTGTTCAAATCCTAAGAATTTAATAATACTTACATTTACAGATGGATGGAAACGAAGACCACCTTTGTAAGGGCCGATAGCTGAATTGAATTCAATACGGTAACCACGGTTTACTTGGGTTTTCCCTTGATCGTCTACCCAAGGAACACGGAAAATAATTTGTCTTTCTGGTTCTACCAAACGAGTTAGAACATCGTCATCCAATTTTTCTGGATGAACTTCTTCGATAGCTTTGAGGGAGTGGAATACTTCTTCAACAGCTTCCAAGAATTCGCTGTCGCCTGGGTTTCTTTTCTTTACGACTTCATAGATTGCATTTAAATCTGCCATGAGAATCCTCCTTATATATTTCTATATATTTCCTAAGAAAATATACCACACTATGAAAATGATTTTCAATGTTTTTTTGATATTTACATCTGTTTTCAATGACTGCACAAAAGAATATGTTACAATACCCCATGAGGTTGAGAATATGCGAGAAAAGATTCAAAGATTTTTTTACGGTCGATATGGTTTGGACCGATTAAACCAATTTATCCTGGTTTTGGCATTAATTATAGAAGTAATTAATCTATTTTTCCGATCATTTGTATTAAATGGCATTTTTTATGTTTTGATCCTTATATATATGTTTCGGATTTTATCGAAAAATATTGTGGCACGTTCAATTGAAAATGATAAATATCTTCGGTATAAGAAATTTGTGATTCGAAGAGGAAAAACATTTCAGAGCAATATAAAGGATAGAGAACATAAAGTGGTTTTATGCCCCAAGTGTGCCCAAATGGTTCGTTTACCTAGAAAAAGAGGAAAGTTAGAAGTTACCTGTCCAAATTGTCATGCAAAATTTGAGAAAAGAACGTAAAATAGAAATACCAAATAGAAAAGAGGTTTAATTATGAAAGTAGCAATGGGAAATGATCATGGTGCGGTAGAATACAAAGACGCCATTAAAGCAATGCTGGAAGAAGAAGGTATTGAAGTTATTGATTGTGGAACGAACACCAAGGATAGTTGTGATTATCCAGATTATGCCAAAAAAGTTGCTGACTTAGTCGTCAGTAAAGAAGTAGATAAGGGAATTGTTATCTGTGGTACAGGTATTGGTATTTCAATTGCAGCTAACAAAGTAAAAGGGATTCGTTGTGGATTGTGTACGAATACAACGATGGCTAAATTAACACGTGAACATAATGATGCCAATATTTTAGCTATTGGGCAAAGAATTATTGGTATTGAATTAGCGAAAGACATTGTCCATACATTCTTAGAAACACCATTTAGTAATGGGGAAAGACATATTCAACGAATTAAGAAAATCACAGCTATTGAAAACGAACAATAATAGAGGAAAATAGTCATCTTTCGAGATGACTTTTCTTATGCCTGAAAAGATGTAATGTTTCATTAAAACGTGTGAAAACGCATACAAAAATTTTTGTAAAAAAAGTACAAAAAAAGGTTTGACAATAGGAGAAATGGTTGGTATTATAAACGAGCTGTTGGCGAGATCAACA
>OGYY01000936.1_pt1 | contig 27462 bp, 25 predicted proteins | sample 1576671 | NCBI WGS metagenome assembly OGYY01 (sample SAMEA3541593, study PRJEB24748) | human gut metagenome | biome: human gut; feature: human-associated habitat; material: faeces | place: China | collected 2012 | reverse complement strand
CGACAACCATTCTTCCATAGTCTCAAAAGCTTTGCTTTTGAGACTATTATACCATATAAGCTTTCCCGGTGCAAAAATCTTTTTGATATTTATACGTACATGTGCTATAATAACGCCACTATACGAGAAAGGCGGATTTCCCATGAACAATTGGAGAATCGAAACCAAGTGTATCCAGGAAGGTTGGAAGCCGAAAAACGGTGAGCCGCGGGTGCTTCCCATTTATCAAAGCACGACGTTTAAGTATGAGGATTCCCAGGCCATGGGCGATCTGTTTGATCTGAAAACCAGCGGCTCGTTTTATACGCGCCTGTCGAATCCCACCACTGATGCGGTGGAAGCAAAAGTGGCGGCGCTGGAGGGCGGTGTCGGTGCGCTGATGACCTCGGCCGGCCAGGCGGCCAGTATGCTGGCCGTGCTGAATATCGCGGGCAGCGGCGACCATATCATCAGTGCCAGCGCGGTTTACGGCGGCACTTTTAACCTGTTCAACAAAACCCTGCGGGAGCTGGGCATTGACGTAACCTTTATCGAGCCGTTCGCTTCGGACGAGACGCTCGAATCGGCGTTTCGTCCGAATACCAAGCTGGTGTTCGGCGAAACCCTGTCCAATCCTTCGCTGAATGTGCTGGATATCGAGCAGTATGCCCGCATCGCCCATGCGCATGGCGTGCCTCTGATCGTGGATAATACGTTCCCCACGCCCATCAACTGCCGCCCCTTTGCATTTGGAGCGGATATCGTGACCCATTCCACCTCCAAATATCTGGACGGTCATGCGGTGGCGCTGGGCGGCATGATTGTGGACAGCGGCAATTTTGACTGGAAAGCCCACGCCGACCGGTTCCCGGGTCTGACCACGCCGGACGAAACCTATCACGGCGTCGTTTATGCCGACCATTTCGGCAAGGCGGCGTATATTGCCAAAGCCCGCTGCCACCTGATGCGGGATATGGGCGCGACGCCCAGCCCCCAGAACGCGTGGCTGCTCAGCCAGGGCATCGATACGCTGCACCTGCGTATGGAGCGGCATTGTGAGAACGCGCAAAAAGTGGCGCAGTTCCTGCAGGCGGACGACCGCATCGCCTGGGTGACCTATCCGGGCCTGCCGGGCGATAAAAACTATGAGCTGGCACAGAAATACATGCCAAACGGCACCTGTGGTGTGGTATCTTTCGGAATAAAAGGCGGCCGCGAAGCGGCCCGTCAATTTATGGACGCCCTGAAAATGATTGTTATTGCCACCCATGTGGCAGATTTGCGCTCCTGCTTGCTGCATCCGGCGTCCACCACCCACCGCCAGATGTCGGATGAACAGCTGGCCGAAGCGGGCGTCACGCCCGATCTGGTACGACTGTCGGTGGGCATTGAGCATGTCGAAGATATAATAGAGGATATTACGCAGGCGCTGAATTCCCTCTGAATATGACAAAATTCGAAAGCAGCGCAACCGCGCTGCTTTTTCCCTATCAAAACTGCCAAAGGGGATAGCATCCATGCAACTGAAAAAATTGGGGCCGTATCTGAAACCTTACACCGGCTATTGCATCCTGGGGCCGCTGTGCAAGCTAATCGAGGCAATTTTGGAACTGTATCTGCCGCTGATGATGGCGAAGGTCATCGACCAGGGCGTTATCGCAGAAGACAGCGGCTATGTCTGGCAAATGGGCTGGAAGATGCTGGGGGTCGTTGCGCTGGGGCTGGTCAGCGCGCTCGTATGCCAGTATGTGGCCTCCATCACCTCGCAGGGATTCGGCACCCGGCTGCGCGGTGCGGTTTTCCAGAAAATTACCGGCCTGTCCCACGCCGAATGGGACAGGTTTGGCACATCATCTCTTGTCAACCGGGTTACCAGTGACATTAACCAGCTCCAATACGCGGTGGCCATGCTGATCCGTCTGGTGGTGCGCGCGCCGTTTTTGTGCGTGGGCGGCGTCATTATGGCCTTTACCATCAATTGGAAGCTGGCGCTGGTGATCCTGGGCGCTATCCCGCTGTTCGTACTGGTTATCGTGCTGGTTATGAAGAAAACCATCCCGCTGCACCGCACGGTGCAGAAGCGGCTGGATCGTGTGGGACTGATCCTGCGGGAAAACCTCTCCGGCGTGCGGGTGATTCGGGCGTTCTCCCGGACCGCGCGGGAGGAGGAGCGGTTTACCGAAGCGGCCGAAGAGCACAAACAGGCGGCGATTCGGGTGGGAAAACTATCCGCACTGCTTAATCCGGTGACACAGCTGATTATGAACGGCGCTATTCTGCTGATCATTTGGCTGGGCGGCATCCAAATCCGTGCCGGGGATATGACCACCGGGGAAATCATCGCGTTTATCAATTATGTCAACCAGATCCTGCTGGCGCTGATTGTGGTTGCCAATCTGGTAGTGACCTTTACCAAAGCTTTTGCCAGCGCTGGCCGGGTGCTGGAGGTGCTGGATACCGAAGCGTCAATTCAGGACGGTTCCGGCGCACAGGAGGACGCTGCGGCTCCGGCTGTGGAATTTGACCATGTTGGTTTTGCCTATCACGGCGGGGAGCAGGCGTTATCGGATATCTCTTTCACGGTGCCCCGGGGAGCGATGGTCGGGATTATCGGTGGTACGGGATCGGGAAAATCAACCCTGATCCAGCTGCTTATGCGCTTTTATGATGTCAACGAAGGTGAAATCCGCGTCAACGGCACCGATATACGGTCCTATTCGCTGGACAATCTGCGGGGCAAAATGGGGCTCGTCCCGCAGGCGGTCGAGCTGTTTGAGGGCACCGTTGCGGAGAACATCCGCTGGGGTAACGACAACGCGTCGGACGAGGAGGTACGGGCGGCCGCCCGCATGGCGCAGGCGGCCGAATTCATTGAACAGAAGACCTTGCAATATGGCGCGCCGGTGGAGCGGGCGGGAGCCAATCTGTCCGGCGGACAGAAACAGCGGCTGACCATTGCCCGCGCCCTGGTGCGGCGGCCTGAAATCCTGATCCTGGACGATGCCTCCAGCGCGCTCGATTATGCCACCGATGCGGCCTTGCGGCGGGCCATCCGGCAAAATGCGCGGGACATGACGGTGTTTATGGTGTCGCAGCGGGTCAGCGCCGTGAAACAGGCGGACCGGCTGCTGGTTATGGACGATGGCCGGCTGGTGGGGGTGGGAACCCACGCGCAGCTATTGGAGAGCTGCCCGGTTTATCAGGAAATCTGTGCCTCACAGGAAAAGAAAGGGGAGGAGCCGGCATGAAAAAGACCCCAAACGTAACAGGTCGGGTGTTCTCCCGCCTAATGCGGTATGTGGGCCGGCAGCGCTGGCTGCTGGTCGGTGCCGTAGCGTGCGCCCTGGCCGGAAACGCCGCCCTGCTGACCGCGCCCAAACTGATCGGCTGGGCCATTGACCGCATTCTGCCGGGAGCGGATGCCGGCCCCGGCCTAACACTGCTGCAAATACTCATGATAATCGGCATTTTATATGTCATCGGGTCGGCGCTGAACTGGGTTACCGCCCTGCTGGCCAACCTGGTGGCCAACCGCACCGTCAAGGATTTGCGGGTCGACCTGTTTCGCAAACTGGGACGCATGCCGGTGGCCTATTTCGATACGCATTCCCGCGGGGATATCATGAGCCGGTTCACCAACGATATCGACGCCATATCCGATGGCCTCAACCAGGGGATTGTACAGCTAGTCACCGGCGTTATTACCGTAATACTGACGCTTCTGTTTATGCTGACCCTCAGCCCTATGGTCACGCTGGTGGCTGTGCTGGTGACGCCGCTTTGCTTTGTGGTGGGGTTCGTTATCACCCGCTACGGCAGCCGCCGCTTTGCCGAACAGAGCCGGGTGCTGGGATGGCTGAACGGCTATGCTGAGGAAATCATCACCGGCCAGCGCACCGTTAAGGCGTTTGGGTATGAAAAGCGGGCCGATGAACGGTTTGGGGAGATCAATGAGCAGCTTTATAGGTGCGGTTACCGGGCGCAGTTCGCGTCTGCTCTGGTCAATCCCAGCACGCGGTTCGTCAATAACGTGGCCTATGTGCTGGTGGGAGTCTTCGGCATTGTTGCCCGCCTAACCCCTGGCGTTATCGCCAGCTTTCTCACGTATACGGCTCAGTTTTCCAAACCGTTCAATGAGATTACCGCCATCACCATGCAGCTTCAACTGGCCATGGCGTCGGCGCGGCGCATTTTCCAGGTCATGGACGAAAAGGAGGAGGCGCCCGATGCCGCGGAAACGCTGAGGGAACCGGAAGGCCGGGTGCGATTCGAAAGCGTCGATTTTTCCTATACACCCAAGCGCCCGCTGATCCGTAATTTCTACCTCGATGTCGAGCCGGGTATGACGGTGGCCATTGTCGGCCCGACTGGCGCGGGAAAGACCACGCTTGTCAACCTGCTGATGCGGTTTTATGAGGTGGATCAGGGAATCATCGCTGTCGATGGCCAGTCGATTTACAGCGTATCCCGGGACAGCCTGCGGCGGCAGTTCGGTATGGTATTGCAGGAGACCTGGCTGTTTGCGGGAACGGTACGGGACAATATCGCCTACGGCCGACCCGACGCGACCGACGAGCAGGTGGAGGAAGCCGCCCGTGCGGCCCATGCCCACAGCTTTATCCGACGGCTGCCGGAGGGGTATCGAACCATGATCGCCGAGGATGGGGGCAATCTGTCGCAGGGGCAGAAGCAGCTGCTTACCATCGCCCGTGCCATGCTGCTGGATCCGCCCATGCTGATCCTCGACGAGGCGACCAGTTCGGTGGATATTGTGACCGAACAGCGCATCCAAAAGGCGTTCCGTCGCATGATGCAGGGGCGCACCACCTTCGTCATCGCCCACCGGCTTTCCACCATCCGGGATGCGGACCGCATCCTGGTGCTGGATAAAGGAAACGTGGTGGAAACCGGTACGCATGAGGAATTGCTGGCACGCAAAGGGTTCTACTATCATTTGTACAATTCCCAGTTTGCTGCGGCCGGGAGGGAGGACGAGGCGGTATGACGCTGCGTGAGCAGACCGGCTGCTTTACCGGCCATCGCCGCGTCCCGCCGGAACTGCGGGACGAATTATACCGCCGGCTGACGGAAACCGTGGATCAGCTGGCGATGGAAGGCGTGCGGTATTTCGGAGCCGGCGGGGCGCTGGGTTTTGACGAACTGGCGGCGCAGGCAGTGCTTGCCTGTCGGAATCAAAATCCTGCCATTCGTTTGATTGTCGTCCTGCCCTGTCCGGAATGGGACCGCCGATGGCCGGACACAGACCGCCGCCGGTATGCGGCGCTTCTGGAGCAGGCGGATAAGGTCGTAACGGTGTCCCCCGCTTATGACGCCGGCTGTATGCACCGCCGTAATCGGTACCTGGTTGATCACAGCGCGGTCTGCATTGGCTGGGGAACCGGCGAAACAGGCGGAACCGCTTATACAATCCATTATGCAGAAAAACAGGGACTGCGAATCATCCGTTTCTTGGAATGATCCGCAGTCCCTGTCGTTATATTCGTTTTAAAGCGCCGAAACCACGCGACGCGTATACACAAAAATCCCGCCCTGCCGTAATACTGCCGTAGTAACCTGCTACTATATAGTGAGCAGGTGGGCGCCGCCCGGTGCGTTCACGCTCCCTTCGTCCCGCCAGGCGGGGAGGTCTGCCATCCGGCACCGGAGCTATGCTCCCGAATTCAAACTGTAGTAGGGTTAAAAGGCAGCGGTCCGCGAACAGGGCAGGATAATCCTGAAAATAACCGTGTCTTGATTAGGATTCAGCGGGGCTGTCTTCGCTTTCAATTTCGTACAGGTCGGACAGCCGCTCCTCAAAAATACCGGCAATGTCGTTAAACACATCGTCGTCTTCGATGGTAACCAGCAGTTCCTCGCCGTTTTCCTCAACGACTTCCAGGATGACCAGTTCGCCGTCGTCCTGTACGCTCTCTTCGGGCTGATCGTAAACCGGCAGGAGCGCGACGTAGCGGCCGTCGTCGGTTTCAATCGCATCCAGCAGTTCGAATTGGTGGCGGTTGCCCTCATCGTCCACAATGGTCATCAGGTCGGCGCCGTACTCTTCATCCATAATTGGTTCCTCCGTCATCTGAAATCAAAAACCGGGGCTAAACATTCCGCCTGCATTAGGGGCGAAGAGGTAACCCTCGCTATGTATTGTAACCCGTAAGAAGAAAACCGTCAAGGTAAATCTTTCCCTCTTTTCCGCTAGATGTTGTTTATAAAAAGTTCATAAAATAGTTTCAACATTTTTCTAAAAACCTATTGACAAACACGGAACCTGTTGCTATACTATAGATGACAAAAGGGATTGACATTAAGCGCTGGCTTTCCAAAGAGAAAGCAAATTCAGCACAGAAAGGGGTGGCTCCCATGAACAGGGACACAGAACCTCAGAACGAAGCATCGTGCGGAAGCCATTTCGCACGGACAGTCCGTCGGGTATAACCAGTTAAGGGCTGACTGAGAAGCGTATCGCGGAAATACCGGTATCAAATTTGTTTGATCCGCGCCGCCGATCCTTCTGAAGCAATGACAGTATGTTATTTACCCATGTGGATTATTCGCGGCGGCAGGCGCAGAAGAAGCGCCGCGGCAAGGCTGGCCCGTCTGAACGGGGTGGGTGGCAAAACCGCCCGGTAGAAACCGGCCTGTCGACAATAGAATAAATAGATGTAAAAAATAATGATTAAGGTGAGTCCCATGAAATAAGTAGCTTTTTTCAGAGACATCTAAATTCTGGTGAAAAGGTGAGTCCCATGATTTAGAGAGACAGCTGGATCGACGATTACTTTTGAAAGGGTGATTCCCCCGGAAGAGGTAATTTTCCCCCGCGGTTCCGAATCTTGCAATGGGTCAAGTTCGTTGGTTAATGTATTGTTTCTTGTCAAAGCAATCGCTTGAAAAGATGAATGGTTAACAGCGGAATTTCTCGTGGCAAATGGGAACGAAAATTCTATGAAAAGGTGAATCCAATGGGCTAGAAATGAACCCCTGTAAATCTTATAAGAAACAGGTGAGTCCAAAGTTCTATTAAAGAGATAAAGCCCCCTGTCAGTGCGGCAGGGGGCTTTTGATATGCCCGCACAAAAGGGCCGGTAAGGATTAACCGGAATTGAAAAATCCGTCTTGACAAACGCACGGCAAAAGCGTATATTGACAATATACATCAAATGCACAGATAAGGGCGGCGCCCCGCCGTCCTCCCTTACAGAGAGCTGCCGGTGGCTGCGAGACAGCAGGGAAAGCGGGGCCAATCACCTTGGAGCAGACCGGCTGAACGGTGTCCAGTAAGCCGGTACGGGTCTTCCCGTTACAGGAGCAGGCATTGCTGGATGCCGTTGAGAGGCCGTTTTTACGGCAATCGGAGTGGTACCGCGGAAGAAAGAACGCTTTCGCCTCTGAAAAGGGGCGAAAGTTTTTTTATTTTTATGTTGAAGGAGACGGGAACCATGTTGACACTGGACAAGATTTATCATGCGTCCTACGTACTGAAGGATGTGATCCGGAATACGGATTTGATTCATGCCCCGGGTATCTGTCCGGGCTGCGATGTTTACTTGAAGACGGAAAACCTGCAGGTAACCGGTTCTTTCAAGGTGCGTGGTTCGGCCTATAAAATCTCCCAGCTCACGGACGAGGAAAAGAAACGGGGCGTCATAGCCTGTTCTGCCGGCAACCATGCGCAGGGCGTGGCGCTTGCTGCCACCAAAAACGGCATTAAATCGCTGATATGTCTGCCGGACGGCGCGCCGATTTCCAAAGTGGAAGCCACCAAGCATTATGGAGCGGATATCTGCCTAGTAAAAGGCGTGTACGACGATGCCTATAAAAAGGCGCTGGAATTAAAAGATGAAAAAGGCTATGCCTTTATTCATCCGTTTGACGACGAGGACGTGATCGCCGGCCAGGGAACTATAGGGCTGGAGCTGCTGCAGCAGCTTCCCGATATGGATGCGGTCGTCGTACCCGTCGGCGGCGGCGGACTCATTTCCGGGGTGGCGTATGCGATAAAATCTCTCAGCCCGCAGATCAAGGTCTACGGGGTTCAGGCCAGCGGCGCGCCGAGCATGCAGCAGTCGCTGTCGCATGATAAAATCGAATGTTTGCCCGGCGTTTCGACCATTGCGGATGGGATCGCTGTCAAAGAACCGGGCGAACACACTTTCGCGTATTGCCAAAAATATGTGGATGATATCGTGACGGTGACGGACGACGAAATTTCTACCGCTATCCTGACCATGATCGAAAGCCAGAAGCTGATTGCCGAAGGCGCCGGCGCGGTTGCATTGGCCGCCGTGCTGTTCCAAAAAATACCCGTCGAGGGGAAAAAGGTGGTCTGCCTCGTATCCGGCGGCAACATCGATGTGACCATCTTGTCCCGCGTTATCAAACGGGGCCTGCTCACGTCCGGACGCTCCTGCCAGCTGACGGTGGAACTCCTTGACAAACCCGGTCAGCTTGAAACCGTAGCCCGCATCATCGCGGGTAAGGGTGGAAATGTGGTATCCGTCCACCATGAGCGCGCCAATGAAGGATCCGACGTCAACGGCTGTTTTCTGCGGCTGCGGTTGGAAACCCGCAATTACGAGCATATCGAGGAGATCCGCCAAGCGCTGACAAGCGAAGGTTTTAAATTAATCGATTGATTTTGGATAATGACCGGCGCAGCCGGAAAAATAAAGGAGAGATACATATGTCAACGGTTGTCCATACCAATGCGGCTCCCGAAGCCATCGGCCCGTATTCACAGGCGATTGTAACGGGTGGAATGGTGTTTACCTCCGGCCAGATTGCGATCGATCCGTCCTGCGGAGAAGTGAAAGCCGCCACCATTGAGGAACAGACAGAACAGGTTATGAAAAATTTGAAAGCGGTCCTCGAAGCGGCGGGGAGTTCCCTGGAAAAAGCGGTGAAAACCACCTGCTTTTTGAAAAACATGGCCGATTTTACGGCGTTCAATACAATTTATGGCCGTTATTTTACGGGAAAACCCGCGCGGTCCTGCGTGGCGGCCGCCGCCCTGCCCAAGGACGTTCTCGTAGAAGTGGAAGTAATTGCTGAAATCTAAACAGGCTTAGCGTGAGAAATTCCTTCGCTGGTGGGCATACTGGTAGCGGAGGGATGAAATATGGAAGAAAAGCAAATCCCCCGAAGCAACTATGCGCTTGGCACATTTTGCGTCGGGGGAGCCTTGTATAATTTAATTGAAATCTGCTGGCGCGGATACACGCACTGGAGCATGTTTGTTCTGGGCGGACTCTGCTTTCAGGTAATCGGCGGTATTCACGACCGGTTTGCCGACCGCAAGCCGTTGTTCCGGTGCACGCTCTGCGCCGCGGCGGTGACCGCGCTGGAATTTGCCTGCGGCTGCCTCGTCAACCTGAACTGGAATCTGAACGTGTGGGATTACAGCCGTATGCCGCTCAATATCAAAGGACAGGTCTGCCTGCTGTATTCGGCGCTGTGGGGCGTGCTCAGCCTGATCGCCTGCCCGATTTACCGCCTGGTGCGGATGCGCTTAAAGCGCGACCGGCATGTGCGCCTGATTCCGCAGTAAACCATGCATCAGCCTGACAGGATCGCTCTTGTCAGGATTTTACTTAACCGCGCCAGGGCAGACGTCATTCAGAGGGCATCCCGCGCAGCGGGGGGAGCGAGCGGAGCAGATATCCCGCCCGAACAGTACCAGCCGATGGCAGAAGGCGTTGCTTTCTTCGGGCGGCAGCAGTTTACGCAGCTGCATTTCGACCTTGTAGGGATCTTTGGTGTCCACCAGTCCCAGCCGTCCGGCAATACGGATGCAATGGGTATCGGTCACCACCGCTGGCTTGCCGTAAATATCGCCGCAGACCAGGTTGGCGGTTTTGCGGCCCACACCGGGCAGCTTAATCAGTTCCTCAACCGTGTCGGGAACGACACCGTCATAGTCATCCCGCAGCATACGCGTCATAGCGACGATATCCCGCGCCTTGGTTTTATATAGTCCACAGGAGCGGATATAGGTGCCCACTTCCTCCGGATCCGCGTCGGCAAATGCCTCCAGCGTTGGAAAGCGCTCGAACAGGGCCGGCGTTACCAGGTTGACGCGCGCGTCGGTACACTGTGCCGATAAACGCGTCGCGATCAGCAGCTCGAGCGGTTTTTCATATCGCAGGGAGCAGATTCCTTCCGGATATTGTGCCTTGAGGGCCTCTATAGCCCGCAGGGCGCGTTGTTTTTTGGTCATGACGTGTTCCTGCCTTTCTGTCGAAAAATAGGCAAATTTAGTGTAACACGGCGAACCTCGTCTGTCAAACCCTAAAAGGAGGAATTCCTTATGCCGGAAAGCTTTGCGCCTCTCGGCCGTCCGGACGCGGCCGTTTTAATACTGGGCACTATGCCGTCGGTACGCTCTTTACAGAAAGCCCAGTATTATGGCCATCCTCAAAATGCCTTCTGGAAATTGCTTTTTTCCCTGTGGGAGGAACCATTTCAGGAGAATTATGGGGACAAGTGTCATTTTATCGAAAAGCACCGGCTTCTGTTGTGGGATGTACTGCGGGACTGCCGGCGTCCGGGCGGCAGCGCCGACGCGGCGATTGCCCAACCGCGTGCCAATGACTTTCTGTGGCTGCGCCAGGAGTATCCACGGATAAGCGCGGTATTTTTCAATTCCGCAAACGCCGCCCGATTTTATGAGCGGCTGGTGCATCCCGATCCGTTGGCCGCCCTGCCAAAATATACGCTGCCCTCATCCAGCCCGGCGCGGGCTATGCGTTTTGAGGATAAAAGGCGCGCATGGGAACCGCTGAAAAGCGCGTGGACTGTTGCAATTCGGCTGAAATAATGGTAAGATAGAGCATAACCTGAAAATTCGGAAAAGAAAGCGAAGGAGTGGATTCCCATGTATGCCGATATGTTGGATACGATTGGATTTGTCAAAAACGCCGACCCCGCGGTGGGGGAAGCGATGGAGAAAGAGCTTGGCCGCCAGCGCCGCAACCTCGAACTGATCGCTTCGGAGAATATTGTGTCACCGGCCGTGATGGCGGCGATGGGCAGTGTGCTCACCAACAAATATGCCGAAGGCTATCCGGGCAAGCGCTATTACGGCGGCTGCCAGGAAGTGGATGTAGTAGAGAATATTGCGCGGGAGCGGGCCTGCCAGCTGTTTGGTGCCGAGCACGCCAACGTACAGGCGCATTCCGGCGCGCAGGCCAATCAGGCCGCGTATTTTGCCCTAATTCAGCCCGGCGATACCGTTATGGGTATGAATCTGGCGCACGGCGGCCATCTGACGCATGGCTCCCCGGTAAACTTCTCCGGCAAGCTCTATAATTTCGTTCCCTACGGCGTGGATGAGGAAACCGGATACATAGATTACGAGAAGGTCATGGCGCTGGCCATGGAGCATAAGCCAAAGCTGATCGTTGCGGGGGCCAGCGCCTATCCGCGGGAGATCCGCTTCGACAAGCTGCGGGAAATCGCGGACGCCTGCGGGGCGCTGCTGATGGTGGACATGGCGCATATCGCCGGACTGGTGGCTGCCGGATGCCATATGAATCCCGTGCCGTATTGCGATGTGGTGACCAGCACCACTCATAAGACGCTGCGCGGCCCGCGCGGCGGCCTGATCCTGTGCAAAGAGGAATATGCCAAAGCCATCGACAAAGCCATTTTCCCCGGCTCTCAGGGCGGCCCGCTCATGCATGTAATCGCCTCCAAGGCGGTTTGCTTCGGCGAAGCGCTGAAACCGGATTTCAAAGCGTATCAGCAACAGATCTGCAAAAACGCGAAGGCCCTGGCCGACGGTTTGATGAGCCGCGGCTTCAAGCTTGTTTCCGGCGGTACCGACAATCACCTGATGCTAATGGACCTGCGGGAAAGCGGCATCACCGGCAAGGAGCTGGAGCACCGGCTGGATGAGGTGTATATCACCGTCAACAAAAACACCATACCCAACGAACCGCTGTCGCCGTTCGTCACCAGCGGCATCCGTATCGGCACCCCGGCTGTCACCAGCCGCGGGCTTACCGAAGCGGATATGGATTTAATCGCTGGATTTATCGGCGACGCCATTACCGACTTTGAGAATAAGGCTGAGGCGATCCGGGAGGGCGTGGCGGCCCTGTGCGCCCGCTATCCGCTGTACTGATCCGTTATCCGTATACTAGTCTAAGCCGTATTCGGCGGGAGCTTATCCCGAACGCGTGATTTTCTGACAGGAGGTGAGGGGATGGCGGCTCCGCTGGCCGACCGGATGCGCCCGGAAACACTTGATGATATGGTGGGGCAGCAGCATTTGCTGGCGCAAGGGCAGGCCCTGCGCAATATTATTGAGGCAGGACAAATCCCCAACCTGATTTTTTACGGGCCGTCGGGCGTGGGCAAAACCACCCTGGCCCGCATTATTGCGAAACGTACCGATATGCGGCTTCACAAGCTGAACGGTACAAACGCCTCCACGGCGGACATCAAGGCGGTTGTGGAGGAACTGGATACGCTGGCCGGGATGAACGGCATTCTGCTATATCTGGATGAGATCCAGTATTTTAACAAAAAGCAGCAGCAGACCCTGCTTGAGCATATTGAAAACGGACGGATTACGCTGATCGCCTCCACAACAGAGAACCCGTATTTTTATGTATACAGCGCCATTCTGAGCCGGGCGACGGTGTTTGAATTCAAATCCGTAGACGCGGCGGAAATTGAAAAAGCCGTCCGGCGCGCCTTTGCTTTTCTGGAACAGGAAAAGGGTGTGCCGGTGATGGCTGAGGATGAAACGATTGCCTACATTGCCGCCTCCTGCGGCGGGGATGTGCGCAAGGCCATCAACGCGGTGGAGCTGTGCGTTATGGCCACTCCGCCGGACGGTGCGGGAGCCCTGCGGGTAACCGAGGATACCGCCCGCCAGCTGGCGCAGCGCAGCGCCATGCGTTATGACCGGGAAGGGGACGAGCATTACGATATCGTTTCCGCTTATCAGAAATCTATGCGCGGTTCCGACGTCAACGCGGCGCTGCATTATCTGGCTCGCCTGCTGGAAGCGGGGGATCTGCCCTCCGCCTGCCGCCGGCTGATGGTGTGCGCCGCCGAAGATGTGGGATTGGCCTATCCGCTGATTATTCCCATCGTGAAAGCGGCGGTGGATGCGGCTATGCAGGTTGGCCTGCCCGAAGCGCGGCTGCCCTTGGCGGATGCGGTAATCCTGGTCTGCCGCGCACCAAAATCCAACACGGCACACGACGCCATCAACGAGGCAATGGCGGACGTTCAGGCGGGCCGCACCGGCCCCATTCCTCGCCAGCTCCAGAATAAGCATTACGACGGGGAGGATAACCCGAACAAGGGCCAGCATTATCTTTATCCTCATTCGTTTCCCCATCATTGGGTGGAGCAGCAGTACTTGCCCGACGCCATCAAGAATCGAGTGTATTATCATCCCGGGGACAATAAAAACGAGCAGGCCTATGAGGCGTATTGGCAGGCAATTATTCCAAAGCCATAAAAAAGCGGGACAGCCGAATATCGGCTGTCTCGCTTTTTTATGAGGATGCATATCAAGCTCCCTGAATATCGACCAGGACGTATTCCGCTTTGCCCTGCGTTTTAATCGGATACCCCCAGCCGGCTAACCCGGAGGACACAATCACATCAAAATCACCGATTTGATCGTGCCCGTAATTCAAACCGGATAACAGGTTCATTAAGCCGACTGGCCAAATCTGGCCGCCATGGGTATGGCCGGATAATTGTAGGTCGTACCCCAGGCGGCTGTTTTGTTCTACGTCCAGCGGCTGGTGGTCGAGCAGCAGCAGAAAACGGTCGCTGTCCGCCTGCTCCAGCAGCTCGGCGCTGGTCTTTCTTACGTCACCCTCCAGGGGATATGCCGCGTCGTCCCGGCCGATGAGGGCCAGGTCCGGCCCGATGTTCTGTATGCGGTCGGCCAACAGCGTGATTCCGCCCGATTCGATCGCCTCTAAAAGCTGGGCCGTGGTATAATTTGGCTTGTCCGTATAGCGGGATTTATCGTGGTTACCCATAATATAGAATACGCCGTGAGCGCTTTCCATGGAACCAAGAATTCGCATACAATCCCGCATGCCGGTAAGCGTGGTGTGCTCATCGACGATATCGCCGTCCAAAATCACAATATCGGGAGACTGGGCATCGATTCGGTCACAGACTTGCTGTAGTTTAACCGTATCCATACTTGTACCGAAATGCAGGTCCGCCAACAGCGCCACCCGGTATGATCCCGCTATTTTATCCGAGGTCATGGTATAGGACGTTTCCACAATGTGGTGCATGTTGGCGTATCCCAAACCGAGGATCAGCAGCATGGCCGCAACAGGGACAAGGCCGCTGCGATAAAGGTGGTCCCAAACCATCGGGACCTTTTGGGTAAACAACCTAACCAGTCCCTGGATAAGTTCCATACACAGGCAGGAGACCGTCAGGTAGAGTACAACCAAAGCGGGTATGGCCCAGATGTTCATCGCCGACGCCGCCAGTCCTGCCGCGGCAAGCGCCAGCAGGATTTTAACCGCTTTATGTTGTACGTTCAGTTTCCAAAAAGCCGCTGTCCGTTTCAAATATACGTAAAGATAGATACCCGCCGCCACCAGTAGGCAGGGCACCAGCACAAAACGAATCAGCTGGATAGGCATATGCCCGACCGCCTTTCCCTGAATTTAAATTTGTGCCGCATCATCCGGAAACAGAGACAGGGCTTCCCGGATGCGTTCTTCCCGCTGCTCCGGGGACAGTCCTTCCGCCCGGCTCAGATACAGCAGATATTCCACATTGCCGTTGGTGCCGTGGATAGGGGATACCGTCAGGTCCTGCATAAACAGGCGACTGCCCGCGGCGGCTTCGACCAGCGAAGCGATCAGCGGCGGCAGGATGGCGGGATCTTTGACTATTCCGTTTTTGCCCAGTTGAAACGGCTTGGCCTCAAACTGCGGCTTGATTAGGCAGATACAGCGGCCGTCCTCTTTTAGAATACGGTCAATTGCCGGATAGATTTTGGTCAGGGATATAAACGCCACGTCCACGGTCACCAGATCGCATAGTTCTCCCAGATGTTCCTGCGCCAGGTTACGCGCGTTGGTGCGTTCCATCACGGTTACACGGTCGTCCTGCCGCAGCTCCCAGGCCAGTATCCCATAGGCCACATCCACAGCGAACACGTGCGCCGCCCCGTTTTGCAGCAGGCAGTCGGTAAATCCGCCGTTGCTCGCGCCGATGTCGCAGACCGTTTGTCCCGTCACATCCAGATTAAAACAGCGCAGCGCTTTTTCCAGCTTGTATCCGGATCGGCTGGCGTATTTGCGCGCTTTATCCCGCCTTGTCAGCACCGTATCTTCCGGCACCAGCGTGCCGGGCTTATCGGCCGGCGTCTGGTTTATCCAGACCCGCCCCTCCATAATCAGCGCCGCGGCTTCGGTTGCCGAAAGGCCCCATTGCCGCGCCGCCAGAGTATCCAGTCGTATACCAGCCACTCGCGTCACATCCTTTGCTTTATTGTAGCGGCAAGGGCTGGAGAATGTCAAGTTTTACTGGACTTTTTCCCCAAAATAGATTACCATATATAATTATGATATTTTTAGACACGACAGGAGTTTGAAATGGAAAAGTGGGATTTACTGAATGAGCAGGGCCGCTTTACCGGCCGCACCATGCTGCGGGGCGAGCGTTTGTTTCCTGGCCAGTATCATCTCGTTGTGCATATCTGGGTTGTTGATTCTAACGGCCGCCTGTTAATCCAGCGCCGGGCGCCGCACCTGCACCTGATGCCCAATATGTGGGCGGCGACCGGGGGATCGGCCCTGGCCGGGGAGGACGGGGAAACCGCCGCCCGGCGCGAATTGCTGGAAGAGCTGGGAATTGGTACCCATCCGGGAGAGCTTCGCCATATGCAGCGCCTCAAACGCCGCAATTCGTTCTGTGATTTGTGGCTGCTGCGGCGAGATGTGCCGCTGGAAAGTCTACGCCTGCAACAGGAAGAAGTGGCGGAGGCACGGTGGGTGACCCTGCCTAAATTTCGAGAGATGATCCGGCAAAACCGGTTTCATAATTATGGAAAGGAATATTTCGACTGCGTGTTGAAATACATTGAGGACACATGAAGACCTTGTATATGACCGATCTGGACGGCACGCTGCTGCAGCCGGATCAAACGATTTCCCCCCGTACCAGGACGATTCTAAATCGGCTGGCGGAGGAGGGCTGCCTGTTTTCCGTCTGCACGGCCCGCAGCCTGATCGGCCTGCAAATGCTGCCATTTCACGATGTACGCTTTACCGCTCCCATGGTGCTGATGAACGGCGTAATGCTGTATGATTACGAAAGCCGCCGAATTTTGGACCAGACAGCCATGGCGCCCGGCGTGGTCGCTCATGTGCTGGAGATATGCGCCCGGCATGGCAAAAACCCATTCCTTTACCGGGTGGAGGGCCATCAGGTAATTTCGCATTACACCACCTTGACGTCGGTGGGCGAAACGCTGTTCTTGGACTCCCGGATCGGGCGTTTCCCAGATTTGTTTTGCCGGGAAAAGGCATACGATACAAGCCGCGAGGCGGTTTATTTCTCCATGCAGGACAGCCAGGAGTGTCTGCGCGCCATACAGGAAGAGCTTGAGCGGGATGAACCCACGGTGGCGAGTACCTTGTATAAAGACAACTATATGGAAGACAACTGGTATTTGGAGGTGTTCGACCGGCGCGCGGGTAAGGACAACGGCGTACGGCGGGCACAGCGGATGACGGGAGCTGGCCGTTTGGTGGTGTTCGGCGACAACGACAACGACCTGCCTATGCTGAGAATTGCGGATACAGCGTGTGTGGTGGGCAACGGAGTAGCAACCGCGCGTGCTGAGGCGGACGTTATTATTGGCCGCAACGACGAAGACGGGGTGGCCCTGTATATGCTGGAACAGTGGGAAAGGAGAGAAGAAGGGTGACAGCCTGGCTGATTCGCCGTTTTGTGCGGCAGGCGGACAAGACGGAGGATCCCACGGTACGGTATGCGTATGGCCGGCTGGCCGGTTGTGCCGGCCTGGCCGCCAACTTAATGCTGTTTTTGGGCAAGCTGCTGGTTGGTCTGCTGTCGGGCAGCCTGGCGATTATGGGTGACGCGTTCAACAACTTGTCCGATGCGGGCTCGTCTATTGTCACGCTGGTGGGCGTCAAGCTGTCGGCTGCGCCTCCGGATGAGGAGCATCCCTTTGGGCATGGCCGGATCGAGTATATTTCCGCCCTGATGGTGGCGGTGCTGATTATTCTCGCCGGCTTTGAACTGCTCACCAGCTCCATAGAAAAGATCAGGAATCCTTCATCGGTGGAATTCCATGTAATCTCGCTGGTTATTCTGGCGGCGTCAATCGGTGTCAAACTGTGGATGGCCCTGTTTTACCGGAATATCGGCCGGCGGATCGATTCCGCCACTCTCAAGGCCGCTGCCACCGACAGCCGCAACGACGTGGCGGGAACCATCGTGGTTCTTATCAGCACGGTCGCTGAGCGGTTGTCCGGCTGGCATATCGACGGCTATGTGGGAACCGCCATGGCGCTGTTCGTCATGTGGTCGGGTTTTACCGTGGTGCGGGAAACGATATCCCCCCTGCTGGGGCAGGCTCCCGACCCGGCGTTGGTGGAAAAAATCAAAGCTATGGTCTTGTCGTATGACGGGATTGTGGGCATTCATGATTTGATGATCCATAATTACGGCCCCGGCCGCTGCATCATATCCCTGCACGCGGAGGTTCCCTGCCAGAATGATATCCTGCAAAGCCATGACCTGATCGACCGGGTAGAAAAGGATATTCAAAAGCAGTTTGGTGCGATTGCCTGCATCCATATGGATCCGGTGGATACGGAAAATGAAGAGGTCGTCAATTTGAAAGCGCTTGCGGAAGCCGTGGTGAGGGATGTCAACGAGGCCTTTACCCTGCATGACTTCCGGGTGGTGTTCGGGGAGACGCATACCAATCTGATTTTTGACCTGGTGGTGCCGTTTGACTGTAAAATGAGCGATATGCCCGAGGTAACGGCGGAAATCGAACGCCGCATCCAGGTGGTCAATCCGCAGCTGTTCACCGTAATCACGGTGGAACACAGCTTTACCTGACCGGGGGGAACAAGATGGCAGGCTATATTGTCTATAACGGCTTTTGGAATCCAGTGCAGCCGCCGGATCCGGTGCGGCGGCTGACCGCCGCCGCGGCAGAGCGAGGCATCCTCCTCACGCCGCGGCCCAATACGGCCTTAACGGTGGATATCGGGTCGGCGGGCATAGCGGTGGAGGGGCTTTCCCAGGAGGACTTTGCCCTGTTCTGGGACAAGGACATCCGATTGGGACAGGCTCTTTCCGCCTGCGGTGTACGCTTGTACAATCCCATCGATGCCGTCGCCGTCTGCGACGACAAAAGCGCCACCCATCTGGCGCTGGCCCGATCGGGTATCCCTATGCCCCGCACCCTGCTGGCGCCCATGACCTACCGGGAAATCTCCGCGCCGATCGAGGACTTTTTACAGAAGGCGGCGGAAACGCTCGGCTTTCCCCTGGTTGTTAAAGAATGTTATGGCTCTTTGGGCGGCCAGGTGTATCTGGCCCAAACGCCGGCGGAGCTGCGGCGCCTCTGTATGGGGATGGACTCCCGGCCTTTCCTGGTTCAGGAGTTTTTGTCCCACGCGTCCGGGGAGGATATCCGTGTGTACGTGGTGGGGGACAAGGCCGTCGCGGCCATGCACCGCCGGTCGGTGGGAGATTTCCGCTCCAATATCGGCATGGGAGGTACGGGAACGCCCCACGGCCTTACCGCTGCACAGGAAGAGCTGGCTTTGCGCTGCTGCCGGGCCCTGGGGCTGGCGTTTGGAGGAGTCGACCTGTTGTGGGATAAAGCGGGAAATCCCCTTGTCTGCGAGGTCAACTCCAATGCGTTCATGGGGGAGATCACGGCCTGTACCGGTGTCGATGTCGCGGGGCTGATCGTAGAGTATGTGATGGAACGGGAAAATTGCATAGATAAAAGGCCGCATCCATAAGGGAACGGTTATTGTACAAAAAGGCACTGCGGAAAATTCCGCAGTGCCTTTTTATAAAGATGGTGACGCCGTTTTAACCGTCCCTTTGTATGTTTATTTTAAAAAGCCTTCAATAATTTTGGCTTCGGCTTCATCCTCCGTCAGCCCCAGTGTCTGTAGTTTTAACAGCTGCTCGCCCGCAATTTTGCCGATGGCCGCCTCATGAATCAGCGACGCATCGACGTGGGAGGCTTCCAGCGCCGGTGTTGCCGTTACTGTGCCTTGGTCGGCCAGGATCGCGTCGCATTCGGAATGGCCGGTACAGCGGGTTCGTCCCCGAATACAGGAATGGAACGTCTGGTGCGAGCGACCTTTGGCCACCGAGCGGGAAATCAGGTCCACGGCGGAGTCCTCGCCCTCCAGCAGCACATCAAAATCACTTTTCGCGGTTTCCTCCCCATCTGTCAGGAGGCGTTCCCGCACCACCAGCCGGGAGCGGGCTGCCAGCAGCGCATTGGTACGGCGCAGCGTACTGTCTACACCGCCCAGCTGTACCGTATCCATTTCCAGCGTGGCGTCCTCCGCCAGGGTAACCGAGGTGACCGGATCGATCCGTTTGGCGCCCTGCCCGCCGCCGGTGGCTATGTGCTTTTCTTCATACCGCACATGCGCGCCCTTTTCGAGGAAAAAGCGGTGGATGCCGTTGTGCCGGGCTTCTTCTTCCGTATCTGTATGAACGCCGCATCCGGCAACAATCAGTACGTCCGCACCTTCGCCGATATAAAAGTCGTTATATACCAGATCATCGATATTGCCGTGTGTCACACAGGCGGGGATGTAAACGGTTTCACCGCTGGTGCCGGGATCTACATGGATTACCAGCCCCGGCCCGTCGGTCTTGGATTCGATATGGATATGGTCGGTCGATTGCCGGCCGGCGCACTCGCCGTCTTCGCGGATATTAAAGGCTCCCTTGAACGACCCCTTGAAATCCGATACAAGTCGCAGCAGTTCTTCCGTAATCTTATTCAAAGCGGAGCGCCTCCTTTCCCCGCGGGCAGCGGACCGCGTGTTCGTCGGCCAGCAGGCCGGGCAGGATATCCTCGCGGGGGCCGGCCGCCCGCACCCGTCCTTCGGCGATAACCACAATGTCGTCCGCGATGGATAAAATCCGCTCCTGGTGCGAGATGACGAGCAGGGTTCCCTGTGACTGCCGGCGCAGTTCTTCAAACGTACTCACCAGCCGGGAGAAGCTCCACAGGTCAATGCCCGCTTCCGGCTCGTCAAAAATGATCACCCGCGCACGGCGAGCCAGCACCGAGGCGATTTCAATACGTTTCATCTCGCCGCCGGACAAAGCGGCGCTCAGCTCACGATCCACGTATTCCTCCGCGCACAGCCCTACGCGGCTGAGCAGGTCGCAAAGTGCCGCTTCCTCCAGTGGTTTGCCAGCCGCCAACTCGAGAAGATCCCGTACAGCCAGGCCTTTAAAGCGCACAGGCTGCTGAAAGGCATAGGCAATACCTTTCTGCGCCCGTTCGGTAATACCGAGTGAAGTAATGTCCTCACCGTCCAGCCGGATACTGCCGGCAGACGGCTGCTCGATGCCGGCAATCAGCTTGGCCAGCGATGTCTTGCCACCGCCGTTGGGGCCGGTTACCACCACCAGTTTGCCGTTTTCAGCGGTCAGGCTTACGTCCTTGATGATTCCGTCGCCGCTCGGAAGCTCCCAGGCGACATGTTCCAGTTGCAGCATATAAGGTCCTCTTTCCCCGATCAGGCTTTGGGAGTCGTCCTCAAAGCCCGCATAGCGTTTAATATGGCGATGACGGAAACCCCTACGTCGGCAAACACAGCCTCCCACATGTTGGCCCGTCCCAAGGCGCCCAGCAGAAGGATCAGCGCCTTGACCGCCAGTGCAAAAATAATGTTTTGGCGCACAATCCGCCGCGTTCTGCGGGCAATGCGGATGGCCACGGCAATTTTGGAGGGCTTGTCGTCCATAAGCACAATATCGGCCGCTTCAATAGCGGCGTCTGATCCCATGCCGCCCATAGCGATGCCGACGTCGGCGCGGGACAACACGGGCGCGTCGTTCATTCCGTCTCCTACGAAGGATAGTTTACCTTTTGCGGAGGATTCTGTCAACAGGCGTTCCACCTGCGTTACCTTATCGCCGGGAAGCAGTTCGGCGTAAACCTCATCCAGCCCCAAATCGTGCGCGACGCTTTCGCCGACGGCTGCGGCATCGCCGGTGAGCATAACGGTTTTGCGAACGCCGGCCCACTTGAGCGCCTGTATGGCGTCTTTTGCATCCGGTTTAACCTCATCGGATATCACAATGTGACCCGCGTATTCACCGTCTACGCCGACGTGTACTGTCGTCCCCAGGCGATGGCAGGGATGCCAGGCGATGCCGATTTCCTCCATCAGTTTGTCGTTTCCCACGCAGACATCCTGCCCGTCGATCACGGCGCGCACGCCGCGTCCGGCCAGTTCTTCAACAGAAGTGACGCGGCTGCTGTCCACATCCTGGCTATAAGACTCCCTCAGGGAGCGCGAGATGGGATGACCAGAAAAGCTTTCGGCCAGGACCGCCAATTCCAGCAGACGGGACTGGGAAATGGAGTCCGGATGTATCGCTGTTACATTAAAGACGCCCTGCGTCAGCGTGCCGGTTTTGTCAAAGACCACCACATCGGTGTCCGCCAGTGCTTCCAGATAATTACCGCCTTTAACCAGGATACCGCAGCGGGACGCGCCGCCAATGCCGCCGAAAAAGCTGAGCGGTACGGAAATAACCAGCGCACAGGGGCAAGAAATGACCAGGAAGATCAGGGCGCGGTGAATCCACTCGCTCCAGACCCCGCCGCCCAGCAAAGGCGGCAGCACGGCCAGCAGTACCGCAGCCAAAACCACACAGGGCGTATAGTACCGGGCAAATTTGGTAATGAAATTTTCCGCCGGCGCTTTTTTGCTGCTGGAGTTTTCAACGAGATCGAGAATTTTTGATACGGTGGAGTCCCCAAACCGCTTGGTAACCTGAACCCGCAATCGTCCGCTCTGGTTGACGCACCCGCTGATAACGTCATCGCCAGGCGCCACCTCGCGGGGGAGGGATTCCCCGGTCAGGGCAGCGGTGTCCAGTGCGGAGCGGCCCTCCAGGATAACGCCATCCAGAGGAATCTTTTCCCCGGCTTTAATAACGATGACGTCGCCAATGTCCACATCCTCCGGCGATACCTGCAAGATTTGCCCCTCTCGTTCCACAAACGCGTAATCGGGCCGGATATCCATCAGTGAGGCGATGGACTGGCGGGAACGCCCCACCGCATAGCTCTGAAACCATTCCCCCACCTGATAAAACAGCATAACGACGACGCCTTCCGGGTAATCGTCGGTGCAAAACGCGCCGATCGTGGCCAAAGCCATGAGAAAGTTTTCATCAAACACCTTGCCGTGAAAAATGTGGCGCACGGCTTTCCACAGGACATCCCCGCCCACCGCCAGGTAGGGGACCAGGAAGGCCAGCAGCCGGTAGGGGCCTGTCAGCGGGGCCAGCATAGCCGCAGCCAGCAGTATAACGCTGATGGCTATGCGTATCAGCATGGTTTTTTGTTTGGATGTCATCACATCATCACCTCACTCTATTTTGTGGACTCTATACTTTCATGCGGCAGTCGGGTTCCACGCGGCGGCAAGTCTTGGCAACCAACTTGACCGTACGGTCAAAATCTTCATCCGCGGCGGTCAGGGTCAGCGTCTGTTTCAAAAAGTTGACCTGTACATCGTCCACCTCGGGTAATTTGCGAACGGCATCCTCAATCTTCTGAGCACAGTGTGCACAGTCCAGATTCTCCAGTACAAATTGCTTTTTCATTTCAATCGGCTCCCTTCATACGCTATATCTTTTACTCTTTTATGTGTTCCATTCCCATGTGCAGGATACCCCGCACATGGTCGTCACACAGCGAATAAAATACGACTTTGCCTTCCCGGCGGGATTTGACCAGCAGACTGTTTTTCAGCTCCCTGAGCTGGTGGGACGCTGCTGTGGGGGTAATACTCAGCAGGCGGGCGATATCGCAGACACACAGTTCTGCGTCCAGAAGCGCATACAGGATTTTAATACGGGTGGAATCACCGAACACCTTAAATAGTTCACTTAGGCCGTACAACTGCTCGTCAGGTGGGAGGGAACGAAGCAGCCGGCCGACCAATTCTTCGTGTACAAAAAGAAAATCACATCGTTCAATATCGGCGGACATGTTGTGCACAACCTTTCATATGATTGTATGTTCATATATTAAAACACATTCCTTTATTTGTCAAGGGCCTATTTAAATATTTTTATTCTGAATTGTAAGCGAAAAAGGGGCTTTGTTTAGAATATACACTTGTATTTCATGAGGCAAAGATGTATTATAAAATAGAAAAAAGAGGAAAGAAGGAAAAACAGTGAAAAAGTGTATTTCTGTATTAACATCTCTGGCCCTGTTGCTGGGTACCATGGCCTTTGCCGTGATGGGCGCGGCGGAAACGGACGTCGATTTTCTCTATACGGTTAAAGGCGGCCAGGTCGTTCTGGAGTCCTATATCGGTGTGGATGAGGATGTTGTCATCCCGGAAAAAATTGAAAATAATACGGTTACGACGCTGGCATCTACCCTGTTCGAAGATTTTTGGGAGGTCGACAGCGTTACCGTTCCCGCCTCCGTAACCACTATTGAGGACGGCGCGCTGGACGTGTCTCGTATTGTATTCTGCAGCGCGGGTTCGGCGGCGGAAACTTATGCCGACGAAAACTACCTCCTTTATTGCGTCGATAACGTACTGCATGACCCTTATGATGATACGACCACGCCCATGCCGGTGTCGGTTGCCGTATCCAAAGCGCCAGACCAGACATTTTATCAGGACGGTTCTAATTTTTTCAATTTAACTGGGTTGGAACTGACGTTCACATTTGCGGATGAACATACGGATACGTGGATTTGCCAGGAGGACGAAAATGGGGACATGGACGTCTACTACCAGGAGTATATGATTGATTTTATGCCGGATGTGGAAAGCAGCGTTGTGTCAATTAATTATCTCAGCCGTAAAACGACTGTTGAATTGGAATTCCGGGAGAATCCCGTGGAGTCTATTCATATGGAAGCCGTTCCTACAATGGGCAATTATCAAAGCTGGAAATTGCAAATCGTGGAAAAAGACGGATCCAAGCGTACGGTTACCGGTGAAAATAGCGATATTGTGAATTCAGAGACCATGGATGGGATGACACAAGTCACCCTGCTGTGCTATGATAACGAATACGGGCCGGTGCTGGCCCAGGTAATGTGGGGCCAGCAAAACCAGACGACGGTCTGCGCGGTGGCCTATATGAATGGTATGGATATGCGCACCACGCTGGAATGCGATGTGTCCGGCGATGGCGAAACAACGGCTGCGGACGCACTGATTGTTTTGCAGGCGTCGACTAAAAAAGTAACGCTCACTCAGGCGCAGCAGACGCTGGCGGATTTGAACGGCGACGGTGATGTCACGGCAGCCGATGCCCTGATTATTCTTCAGGCTTGCACCAGAAAGTTTGATTTAAATATCCGGCCGGGCGATTTTAGCGGGGATGACTGGGTGGATACAGATATTGAAAGTATGCTTGCGTAATTTATAGGCGCAATGGCTCCGGCACGAAGCGTGCCGGAGCCATTCGTTTTTACATTTAAAGATGTCCGGTGCGGCCGTTCATTCTCAGCAGCAATTTACGGATGCAGTCAACTGGAATTACGGTAAACGCAATCAATAGCACGGCCTTCAGTTCGTGGAAGCTGAGCCCGGCTGTGCGGAACAAGCTGCCCCCGTAATAGATCATCAACAACTGAATAACCGCCACAGCGGACATGATGACAATGAAAGAGGGATTATGCGATAAATGGGAAAACAGGTTAATGCGGTGTGTACGAGCATTAAAGCTGTTGAAAATTCCGGTAAAGATAAACAGAGCAAAAAAGGCTGTCATCAGGTAAATGGGAGCCGTATCATACCGGAACAGCAGCTTAAAGACAGGAAGTTTTAAAAACACTACGCAAAGCAGCACGGTATAAATGCCCATACACAGAATCTGATGCAGCATATACCGGTTCAGCACCGGTTCATCCCGTCGTTTGGGCGGTTCTTTCATGTATTCCGGCAGGGGCGGCTCCCCGGCGAAGGCCAGGCCGGCCAGTGTATCCATAATGATATTGATCCAGAGCATCTGCATAACCGTGACCGGTGTATCAATGCCGATAAACGGCCCTATCACCGAAATCCCAACCGCACAGAGATTCATGGTCAGCTGGAAAATAACAAACTTGCGTATGCTTTTGAAGATGGTGCGTCCATAGAGAATCGCCTTGGCTATGGATTGGAAATTGTCGTTGAGAATGACAATGTCGCCCGCCTCCTTAGCGACCTCGGTACCGCTTCCCATGGCAAAGCCTACGTCGGCTTTTTTGAGCGCGGGCGCGTCGTTAATGCCGTCTCCGGTCATACCGGCAACCAGTTCCATCTCTTGCGCCAGGCGGACCAGCCGGCTTTTATCCCCGGGCATGGCGCGGGCCACGACCTTCAGGTGAGGCATGATTTTTTTGATATCGCTGTCCGACAGGGCGGACAGCTCACTACCGGTCATAACAACATCTTCGTTTTGCTTCAGCAGCCCCGCTTCTTTGGCGATAGCCGCCGCTGTATCGCGGTTGTCTCCGGTAATCATGACCACCTGCACGCCTGCCTCCTGCACTTGGCGGATGGCGGCCGGCGTCTCCGGCCGGATTTCGTCCCGGATACCGATCAGGCCGATCAGGGTCAGACCGGAAAACTGGCCGTTGTCGGATACGGGCTTGTCGGATAAAGCCAGGGCCAGTACCCGCATGGCGTGGGCGGTCATCTGGTCCCACTTGTGGCGCAGGAGAGCGGGGGACAGGGGGTGGCGGTTGCCGTCGGCATCGAGATACTGCGTGCAGGCGTCCAGCAGTTTTTCGGGAGCGCCCTTAACCAGAGTGGTAGAACGCGGCCCTTCAATATGAACCGCCGAGTATTTGCGGTTGCTGTCAAACGCCACGTGTTGGGACAGGGTGTACTCCGTTTCTTTCCAGGGTGCCTGCCCCGCAAATTCCAGCAGGGCGCGGTCGGTCGCATTGCCGCCAATCGCGTTGCGCCCGGACATGAGGCTTTCCGAATTCAGGATGCAGGATAACTGGAGATACGGCCACAAGCCTTTTTGCCGCCGGATAGCGGTGGGACGGCTGTATTCCTCACCGTCCCCGGTAACCAGACGGCTCACCTGCAGCTTTCCTTTGGTTAGAGTACCGGTTTTATCGGTAAATAAAATATTGAGACTGCCGGAGGTTTCAATGCCCACCAGTTTGCGTACCAGCACGTGATCCTTGAGCATACGGCGCATATTGGAGGATAGCACCACGGTGATCATCATGGGAAGCCCCTCGGGGACGGCTACCACTACCACGGTGATGGCCAGGGTAATCGCATGCATGAAATGCCCCATGACGGAGGGAAAGTCTGAGAAAGAGGCGGCGATGCGAGTCCATTCAAAGGCATTATCCAGAATAAAGGAATGAAACAGGTCGGCAATCGCCACCAGAATCGCCGCCATATATCCCAAACGGCTGAGAGTGCGCGCCAGTCCGGCCAGCCGGACTTTCAACGGGCTTTCCCTTACTTCCTCCTGTACTTCTTGTGCTAATCCGCCGTAGAATGTCCGGTCGCCGACGCTGCGTACCTCCATCACCCCTTCACCGCTGCATACTACGCTGCCGTTAAAGAGGCGATTGGGCGCCAGCAGATCGGAAGCGTCGGTCGATTCAGAGGCCGGTGCTTTGACAGCCTCGCGGCTTTCCCCGTTGAGCGCCGATTGGTCGATGGACAACTTCCCATCGATGAGAATGCCATCGGCCGGGATGCGCTCTCCCGATTGGAGCAGCACGATGTCTCCGGTAACAATTTCGGCAATGGGCAGGGAAACGACCATTCCGTTCCGCCGTACTCGGCAGGAGATACGCGCCGCATCTTCCTGCAGCTTGCAGAAGGCCGATTCGCTGCCGTATTCGGACAGGGTGGACACAAAGGTAGCCAGAAAAATGGCCACGGCTATGCCGGCCGATTCGTACCAGTCGAAACGGTGGAACAGGAACAGAATGTTGATGGCCAGCGCCGCCAAAAGGATTTTGATAATGGGATCGCCGAAGGAACTTAGGAATTGTCGGAAAAAGCCGTTTTGCTTGGCGCGGGTCAATTGATTGGAGCCATGCAGACGGCGGGATTCTTCTGCTTGGGCATCGGTGAGGCCTTTGGGAAGGTTCACGGATATAGTCCTCCTTTTTCCGCTGTTGTTACTTCACTATATTCGGAAAAGGTGGACAATATGACGGTGATAATCCGCAGAACCGGGCGGATAAAAACAGCGCGTCCG
>OGYY01000934.1_pt1 | contig 27548 bp, 36 predicted proteins | sample 1576671 | NCBI WGS metagenome assembly OGYY01 (sample SAMEA3541593, study PRJEB24748) | human gut metagenome | biome: human gut; feature: human-associated habitat; material: faeces | place: China | collected 2012 | reverse complement strand
GCACATAGCGGTCTGCACCGTCTACTGTCAGCCCTTCGACAGACACAGGACGGGCATTTGTTTCACCGACATAGCCTAGCAATGCAGTGTTCAGTGTTACGTCATAATCCGCATTTAATGTTATTGTCATTTAATCCCCCCTATTCTATCGCAATGTAATCCACATAGTACGTTCCTGTCGGGACATTTACTGTTGACCCGTTATTAGCTCCCATGCAGACGTTCAGATAGTACGACTTTCCCGAACCACTAACGTGGGTGCAGAACGTCTTGTATGGTGTTGGTATGTCTGTCTGCCGTAGTGTTGCTATTACCTGCTTAGGCGCAAAATTCAGTCCAAGCGGTATCCGCATCAGCGCATTTGCTCCCGTCATCTTGTGTTCCACAGTGCCATAGTGTATCTTGCCGGCTCGGCTCAGTATCTCATCGATTTCCTCACCTGCGTGTTGCATAGGATAGTCATTTTCAGTGATATCCTGCGCCAATGTCACATTTTCATCAGCCATTATCTCGCCCCCTTAAAGTTGTTCTTCAACGCTCAGACCTACCGCCGAAATATCAGCACTCAGTCCGCCGTCAAAGGTAAATCCTAAATTCGTTATTGGTATATCATAGCTGTCTGTGCCGTTGGTGTAAGTCACCACGTCACCTATGTCGAAACGTGGGTCACCAAGTCTGTGGTATAGCTCAGTGGTGTACCACGAAAAGCCTCCTATCCTGCGCCACAGAGATTGTAGCAAAGACTCTGTCATGTATGGATTTTCAAACTCTAGCACACGTCCTTGCGTTGTATCTGTCACGCCTAGCGACAGCGTTACATCTTCACTGACCTTGCAGATTATGCCGACTATCACGTTCTGTCTTTCTGACAGCGTAGGCAGGTCTATGGTGTTGTTGTCAAGCGTTTTCACTGATTTACCATACCATTTTCGAACGTACTTTCCGTACCTGTCAACATACCCGAACTGCCCCTGCGCAGAAGCTAGATAGGACAACATTTGCCGCATGGTCACGTCCTTTGGGACTGAGCTGACCTTGAAGTAAAAGTATTTTGAGTACAGCACCTTGCCGTTCTTATCTATCAACCTTCTGCCGTTCTTGTCACGCAGTAGTCGCACCTCTGTATAGTCATTGCCGTTCTGCAATCCTAATTGTCTGCAGATGTCGTCTTCGACGGCTTTATTCCAGTTTGGCATAGGGATATGTGGTACATATGGCTTATCCGAAAAGTACAGCCTGTCCGCCATTGTCAGCTGAACACTGCCGCCTGATTTCTTTGATTTTACACAGGTGAAACGTCCCATTGGTATCTTTTCGTCATTTGTATCAGATGAGGTTGCGTCCTTTGTATACAAACTGAAAACATACTCATTTCCAAGATACTTAGTCCCGTCGTCAACAAGCTCCGCCGTCACACTCTGAGAGCAGACCGCTCCAAGCTCTATATCATCACTCAGAGATGTTGCTTGAATGTCCGTCTGAACGTTCTGAATGCCGTCATATGCCACAGGTGCTCCACTCTGAACGTCCTCTATCCACATACCCCACAAGGCTTTGTAACTCTCTATCCTGCTTGTTATCTCATTGCTTGCTATGGTGTACATATGCCCTCCTAACGTTCTGCGAATGTGACAGTACAGCTCTTGTAATACTCACCGCCGTCAAGTCTGACAAGCCCCTGCGGTACATAGTCGCTTGCGTTGGCGGATATAGAATAATACTTGCCATTGTGCCAAAACTCCAGCTCTGCAAAGTCAGGTCCGTCCTCGATAAGGGATTGTATCTCGGCTGAATCTGCGACAGGAAGCATTGTCCACTTGCAGGGCAGTTTGTATTTGCAGAACTTTCTTGCACCCACAAACAGACCTGTTGTGTTCACTCGTCCTGAACCTGCCGTCCATTCGTAACAGTTTACAGGGCTCCAGCTATCAGGGTCAGGGTCTGTCACCCATACGCCGTTTATCTTTAGCAATGTTCCTGTCAAAATGCACTCACTCCCGTCTTACGTTTATACTGATTGTTGCTGTCCTGCATACACTTGAAAAGCACCTTGCTGTCAACTGTTCCGAAGAACACAGGATCATAAGCTTTCAGCCAATCAAGTATAGCGTTCAGCACCCTTAACACCTCGTCAAGCTTGCCGTTATCAAGCATACCTTGCAGTTTGCTCAGCGGTGAAATTACCTCAGGGTCTGCTTTTGCGTTCCTGTTATCGCCCACCATTGCAAGGGTCGGTGCTGTCGCAAGTCCGCCTGTGGCAAGCTTTGGTATCTCAGGTATGCTTATTGTGTCAAGGTTAAAGCCGAAGGTTTCTCCGCCTATGCCCGGTACCCAATCAGGCACATCAAAACTCAGGCTGTTAATGCCGTCGATTATCCAGTTGACCGCACTTTCAATAGCACTGGTCATTTTGTTTACTGCACCGATAATTAGGTTTATAGGTGCTTTCACGACGCTGTAAAGCGTATCCCACACGCCTTTGAAAATCTTCTTTACACCCTGCCAAGCTTTTTTCCAATTGCCTGTGAAAATGCTCTTGACGAACATTATAATACCGTTGAGAATGGTCTTTACGCCTCCGAAAGCGTCTGAAAAGGTCTTTTTGAACCACTTGCCTATGCCCTTGAAAACGCCCTTGACAGCGTTAAGAAGCTTTGTGAAGATCTCCTTTATCTTTGCAATACCCTCAGATACGGCATTGTACAGACCTTGTATGATATATCCGCCCATTTCAGCCATGACCTTACTAGGGCTGTGAATACCAAAACAGTTCTTGAAGCCCTCAATAAATGGTGTAAGAACATGGTCATAAAGCCAAGTGCCTATGCCCTTGAAAGCGTCAACGATACCTGTGAAAAGCCCCTCAACAATATTACCGCCACAGTCCTGTATCTTCTCCGTAAAGTAGTCACGGATACTGAAAACAGCGTCCTTGATAAAGCCCCACAGCACCGATACCGCACCGCCAATGGCTGAGCCTATCGCCTTGAAAAGCTTTGTGGCAATACCGCTCCAATCTATTGTAGAAATTAACGTCCACAGTTTTTCGCCTATGCCCCGCCAATTTACAGTTTGCAGGAAGTTAATTGCCGTATCAAGCAGACCTTTCACGCCCTCAGAGATAGTCGTTCCTGCCTTGCCCCAATCAATCTCATCAAACCAGCCGTTCACAGAAGTGCCTATGGACGAGCCAAAGCCCGACCAATCAAAGGTGGTAACGAACGAATAAAGATAGTCGATGATAGCTTGCCATTTTGAAGCAAGGGTCTTGCCGATAAGCGACCAATTCGTTTTCTTTATACCGCCATTAAGAAAATCGGCTGTGCCTTTACCGAAGCCTGCCCAATCGAACTTCTTCATAAAGCGGTATCCTGCGCCAAAAATTGTGTTTATGCCTCCGCCGAAGCTGTCCCCAAGACCTGTCCAATCAACTCCGTTAATAAAGCTGTTCAGACCGTCTGTAAGCTTATCCACAAAGCTATTCAGCTTTTTCTGAATACCGTCCCAGTTGATGTATGCGAAAGCTCCGTTGACCTTTTCAGCCACAAGAGAGCCAACTCCTGCCCAGTCCCCCGACTTAATGGCATCTTTCATACGCTCCGCCCAATCAGGGAGCTGAACGTTGTCGCCGTTTATGGCTGAGTAATCAATGCCGCCCTCTGAACTGTCTGTATCGGACTTGCTCTGATCCGGTGCAACTCTTACAACGTCAAAGTCCGCAAGGTAAGTGTCCTGAGTTTTCTTTATCTTCTCCGCTGACTTCTGCGCCTGCTTTGTCGCCTGCAAGGACTTCTGATAGGTGGTGCCGAAAAGCTCAGAGATAAACGCCGCCACAGTTTTTGTCGCCGTCGCTACGCCAGTCATAAGCGTATTGAGATACGGCATAACTGTGTTCATTATCGGTGTGAAAGCTATGGTGAGGTTTGCTTTAATCTCGTTTAAGGACTTGGCAAATTCTTCGTTGCCTGAAACAGCGTTTGCAACAGCGGAACGTATTCCTTTCAGCAAAACAAGCACGCCTGCCATTAAGAACACTCTTTTTGCGGCAGATTTGAGCGAATGTGTAAACTTGCTCAGCGGTTTTGAAGTGCTGTCGATAGTTGTTTTAAGCCTGCTGAATTTGGATTTAACTGCGTCAACAGCCTTTGAGCCTGCCGAACGCATTGTCTTGAAAGCTCCGCCGAGAGTTGACTTCACCGCCTTGCCTGCAAATGAAGCGACTTTTTTTAGTTTCTCAATAGCAGTTGTCCCTGTTTTTCCACAGTTGCTAAATGTTTCCTCATATTCGCTAAGTTTTGTTTGAGTTTTATCTATAACTCCCTGCTGACTTATAAGCTTACTTTCAACGCCATTAAGTTCTGAAACTATCTTTGCAGCTTCTTCGTCTGAACTAGCGTTTGCAAGAGCAGCTTGTAGCTCTTTATACTTAGCCTGCAACAGGCTCATTTTTTCTGTTGCATTTTCGAGCTGGAGATTAAGCCTTTCAAATTCACTTTCAGGTATTTCAAAATCACCAAAGCTCTCTGTCGCTGTTTTAGCCGCCTCGTCAGCTTTTGCCGTAATTTGCTGAGCGATATCATCAACCTCAGCCTCTATCTTATCAGGGTCATACTCAGGATTGTAATGTATCTGCACAACTTTAGGCTTGATGTTTTCGATTTGGTCAGTGGTGTTTTTTATATGCTCATTGGCTTTATCAATTTCAGACACCACCTTTGCAGTAGCTTCCTGCATACTCTTCTGAGCGATCTCCGACGCACTGCCAAAGCCCTCGTCTATTGCTTTGGCGGTCTTATCCATAGCGTTCTCAACAGCTTTCTCTGCCTGCTCTACTGGCTTTGAAAAGCCGTTCTGTATGCTTGCAGATATCTTGTCAAGCTGCTCCTGCACCTTGTTTTTTATCACAAGGTCAAGAGATATAACACCAACGCTTGCTCCGTCTGCCATTACTTATCACCTGCCTTTCCGAACATTCCCTTGAACAGCCTTTCAAAGTATCTCGCAGTTTCAAGCTTGTCCTGCTCTGTGAACGTTTCTCTTGCTTTCTGACTTCTGAACGCCGTCCACTCTGAGCGTATTTGCTTTTCATACCTGTCGAAATTCTTTATGATATCCTTGTTGTCCTCGCTCCTGATACGAACTATCTGACCCAGCGGCGTATCGTGCATAAGCCCTGCAACGAGCCTGTACCAATCGCTGTAATGCAGATTTTCCTGCTCTGAGGGCAGGATATTGTACTGCTTTGCAATGGACTGTATGATAAGCTCTCGGTCATAGTCAAGATCGTACCAGCTTTCTTCAAACTTACTCTGCGTTTTCCTGCGGAAATCGAGCCTCTGTCTTTTCTGCGTCCTCGCCTGTTACCGCTGAGATAACAAGAGTGAAAAGCTGCTGATATGCCGCCCAAGGCATATTCATTGCCTCTATCTCCTTGTAGTCCTTTGGTGCGAACGCAAGCTTGAAAACCTCGTCTATCATATCAAGATCTTTCTTTTCAGCGTTCTTGTCGCAGATGTCAAGTATCTTCCTGACAGTTTTCTGCCTGTCGTCCACAGGGTAGACCTTGTCGCCTACTCTTATCTCAGGTGTACCTGTAAGAAGCTTGCTGTCGAGTGTATACATCTTTGCCATAGTTATTGTCCTTTCTGATATATAAAATTAGGAGAGCGCTTTGAACGCTCCCCTGTTTTGTCTGTGTTCTTACGCTGCCGCCTCAGTAAACTCAGGCTTGCCGTCGGAAGCAAAGTCGAACGCAAGCGGTGCGACTGCCGTTGAATCTCCGCCGCCCCATTCTGTTACGCTGACAACGCCCTTGATAACAAGCTTTGCTCCGCTTGGGAAGTTCCACACAAGGGTTGTGGTCGCCGCCGCACCTGTTTTGAGTGCAAGGCTCTCGATGTAGTCATTGCCTGCGTCACCGACGTTTCTCTTGCCTGAGATACTGATAGTGATAGACTTACCAGTGAGCAGACGTCTTGTCCACCCCTGCTGATCAAAAGGCTTCCACTCCTCGATATTGCCGTCAATGGACACTGAAAAGCTCTCCATATCGGCAATAGTCACAAGATTGCTCTCTGTCGAGCCGTCACCGCCTGTCTTGTCTATCTTGAACTGGTTTTCATATACGGGATAAACTCCTGTTGTGTTTGCCATACTCATTCATTCCTTTCGTAATATACTGTTGCCTCGATAACATATTCACACACGCCTCGCTCGTCCCTGCCAACAGAAACAGGCTCTTTGCATTCGAGATACTTTACCGTAAATCCGTCACCATTATACTGACGTATATCGGATAGGATATCAAGAACGCTCTGAGCCTTTATCTCTGCCTGCGTGGGGTTATCAGTCCAGTGGATAAGCACCGAGATATGTTTTTCAAGTGTTTTGGTGCAGGCTTTTCCGCCTATGCAGATACGCTGCGGCTTTGAGGTCTTTGCGTTGTACACGCCTATGCACTTGTCAAGGTTGCCGTCAATAGTGCCTGCGTACACGTCCTCGAATGTGAGGATATCGCTCAGCATATCCGCTATGTTAAGTAAATTCATACGCCTGTCCTCTTTTTGAACTCTGCCACAAACTCATTTTTGGCAAGGTCCTTTTTACTGCCTGTGATATATGGTTCAAGCCAAGCCGCACCTGCGTTAGGGTTATTGCCTTTCTGAAAATGATACTCAGGGTGATAGTACAAACGTCTTGCCTGCGGAGAGCCTGTCACAAGACTTGCACCACTTTCGTCAGCGTGGACAAAGGTCTGATTATTCTGCATATCGCCTGTATCGAACGGCATTGTCTGAGCACTTATAAGGTCTGTCCTCACCTGCTCCATAGCCACCTCAGCGGACTTCACAGCGGCGTCCTCGATAGCCTTTATCGCCTGCACATCAAGCTTTATTTCAATGCCCATTATATCAGCTCCAATCTTGTGTAATTCACCCTGCCGCCAGGGTCTTTGGCTTTCTCAGAGCCATATATCTTGTACGTCCTGCCGCCTATGACCGCATAGCCCTCTATAACAGCGTTATCAGGGGCGATATCTCCGCAGAAAAGAGCCTCGCCTGACAAGGTTATAAGCTGTTTCTCTGCGGATAATTTCTGCCTTGACTTCTCAGAGTGAAAGCATTTGCCCTCAAATATGACCGTCTGCTTCTTTGAACCGTCACGATTAAGTCCGTCCGTTCGATAGACCTTGCAGGGCGTTTTGCATACCCTTTCAGGTACAAGCTGAGGAAACTTCATCACATCAGCCCCCTGTAACATAGTCCTGTCTGCATAAGCACATTGTAGACCTGACGTGTTGTGATAACGCCGTCAAGAGATACCACCTTTGACTTATCGAATGACATTGAAACACCGCTTATGCTGTAAGCACTCAGAGGGCTTTCTAACAGCTCCGAATTATCATAGATAAATTTCATCTGCAAGGCTGTGGAACGCTTTATACGCTCTCTCTGAAAGTCTGTAAAGCTGTCAATGCCCTCTGCTGTTATGCGGTTGAAAGTCAGCGTGTCGATATCGCTTTCAGCCCTTTGCAGTATAGCTGAGAACTGTTCTTCCGGGATATCACACTCAGGACAAATATTGCAAAACTCAGTAGAGGTGAGGTACATATCCCTCACCCCTTACTCGCTGTACTCTGCTGTGTCAACGTCAGCGTAAATGCTGTCTATCTTGCCGTCCTTGCCGTTCGGGAAAGTGAAAACATCTGAGAACGCTCTGTTCTGATAGAGCCAGCCGTCACCCTCTGTGTGTCCGCCCGGAGCAAAGCTGTAAATGCTGTTGATCTTAGGCACTATCTTGGTGGTCTCAGGTGTTGCGATAAGCACGTTTATCTTATGCGAACCTGCGACTTTTTCATAGTAGGTATCAAGTGCAGACTTGCTCGGTGTGCCTGATACCTTAGTGTAAGAGCCGCTTGATTCGGTGTAATACTCCTTGCCGCTCACGATATCGGTATCAGCGGTCTTTACATAGCTTGCAGTGCAAGGCTCAAAGCCGCCGCCCTCAGGATCAAAGTTGAAGCGGTCATAGAAACGCTCATCATCAATGACCTCCATGATAGGCACACCGTCAATGTCGGTCACTCTTGTTCTAAGACCAAGTCCTCCCTCTGCGATCTGTGTCATTTCGATTTTTCTCGTGAACTTGTCAGACTGCTCCAGCAGGTCCATAATTGTGGAAGTCACATACATGATAAGAGAGCCGTTTGCCTTGTATCTTCTCAGCTTGCCTGCTGAAAGAAAGCCTTTGAGCTTATCAAACACGTTGCCCTTTGTGTATGATGAAGCGGCTGTTGATGAGTGATAGCCCTCAAGCTCTGCCGCTCTCTGAGCTGTCTTTGAGAAGAACAGAGCGTCAGTTTCGGGAGCAGACTGTGTTTTCTCGAATACCTCTGAGATATTCTTGATAGACGCTGATGAGTTCGTTTCGTCAACGTCAGCCTTATCCACAAGAAACTCAACATCACGGTCGTGTGTAAGAGTGAAAGGCACGTCCGTCTGAACATACTTACCTGTGTTCCAGCCGCCGTTTCTGTTGTGGCTCTTGTAGCCTGATGTTGACATTTGTGTGAAGTGGAAAGTCTTTGCGTCAAGCCACCTAACGTTCTGTGTGATGAACGGGCTTGACAGTGTTTCCTGGATCCTTATCTCCAAGAGTTCGGGGTTCCATACTTCTGCATAATTAAGATTTGGCATGATTCATTCCTCCTGTTTTTACTTGAATTTGTTCCAGCGTTTCTGCGCTGTTGGTTTGCTCTGTGGCTTCTTTTCATCAGTATCCGAAAATCCTGCACCGACCTTGAAACCGCCCTGCTTTTTGCCGTCGGACTTTTTGCCACCCTCGCCTTTCATATCCGGATACTTCTTCACAACAGCAGAAAGGGCGGCGTTGATATCCTGCTGACTGCCGTTTCTCACATAGCTTTCAGCCACCGCAACGGCGTCCTCGATACAGTCGGGCTTGATGCCAAGCTGCATAGCGGCTATCTGAGTTTTGAGTCTGAGTATCTCCTGGTCCTTTTCATCAGGTGCGTTCTCTGCACTGTCCTGCTTGTCGGACTTATCCTCGCTTGGCTGTTCCTGCTTATCTTCCGCAGGCTTATCAGCACCCTCACCGTTCTCGTCAGCCTGACTATCGTCCACCGCAGGCTGTTCCTTGCCGGCAGAGTTCTCATCTGCCTTGTCCGCAGGCTTTTCCTCAGCCTTTGGCTCGTCCTTTTTCTCCTCGTGAGTATCGGGAGTTTTCTTCTCCTCCTCATCAGGGAGTTTCTTTTTCTCGTCCATTTTCTGACCTCGCTTTCTTAAATTTGCGTATGAAAAAAGCACCCGTTAAGGTGCTTAGTTCCGATGTTTGATTAGTCTATTGTCTGCCAATCTTCCGACAACATATCTGCTTGACTTGCAAGCCAGCCAAGTTGTACGCCAGAAGTTCCCACAAACGCTAATGCTTTATTGCCCATATCCTTATGGTTTACATTTGTCACAGTACCATTAGGTGATTTATAACTAACATTAGTGGCAAGCTCAACATACTGTCCTTTGCCGTTCCAGCCTTTTCTTGCTATTTTCTTACCTCTCTTTACTTCTTCGATCGCCTGTCCGAAATTCATATTTATCCGTCCTTTCTGATTTTGGGTATAAAAATACCGCCTCGCCGTAGCGGAGCGGTAGAATTATTTACATCTTTTCGATTTCATTTTCATTGCAGTCATACAGCTTCCATTCGCCACCATAACCACCTGTTGTTCCTTTTGTATCACTTTCAACAACATAGTTCGTTTTGCCGTTAATATTTGATTTGTCAATAATAGTTCCGACTATGCTATTTGACTTGATCTTTACTTTGTCATATAATTCAAACATTATCGCTCATCCTCTCTATGTGCAGTTATAATGCGAGGGATACTCTCAGGAGTGTCTTTTTGCCAAACTGTTCTGAAACGTTTCTTTTCGTTTACTCCTAACTCAGCAAATATACTAAATCTTTCGACGCCACTATCAGAAACAAATTTATCGACCGCTTTGCTATAATCAAAGCAAGCCTTTAAATCCTTGTCAAGAAGTTCAAAATCTGTTGTTTTATAGCCAACACTGAAAAATTCCTCTGAGTGTTTTGCATTCGGTTTCAAAAAGAACTTATTGATTTTGTCAGGGGTAATTTCACACTTATTGTTTTTTATTATATCACTTTTTACGTTTTTGTCAACACCACTGCCATAATACTTCTCCTTGTCATAATCCCTATGCAGCACCTCATTATGCTCCTCAACGAACGCCTTCAATTCCTGTTGTGCCTGCCTTACTTTCTTGCGGTAGGCTTTTGCTGTATCAGGGTCGCAAGTGCCTGCCGCAAAGCGTTTTAGCTTGCGGACTTTTCGCTCCATTGCACGCTGTTTCTGCTCAAGCTCTCGCTGCTCTTTTATCTTCTCCGCCGGTATCGGCTCAGGTATCTGCGTTCTGCCGTGTATGTACTGCGTCATTGTGTGGCGGCAGTTCGGGTGGAAAAGCCCATTCTTTACGGCGTATGAAAGCAGCCAAAACCACTCGCCGCAGTAATTTGACTTGCCTTGAAACTCGTCCTTTTCCCCCTCCCATACTGTGAACACATCATCAATGTATACTTGACCTTGCCAGGGCTCACAGGTCTTTGAACAGCCGCCATAATGCGACACAAGCACAGTATCATACCCAAGCTCTGCAAAGCGTTTCGCCGCACCCTGCAACGCTGCCCTTGTGGAAGTTGTCCGCAGAGCCATTCTCACATAGTCTGCAATGTTCACTCGCTTGCCGTCAGCGTATACGATACAGTTTATGCCCTTGTCAAGGAAGTCCTTTGTGGCAAGGTCAATAGCCTCGTTAAGCGTCATAGAGCCTGTTCCCATTGCAAGCTGTACCCTATTCAATGTCTGCCTGTAAATATCGTCTGTCATTCGCAGAGCGGCTGTTTCAGCGGTCTTTTCAAGGGTGGTGACGTCTTCCATAAGCTTTGCCATTTTCTTTTCGTTCACGCCAAAGAAATGCTTGTCGGGGATAGGTGTTATAGGCTCGTCAGAAAGCTCTTGGGCGCTCCTTTGTGCCTGCTGCTGACCCTCTTGGAACTGCTCCGTCATAAGCTGTCTTGTCTGATCATCGATAACGTCAATGTACTCATTCATAATGTCGAGGTTTTCACGGCGGAAGTTCTCCATATTTTTCAGTTTCTCAGCCTGCCAAGCAGACCATTCAAAGCCGTAACGCTGCTCCTCCGCCTTGTGCCTTTTGAGATTGCGTTTCAGTGAAGATATGAGCCTTAGCTCTATCTCCTCAAATATTTTGGCTATGTCCTTAAAATTAAGCGTACTCATCACCTACCGCAGTAGGCTCACCCTCAGTAAGCCCTTTTTCCTGCATTATCCGCTTGACCTCTGCGGCTTTCCAATCGTCCTCTTTAGAACTGCCCCACAGCTCCTCCACCTGCGTTTCAACTGACATAATCCCATATGTGCTTGCTTTGCCCACAGTCTCAACTCTGCTGTCAAAGTCAGGCGCACCGTACTCGCCAAAGTCAACTGTCACCTCATAAGTCTCAGGGGCTTTGCCCTGCATATTGTCATAGGTCATAAGCACCGCAGAAACAAGCTGTGGCAGAGCCTTTTCAAGAGCCGTTGTGATAGTGTTTCGGGTGTTGCCTGTGACGTCTTTCTTCTCTCGTTGAGCGTCCGCACTTGACATCTTACCCACATCTATGCCAAGGGTCGCAGATTCGTCAAAATTTTTTTTCAACACTCCTTTATGCTTTATTTGAGTCTTTAACTAATAAGAAAAGACACCACATTTTTGATGTGATGTCTTCGTGCTTTTTTACACAAATATATTAACGTTATCTTCTACCATATTTTTCTTTTATTTCATCCCACCTTGGAAAATCAATATCAACTCCATAGTGATTTCTATAACTTCTCTTGAATCTATTTTTCCATTGTGCTCCCTGCACTCTCGTTTCTGGATTTTGATATATAGTTTCCTCAAAAGCGGATAAATAATCTGTCATAGATTCAAAAACGTGAGCATTTCCCCTTGTTGTATACCAATTCCCAGGTCTCATCTTCTGTAAAATGCCATTTTTATACTGTACAGTAATTGGCCAGCTATCCATTGTTTTTGTTATTTCCCATATTTTCTTAAGCCACAGGTCTTTAACTATAACATCTCCATTATCTTCATCCATTACATATCCGAAAATAAGAAAATCTGTGTTAATGTGGTACGGCTTTTCTATAAGTTCATTTACAAATGCCTTAAAATCTGCAATGTCAAACGCAGGACTTGATTCCCAATTAAAAGCTTTTACTTCTAGCAAGTTATGTGTATGATCATCTGGATCTAAGTACACATCTGGCGGCATTTGCGTATTGGGATTTGGATCAAATTCAATATTTCTTGATTTAAGCCATCCTTCAAGCCACTCTTGCAGAATATTTCCAACAACATCTTTCTTTTTAACGATTATGCTAACGTCACCTAAATTGAAATATATCTGTCCTTTTAGCGTTTTGATCTTATCCTCATTAATAAGTTTATCATAAATTTGCTGAGCAGTTAACTTCATATTTTAGCAATTCCTTTCATATACATCAATCACTCTTTTGGCAACTTCCCTAATTACAGAAACCACAACTGTATTTCCCAAAAGATCATACCCCTCGTCAACAGAAACATCAAACTTAAAATCATCTGGATAGCCAAACAAACGAAGACCTTCTCTAAGAGTAAGAGGACGTATACCATCACCATCTGGTACAAATAAATGTCGCATATCCATTGCCACCAACGTTGGTGCTATCTTAGACGGATCCAAGATTTTACTAACTTCATAAGACATTTTTCCTGCCACAATGTTATAACCCAATGGCAAACTAGAATCCTGTTCCCTACGATTACCTATTTTTCGTTTAGGATATTCCTTGCAAACATACTTTTTCCTAACTAAATCCTCAAGCATTTCATCTAAATTAGGAACGTCATAAAAAGAGCGAATCATACTTAAAGTAAGAGGCATGCCATCCATCCAATCTATTCCATATTCTTCCGCCCACTTTTTTTTTCTTCGTTCCGTCATCATAGTATTTAAAAGTTCCTTTTGATTCTTACTTACGGGACCTTTCAAGCCAATATCCCAACTATGTATGTTATTACTTCCGCCACGCTTATCCTTTATAGACTTTCCAAGCAATTCTTCAACAGAATAATTTTTCAATAATATTCTCGTGAATTTACTATCAGTAGTATTTATACCTTTTTCTAATACATCAGACAAAGTACGAGAAAAATGATCAAAACTATCAAGATTAGGTCTCTCTTTTTTTGTACCAACTATGTAAATTCTTTTTCTCTCTTGGGGAACACCAAAATACTTAGCATTCAGAACTCTCCAAGATATTTGATAGTCGAGTGATTCTAAGCGTTCTAATATGGTTGTCAATGTTCTGCCAATTTTATCATCTTTATTTTGACGATCATGATTTACTAAACCTTCTACATTTTCTAAAATAAATCCATACGGTCTTTTCTCTTTTAATATACGCTCAACATCAAAAAAAAGTGTTCCTCTCATATCATTAAAGCCCAAGCGTTTTCCTGCTGCTGAAAACGCTTGGCAAGGAAATCCAGCAAGTAAAAAATCAAAATCAGGTATGCTCTTAGCATCAACTAATGTAATATCACCAGCTATTTCTTCGTCAGGGTGGTTCTGTTTCAAAACTTTGACTGCATAAGGTTTAATTTCTGAAGTAAACACACACTTTGTATGAAAACCTTTATCCTCACAGGCCAATTCAAAGCCTTTACGTATGCCACCTATTCCGGCAAACAAATCAACAAATTTAATCGTGCTATCCACGTATTTTCCTCCTTAGGATCTAAAGTACAATTAATCTTATATTTGTAAACTTGTTAAACGGCTAAGTCTATTCGTAAATATCATTTAGCCTTCATACAAATCCTTCTTTATCTAATTCATAATAACATAAATCGAACATTTTGTCAATGAATACTAAAATCTATTGTCATATCCCAGAACATAGATTATCTTGCCCTCAAACTTGATATGCGGCAGTTTGTAGTCCTTATCACCGTTGCCGAAGTACCGAGCATTGGCGTGCAGGTCAAGAATGCCGTTATCCTGCTGAATTATAGTTTCCTCAGCCTTTCCCGTAGTCTTAGCGGCAATGACGTGAAGTTTCTTTCGGCTTGCCGACACCATACGCATGAACTTTATGCCTGCACCCACAGTTGTTTTGCCGCTTGCGGTAGTCCCCTCAAGAAAATCCGCAGACACACCCCGAACGCTGTTGATGAAGTCCATATACTTCTGCGACAGGGGAAACTTACTCGTCAAGCCCCTCACCGCCTATCTGAGCGAAAACGTCTGAAAGCTTTTCGGAGGTCTTGACCTCCGCCTGTATCTTAGCCACATACTCTCCTGTCATTTTATTGAGGGTATCGACGGCTCTGATACGGTCAGCAGGGTCATTCTTGCCGTCCTTAGCGATATCAGACAAGAGTGCCTGCCTCTCCTTTGCGGTCATTATACGCTCGTCCTGAGCTTTCTCAGACAGTTCACGGATATACTCCGCAACACTAGGATTATCTAGGATTTTGCAGGCGTCAGCTTTCGCATACTTCTCGCTGTATCCTGCCTTTATAGCACTCTGAACGGTGTTGCCGCTCTGAGCATAGTATTCTGCAAATTTCTTTTGCCGTGCTGTCATGAGGGGGCACCGTCCTTTCTGAGATTTTGATATAAAAAGAACTGCCACATTGTTGTAGCAGTTCAAAAATGTATTATTTGATTCCAATAATGTATTTAATCTGTTCAGCAGACACGTATTCAATTATTAAAAGATTCGAATTACTATACGATTCTCGAAACGTTATTTTATATCTAAATAGCGTTTATCAATACAATAATATAAATCTTTAATTTTTGAATGTAGATTACTAAAAAAATCAGCTTGCTCATCATTTTCCCACGTTTTATTGCAGCTTTCTGAAATGTAATCTTCAATATCCATGGTAACATTTTTCAATTCTTTGTAAAAATCCTCATCATCAAATTTAAAATATTGTGCTTTTTTTCGAAGATTCACTAGATTGTCTGATAAGCAATTTGCATCCAATAATTTTCCGGATTTGCCAAAACTTATCAAACTTATAGAATGCGGAATTATATCCACAAGAATATCATCAAATATTATCTCGAAATATCTAGCTTTTAAATTTGTTCTATTATGAGAAATATTTTGAAAATGAGTATTTAATGCTAATATTATGGAAACTACCAATGATGTAATAGATAAAATTAAAGTTGAAACTTCCATAACAATTACCTAGAATAGTTTCTTGATTAAATTATTTTTTAAGTTCTCATTATCACTTTCTATTCTAGTTCTTTCTTCAGTTGAAACTAACCCTATTTCACTAACTATTTCTGAAAAAAATCCCTGAACAAAAGATGATGCAACACCCGTTATTTGAGATGGAAATTGTATTGTAAATATTTCATTAATGTTTATTTTACCTTTAACCTGTGTACGATAGATCTCACACCCATAGTCATAACCAGCTAAATTCGTTAATGTGTTATTAAATTTCAAATTAACAGAATTGTTCATTACAAATTCCATCCTTTCTTTATAGCAAAACTTAAATTATATGCTGTTCCCGGTATGAAAACATTTCCTGTTGCAAATATATTCTTATTTGGAATACTTGTCATATAATCATTGCTATCATTAAAACCAATGAATTTATCTTTGTCAAATTTTAAACATCCATTCGTAAAATACAAAATTCTTTTTCCACTAATCATATAGCAATAATGGTTATCTACCTTTTCTTCCAAAGAATTTATTAATCTAGTTAACCCTGTCCCACCTGTTGCATTTTTCCTGTCGCTACCAGAAATTTTATGCTGAAAAGATGATAATGTGTAGAAATCATTTTCAAAATAATTGTCATTCAAGTGTTTTAAGTGATATTGTTTAGCTGTATTTACTTTTAAATACCGTTCAGGCAAATCGTTAACATTTTGAAGTTTCATTTTTAAAGATTCATGAAACAATGTATTAGAAAAATTAAGAATTACTGCATTTAGTCCATAATAGCATTGATTATCAGGTTCGCATTCTTTGTAGTAATTATTATTAGTAACATCAACATCTATTAAACAATCTGATCCGCCATGTTCATAAGCATTACCAACAAGTTCAGAAAAAACTTCAGATAGTTGATTACTAACTTCATCTCCAATTCCATTATTAATAAAATAACCATTTAAATCTTGCATTAAAGAAGACAAAGTATCATCATTAGCATTTGTAGATTTGGGGACTAATCTCCTAAAATGCCTCATATTTAAATCAAAAACAAATTTCTTTTCGAAATTACTAACTTCATTAAGTGGAGAAAACAATATTCCTTCTGTATAAATGCTTTTTATTGGTTTAAAATTAAATGCTATATTCATTTTATTTTTTACAGTAACATGATAGTATATAATTTCCAACATAACATATGACAATTTATCACAAAACATTACTTTTGGAAGATTGAAAACAAGAGGATAATTAAATTTATTAATTTTAGCACAATAATTAATTACATTAATTATTTCGCTGACATTTTTACCGGTAAATTCACCCTTATCAGCCTTAATGCTATATATCCACTTTTTATTTATTAAACAGAGCTTTTTCTTTATATATTTATCATATTGAGAACTTTCATTTTCTTTGAACAATAACTCACTATAATCCATATTATGCCCCCAAAAAAATATACTATAACTTAAGCATATTATATCTCAATTTTATTTATAATTCAAGTTACAATTTGATGACAATGCTACCTCATTATCAAAATAAAAGCTGCCACGTTTTCGACACAACGCAAAAGCGACCGCAAAATGCAGCCGCCTTTGTGAATATATTTAAAGAGTATGTAAGATGGTGGAGCAGATATCAAGCTGGCTCGCTCTCGACCTGCATACGGAGCTTTCGCCCCGTCGGACTTTTTTATGGAGGTCCGCAAATGTTTGCTTGCCTTATTGGCTATTGTAATGATATCATACTATGTGCGTTCCTGCAAGTGGTATTGAGTGGTCTTGTGTGGTATATTTAATTTCTCACACCCATTGTGAAACATTCTCAGCACAGTTTTGTAATCTCTGAAAATATAGTTGTGAGCTATCTTTTTCACCGATATGCCGTTGATGAAATACAGCTTGATTATCCTTGCAGTATCTATGGTATCAGCTTCCTCATTGCAGAACACCTCGTCTATCTCAGACTGTATCTCCTGCGTGAGCCTTGCACGCTCTTCGCTCAGCTCCTTTTGTTTCTCACCCTTGCAGGCATAACTCAGCATTGAACTTTCAGCCGTGTTGCCGGGCGTTCCTGCCGAACTGTCATTCTTGTCATAGCATACGGCTTTCCCATTCAGTATTCTTGCCCTGTTTTCTTCAAGATTGGCTATGAGCTTCGGTATCAGCTGATAGCGTGATATCTTTTCTTGTATTGTCATTTTGTACCTCCTCGATCATTCTTCCGCAAACAGGACAGAACTCAAAGCGGACTTCCTTGCCGTCTGCACCAAGCTTTTCGCTCCACTCTGTCACTCCATTGCAGTATTCACAGCCTGCATATTCGGGTATGTTTACTCCGTTATGCTTTGCAAGCCCCTCGTCGCAGAGTATCAGTTCAAGTGCCTGCAATGCGTATGTGAGCTTTTCTTCCCTGTCCTGCGTTTTGTTTATCTTCCAGACCGTTGTCTGCCCTCTGCGGATATTCTCCTGCATTATGCAGGCTTGCCTGAAGAACCTGCCGTTTCGCTCTTTACTGTGAAGATATTCCCGCTTGTATTCAGCCTGTTTATCCTCGCATATCTCCTTCGACCACCCATCGTGCCTGTTCTTATAGCCAAGTCTTGATAACTGTGAGAAATACTTATACTCCTCAGCAGGATACTCGTCATAGATGAGCCTGCCGTCTATCGCCATGTCTTCATATCTTGCGAACTCTTCTTGTGACATTCTTTTGAAATCTATTTTAATGATTATCCCCCCTCTGTGAAGGGTTGTGAAGGGTTTGCACCCTTTTTTAAGAACTCTTTCTTTATATATATTCTTTTATTTTCTAATACGAAAGGTTAGAAAAACCCTTCAACCCTACACAACCCTACACGCTTACAATTACTTACACATTATCAAGTGACAGCCCATTGAAGTATATACCGCCCCTTGTTCTTACTTTCTCAAAGCGTTTTGCAAGCTCCATACCGAACTTTGTTGAACTCATACGATATTCATTGTTCTGCTCAGCCCAGTTAAGATATGCTGCAAAAAGCTGACTTGACTTAACGCTCAGACCCTTTCCCACAGTACACTTATCCTCAACAAATGCAGAGATAACGTCCATTTCACGGCGGTACTCCCTCACTTCTTCAAGGACGGCACGAGGCATTTTAAGCCCCTCTTTCTGCCACAGCAGACAGCCCTCAACTGCCCAGCGGAATATGCCCGTAAGCTCCGCCGACAGCTTGTATTTCAGCCTGCGGTCTATCTTTTCTTCGGGTATCTGCACGGTGAAGGGTATCATATGTATCCTGCGCCATATGCCCGTATCCGTTCCTCTGATGACAGGCTTATGGTTTGTCGCCATCCAAAGCTTGAACTCAGGCTTGAACTCAAACTCGTCGCCGTAAAGCTTTCTTGCCGTAACAGTATCGTCGCCTGTAAGCTGTTTGAGCAGACCCTCGTTGATACGCACGCCCTCGTTAGGCTCAACGCTTGTCACGAGCCTTGCACCTTTCAAACGGGCTATATCGCTGTTTATGGCGGTGCTCTGATTTGAACGCACCATAATAGTTTCAGGCTGGATATTTGCCGCATAGTCCCCGAAAATATCCCTTATGATATCAATGAAAGTTGACTTGCCGTTTCGTCCTGTTCCGTAAAGGAAGAACGCACATTGCTCGGTGGTGGAGCCTGTCAGGGAATATCCCACAGCTTTCTGAACGTATCTGATAAGATCTTTATCCTTTCTAAAAATATCATCAAGAAAGGCAAGCCAGCGAGGACAATCGGCATTCTCTGAATACTCAACGGCTGTCATTTTCGTCAGATATGTCATAGGGTCGTGAGGAGATATGCCGCCGCTTCGCAGGTCGATAACTCCACCCGGGGTATTGAGAACAGTTTTAAATCTGTCCATCTGAGCAGGCAGAACAGGAACATGGTGCATGACCTCGCTTAGCATTGCGTTCTTTGATTTGTTAGAACGGCAGGACTTCATATGCTTTTCAAAAGCCTTTGCCATATCCGTTCCCTCGTCTGCGTCAAGCTGAGCGTACACTTTTGCCTCTGCCGCCATACAAGCCACAGCCTTATCAGCAAGACGTTTAACTGTGCCTGTCATATCGGTACACCACTTTCTGCCGTCATACCAGAGCCAGCGTTTATCGGTGTAGCAGTATCTTACCTTGTCGCCGAAAAGGTCAACAAAGCGTTCTGCGTTGCCTGTATCGTCAAATGAATAAAGTCTTGGCTTTGCTTCTTCCTGCTCCACAGCGCCCACAGAAACAGGCTCAGAGGGCGACTTGAAGTTAAGAGAAAATCCCCCTGCAAACTTTGGCGAATAGGTCTTGTCGCAATCTGCAATGGCTTTCTGGATCGTGAGTGCGCCATAGGTCGAACCGCTTTGCGCCCTGTCCCACTTTTCACGCATAAGACCTGAGGAGCGGAATATCATATCCATCTTCTCTGCGTCACAGCCTGTCCAGAACGCAAGCATTGAGCAGAACGCCATATCAGCTTCACTCTGCGAAGCATATCCTGCGGTTCTTCCACTGTAGAGGGAAACAAATTTTCCTCCGTTCTTTGCACCTGCCGCAGCTTTGATTATCTGGTCTGCAGTGTCAAGTCTGACAGCAGGAACAGCCTTTGCCACAGGCTCGTGACCGCCTCCTATATACTTTTCGTGCAATGGCTTTATACTATCGGAACACTCTGCGATACTCTCATATTCTGAGCAGGAGTTGCCTGTCATAACGAAAAATCTGCCGTCCTCATACATCTCAACTGAGCCTTTACGTCTGCCACGCTTCGGGAGCTTTCCTCTGCATATGATATGTATGCCCTTGCCCGATTGAGATATCTCAGTATAACTTTGCAGGGTGGAGATAAATTCAGATATGATGTTGCCGTTCTCTCCCCTTTGGTATGCCTCAAGCTCCTCCTCTTTGCCGTCAATGTCAACGCCGAAATAGGGACAGCCACCGAACATAAATCCTATGCCCGAATGTTTTTCTGAGGCTCTCACAGCCGTATCGAAGTCGCACCAAGTAGAGGGGTTATTTGACATAGCCCCTCCGCCTGTTAGTGCGTTTATTGGCACTTTCTTTATCTTCCCTCTCTTTTCATCAGGCACAGCGTCCCAGCATATCCAGTTTGGCAGGGCTTTAAGCTCCTGCGGTATTTGTTCGTACATATATCCAACTCCTAACATAAATTTTGAAAAGTCAAAGCCTTTCACTTATCCCCGAAAAACGTTCAAAAAGTTGCATAAAAAATGCAACAATTGCAGAAATGTTGTCAAATTAAAAGATAAATCATTTGTTTGCACAAAATATCATCTGCGTTTTTATGCAAAAGTACCATGACTTTTCGCTTTTCTCAGAAATCAGAACGGCACGCCGTCATCTGTAAGCACGTCCTCAAAATCTTCAAGCGAGCCTATGGCGCTGTCAGCCTGCGTATTTGTCTTAGGCGTTGCAAAGCCCGTCTGCTTAGTCGCAAAGCTGTCCGCCTTCGGTGCAGAGGATTTGAACTTATGCTTGCACTCGGGATACTTTGTAGGGTTGACAAAATTAATGCGTTCCTGCTCCTTGCCGTTCCATTCCTCGTGCGTGAGATCTACCCTTATGCACTTATTCAGCAGGTCGGTGCAGTATGCTTTAAGGCTGTCATACTCCTTGCCGTCAGGAAGCTTAGCCGCCTTGCCCATTGCCATAAGCTGAGCAAAGTTGTAACCCTCCACCTGCATATCGTTCTCGTTAGGTTCATGCTTTTTCCATATGGTGTGAAACAGGCAGGAGTTGCCGTATTTCTGTCCCTGCACGTCATTTCTGATGACAAGAGTGAAGTTAAGACCCACCGAGCCTTTCTTTGTTGTGCGTTCCTCGATAGCGGTTATGATGCACTCGTAATCGCCCTCAGGCTTTAATCCGTTCTGAAATGCCTCTGATTGATTTGACTTAAATCCCATTTTTTATTCCTCCGTTAGTAAATTCACTGCGTCCTCTGCCGAGCGGCATATGCCTGCCAATGCTCCGCACTCACGCATTTTTGTTATGAACTTCTTCTGCTCAGGACGAACTCGTCCCGACGTTGTTTTAACTTCGATAAAGACAGCTCTGCCGTCCTTATGCCTTACGCCGAACAGATCTGAAAAACCTTTCGGCACACCTGTGGTGAAATATCTGCCGTCAACTGTTCTGCCCTCGCCTACGTTCACACGAAAGACAGTGCAGTAGGGCGATACCGCACAGCGTATCTCGTTTTGTATCCTGTGTTCTTCCGTCAACCCATAAGCCCCCTTTGCCTTGCCTGATAATACGCCCAGCCTGATTTGTAGCCGTGACTTTTCGCATACTGCAAAAGTTCGGGATAGGTATGACAATCGGCAGGACTTGAAAAGTCAAGCTTAAATCCCTCCACCTTTACAAGTCCCACGCTGCTGTCAGTTTCAAGCTTTCTCTCGGCTGAGGGAAACTCATATCCGCAATGAGGACAGCATACTTTCACCCCCGCAGGAGGAGCAGAGAAAGTATAGAAACATTCGGGGCATTGTTTCACCTTGTCGCTCTGCTCCTGCTTTTTATGCTGAGTTTTAGGTTTTTTCTCCAAGCTCCACTCCCTGTCATCGTCAGGCATACCAAACCTTGCATAGTTGCCAACGTGGTCGATTATGACGGCTCTTTTGTTAGGTCTGTACCGCATACATCTCATAGCCTGTTGAATGTAAAGAGTAAGGCTCTTGGTGGGTCGCAGGAGTATGGCACACTCGCAGTCAGGAACGTCAAAGCCCTCTGAGATAAGGTCAACGTTGCACAGCACCATTATATCTCCCCTGCGGAAAGCTGAGATAATGCTGTCACGTTCTGCCTTTGGGGTCGAGCCGTCAATGTGTGCCGCCTTTATGCCGTTGTCATTAAATACCTCTGCCGTCCGCTGAGAATGTCTGACGGAAGCACAGTAGCAGACCGCTTTTTTGCCATTTGCTAACTGTTTGTAATACTTTATGACATCACCGAAAACAGTATTTTTTACCATAGCTTTTTCTATCTCAGCCGCCATATATTCACCGTGAGAAACATGAAGCCCTGTAAGGTCGGCAACGTCAGGAGCATAGTAATCATAGGGTGCAAGACAGTTGTTATCAATAAGCCATTTTGCGGATACGCCAATGATAAGCTTGTCGTTCACGTCACCAAGCCCGTCGCCATTAAGGCGAACAGGGGTCGCTGTAACGCCCACTCTCGGCACGTCCGAAAAGTATTCGTATATGCGTTTGTAGGACTGAGCAAGACTGTGGTGATTTTCGTCAGTTATGATAAGTGCAGGCTTTGGCAGCTTTTTCAGCCGTCTTGTAATAGTCTGCACCATACCCACCTCGCAAAGTTTCATATCAACGCCCCAGCGAATAAACGTCTTTCTTATCTGCTCCACAAGCTCTCTGCGGTGTACGAGAAACAGCACACGCTTGCCGTTAAAGGTCGTTCGTCTTGCCATTTCAGCCACTATGCAGGACTTTCCCCCGCCGCAGGGCAGGACTATGCAGGGTGCTTTATACCCTGCACGCCAAGCCTGCCTTACCTGCTCCACCAGCTCATTCTGATACGTTCGCAGTTTCATTGGACTTCGCCGCCTTTACCCTTTTCAGAACGCATTTCATACAAAGCTGTTTGCCGTAATTCTTCATCGAGCCGTCTATTATCTGCTGAACTGTACGCTTGCCGTCTGACATTATCGTCTTTCCGCACTCAGAACAGATATGCTCGTCTGCAAGGTGATAGTATGTCCTCAGTGCTTCATCAACAAGTTTCAAATCGTTGCTTATGTACATACTGTCGAACAGCCCGATAGGACTTTTGCAGGTGTCAGTGCCGTCCGTCTGAGTGGCAAAAAGATACTTGCCGTCAACCACAACAGTTTTAAGCACAGTTGTGAACATACCCTCGACAGTTATCTTTTCGTCAAGCAGCTTGCCGATAGTTTTAGCTTTCTGCCTGCCGTCCTCGCCTGTATCAAGGTGATTGAGAAAATACACGATAACATCTTCGGGAAGCATTTCAACGCTTCTCACAAGCTCCCAGAAATTCTTTGCTATGTCAGTGAACTTCTGATAGCCCGTTTCCTTTGCACGGCGCATAAACTCGTTCACCATAAGATACTGACTATCGTCAACAGCTATGGACTTTGCCGTCTGAGCTTTCATAAAGCGTTCTATCTCACCGTAATTGTCGGTATGTATCGTTGACTTAAACTGCGTGCGGAACGGAAGCTGTTTTCCGTTCACGTTCACAAGAGCAAGCTCGTCCTCTTTGAAATTTCTCAGGGAAGCAGATTTGCCGCTTCCTGAAAAGCCTAATACAAGTATCGCAAGTCCCATTCTCTTTTCCTCCTTATCTTATGGTCAGTCCCGGTCTGCGGACAACTGCCGCATAGGGTATCTCTCTGCCCGCCTCGATAGCCGCCTTGACAGCCGTCTTGCTTATGTCAGGATCTTTGTATTTCAGCAGGCTGTCATCATTGACCTTTGCCCACTCCACAAAGGCTTTCGGGTCTGTTATCTCGGTGCTTTCCCTGCCCTTTGTAATGCTTATCTTAGCCATAACGCCCTCTATTTTGTTAAGGTTGACCCTCTGCATACTGTTCATAAGATAAGCTTTAAGGCTCTCTGCCTGCTTGATTTTCTGCTCACGTCTTGCTTTGAGGGCTTTCTCCTCTGCTTCAAGCATTTTCGCCTCGCTGCCCAGCACCTTAACATAAGCCGCAACGTTCTCCGCCTTGTCCGTAAACTCAGCCTCAACGCATTCAAGTGTATCAAACCACACCTTTTCAGCCTCAGCCTTTTCCTCTGCCGTAAGCTCGGCATTTTCCGTCATATCCTCAAGGCTGTCAAAAAGCCTCTGAAAATCGTTTGTAAGCTCATAAAGTTTCATTTTTATACCTCCAGTTTAGTTTTTATCATGTCAGCAAGCTGTCTTGATTTTTCTACGAACAGCTCACGCTCTGCACTGTCTTTGTGTGCGTCGATATATCCGCAAAGTCTGTTTACGCTGTCAACAGCGGTTGAAAGATAAGCCTTGAACACCGCTTTATCGTCCTGCACAAGCCTTGCAGGAGCGTTCTCCGCAAGCTTTTTCTCATACTCCGCCTTAGTTCTGTCAAGCTCTTCACGAAGCTGTGAAAGCTTGTCCTGCTTGTCCTTTTCAGCCTGCTCAGCTTTCTGCAAAAGCTCTCTGCGGTCTTTCAGGCTGTCCTCTTCAAGCTTTGAATATTTTTCCGACCAGTCAAGATCAACACGCCGCATAGCGTCTTTAAGGTTTGCCACCTCTTTGCTGTCTGTTTCCACAGCTACCTCGATAGGACGGTTCTCAAGGTCCTTTATCTCGGCTTCAAGCTGACGTATGCGGAGTTCAGCCTTGTCCCTCTGCTTTGATATCCTATTGCAGATACCGTTCATATCGTCGAGTCTGCCGCTGAGCATATCTGCCTTGTCAGCCTTGATCTTAAGCTGTTTGACCTTTTCTTCAAGCTCTCTTACAGAGGTGTTTTCAAGGTCGGTGTTCTCGGTAAGTTCAGAACGTTCGTCCTCAGAAAGCTTGGTGAGAAGTGTTAGTTTCTTTACTCCAATTAGTGAACTCGAGTTCACTAATTCTTTCAGCAACTTCTCGACAATCGAAATGTAGTTATATACTTGTCTGTCCGAAAAGCCTGTTTCAGATTTACAGTAATCATTAAATTCCGAATACCCAAGCTCCTTGTAAAGCCTGCTGTCCCTCATTTCCTTAAAGCCCATACACATATCGTAAAGGCTCTGCTGTGCAAGCTGAGCTGAGGTCTTTATCCTGCGGTCAAGCTCAGCCGCCTTGATATATTCTGCCGATAGTTCGTTCATGCTGTTTTACGCTCCTTTCGTTTTTCTGCAAACACCCTGTCAAGATACCGCTGATACTTCTGTTCAAAGTCCTTTATCTCCTGCGGTTTGTCCTCACCGCCGTTTTGCACCACGTTGTTCCTATACCCTCTGCACTGCACGATACCGCCGTATTGGTTCACCTCAACAGTATAGTAAGGCTTGTCAGGCTCAGAAACTTTTCTCAGAAACATTATACTTAGCTTTCCCATAGCATGGCGTTCTGCATATCCGCCCACACAATGGGAAAGTATCCTGCCCTCGTCCTCTATCTCTTTCAAACTGTGTGGCTGTCTGACAAGTAAGCCGTCTGCCGAAAATTCAAGGCAGACACGCTCTGCAAGCCTTTTCGTGAAGTTCTGCAAAACAAGCTCGTCATGCTCATAGTTGATGATCTGAGTGAGCCTGTTGTGCATTGTCCAGAAATCGTGTGGCAACGCTATCATTGTATCGTGAATGTTATACTCCAGCATTTCGCACTGCTCCAGATAGTCGCTGTAATCAAGAGGTGTCATTTCCTGCTCGTGTATGTATCGTGCCACCCTTTGCGGTGTAAGCCCTGTTATCCTCACAAGACGTTCAAGAGTGCCGTGTTCGTTCTTAAAGACCTTTGCTATATTCAGTAAATCTTCCGGTCTGAGTTTTGGATATTCCTCACGATAGTCAAGATACTGCTCCCACAGATGTTCGCTGCCTTTGAGTGTCTTGAACTCCGTCTTGTTCAGTCCGAGCATTTTCAGCAGGTCATTACTTTTCCAGTTCACACGCTGAGAGAGCAGGAACTTTCCCTGATATCTCCACCCACCTGTGTATCTCACGCTTGTTACGTCATATCCCTGTTTCATAAGATACTCGAGGTTAGGGTGTTTGCAATATGCGTGAAGATAGCTCATCAGCATATTGCCGTGATAATGCTGATGTTGGCTGTACCGCATATCCGACTTGTCTATGGCTTTGATGTTCAGCACCGAATAGAAATTATCATAGTTATATCCCATACAGCACTTGCAAAAGACAGGCTCACGGAAGTCGTTACGCACAGACCAGTTAACGCCGTTATCACTGCCGTATCTCACCGATCCGTCACGGGCGAATACATACCGCTGTCTTTCCACAAGGTCACCCTCTGAGTATCGGTGAAAGCAACGTGCAAAAAGCTCAGCACCCCTTGTGAGGAACACCACATAATTCTTAGCACCCTTGCCTTTCATCTCATCCATAAGCTCTTTATCCACCGAAGGAAAGCAGTAGATAAGAGCCTCTTTTCTTGCCTTTTTCATACTGCTACCTCAGAAGTCAAGCAAGCTGTCAAGTGACAAGCTGACAGGCGGTTTTGCTGTTTCTTCGCTGTCTGAGCCGTCACCCAGGTCGATCGTCATATTGAAATGAACGTCCGCACCCTTGAAGTAAAAGCTTACAGCTCTGCGGTAGACCTCGATATCCGAGATACTTCCCCCTGCACCCTTGACAGCGTTTTCCGCACACTCGGCGAAAGTCCTGTCCGTCTGCAGGACCGCCTGAGCAAACTCCTCGTTCTGTTCACAGAAAGTTTTGAGAGCCTCAAGAGTAGGCTTTGCAACCGCCTGTGCATACTTGCCAAGCTTAGCGACAGACAGCTCCTGCGACAGCTTGTCCTGAGCTTTCTTTGCGTTAATGTTCATTGCCGTCACCGCCTCTCAGCTTTTCAAGCTTATCCCTTGTGCTGCATATCTTTCCATACGCCTCTCCAATATCAAAGGCTCTCTGCTCACATTCTGACATTCCCTCATAAACAGCAAGTATATTTGAGCAAGCTTCATCAGCAGTTTCATATGCTTGACAAATCTGCTCTTTTGTACTATCATCAAACTGTAATATTGAACAGGTATCATCTGATACCTCTGAGCTTGTGCCTGTTGCCGCAGGTGCAGGCTCGTTTTCTTTTAGGTACTCTGCAAGATATGTACTGCACACACGTTGCTTATCGCTGGCACAAAGTGGACAGCCGTCGCAATCTGTGGTGTCACTAGCACAATACTCCACCGCCTTTTCAAACTCCTCTTTCGTTATCATCGTTATCCTCCTCTTTCTCATAACGTTTCTCCCAGTGCTTTTCAATGGCACCAAGTGCTATGTACATCACTACATCTATGCCTGCAAGCACAGCTATTGTTATCAGCAGTATTCCTACAATGTTCATTACCACTTTCCTTTCATTTCAACTTCGACCTTGACCACGGGTCTGCCTGCTTCTCTCACTGCACGCTTTATGCTCTCCTCTGCTTCCTCGTAGGCAGTTTCTTTTACGCTTACATACCACCTGTACGCTACA
>OGYY01000931.1_pt1 | contig 27637 bp, 19 predicted proteins | sample 1576671 | NCBI WGS metagenome assembly OGYY01 (sample SAMEA3541593, study PRJEB24748) | human gut metagenome | biome: human gut; feature: human-associated habitat; material: faeces | place: China | collected 2012 | reverse complement strand
AGCCAGCTTTTCCCAGATTGCACGATTCAGTTCATCCAAGGAGAGAAACTGACGGTTCCGCAACGCAGCAAGGATCCAGGTGGAGACAACGCCAACGGAGCCCTCCACGAACGCTTTGTCCTTCGGTGTCTCTAAAGAGTTGGACAATTGCTTCGAATGGACCGAACAGGACATTTATGAACAGTCCAGCAAAATTATCTTCTGCTGGGACAACGCCTAACAAACAAGTCAGAGGGGCTGACCGCCCCTCTGACCACCGTGGTTGACCTCCGGAACATCTGTGGCTAAATCTCCGGACTGGTGTGGCTAAATCTCCGGACACATGTGGCTCACACGCCGGAATTTACACAAACCAGTCATTTATACAATCCTTGTATTTTCCACGGTATAAGAATCCAAGTTCCGTTGTTTTTCCAAGGATATCCCACGTTTCCGTCTTGTTGATATGAGCAACCAAATTCAAAGTGTTCAGTATGAACGATGCCATTACTTTCCCATTTCACCAATACAACAATTTTAGTTAGAGCAAGAGCACGTTCTTCTATTTCTTCCAATTCATAAGAAATCAGATTTTTGTGATCAAAAAGTTTTCTACATTCTCCTGCTCGTTTTTTGTCAGAAGATTCATATGAGAAAACATTTTTGAACCAAACAGATAATGAACCATAATTACGGGTGCTCCAAGCATTAAATGCGCTAATTAGCGGTAATAGATATGGGAAATCCTTGCATTCCTCGATTGTTGGAGTTGCGGAGATAGTTTCTCCAATTTTAATATCTCGCTTGACCCATTTCTGTATTTCTTGCCTGTCGATTGCATTTTGCTTTATCTTTTTCAATGATTCTGAAATAGGCGGCGGATTACACTCTTTTTCAAATTTTTGCTTTCGAGTATTTTCGCTGTCTTTCATATTCATCCAATCAGCTAAAGCAAACATTAACGATATACATTTACAAGAGACATACTTGTTAGCATAATTTAGATCTCGACCGTGCAAAATGCCATTACGATACGGCAATCGAATTTCGTCGTGGTTTGTTTTGTTTCTGCCCTTGTTAAATATGTCTTTTAATTTTGTTAGCCCATCGCCACAGCCCACCAAGCAATCCCAGGCGGAAACATCGGTTCCTTCTGCAAAGAAACCTTTGCTTTTAGTGTAATCATTAACTGCACCATCGATTATGATTAGAAACAGAGGGACACTCGCATGATAGCGTTCAGCAAAATGATCGTCAAATGCACATTTAATTAATTCATATCGTTCCCTAAAGGGTTTGGCTTTATTTTTCAACCAATGCATAATATCTTTTACATCGGTTTGATAGTATTGAATTAGTACCTGTTCACCGGCATCAATCCCGCCCGCTTCATATGCTTTAACTGCGTTCTCCATAAGCGGCATATTCATAGAGTCATATGCACACCAACCTGCATCTGAAAAGTATTTGTTAAAAGATTCAATCAAATGAATCATATTAGCCAAAGAGGTTTCTAACTCCTTTATCTGTTGACGTTTTTCCTTGGGCAAAAATACAGACAACCACTTTGCTGCTTTTATGTCATCTTGCAGTTTATTAATGCTATGTAAATTGTTATCCGGCATTTCATTATCCTCCTTCCGAAAAACTCACGCAAAAATGGTGAGGCACCGAGGATTCGAACCTCGATCTTCCCCTTCATAAACACACCTCAAAGCACGAGATGTGCTTATGAAGGGGGATGCTTTACCGTTAAGCGAATGCCCCATTTTTACTAATCAATTGAGCAATGTAGATACAACACTCTCCCAATCCACATCTTTCAATTCGGGATATGATAAACCAATAAAATATTTTACTTTCTTGGTTGCTCTTGAGCGAGATCCCGGCTCTTGAAAAGGCATAATTAAATCATTCAAGCTTTCTCTATTGGCTTCAATTATAGCGTTTACATCATACTGACTATTATTAAAAATGTACTTTGCAACATTATAGGCTGCTCTTGAAAATAAAATTTGGTCATCAAATGTGAGAGAATCCAAACCATTGGGGGCGTTCAACCTCGGATTGTCTGTCGTTTTTATTAAAGCTCGTTTACTTTTTAGTGTGGATGAGGATTCTCCACTATGAACTATGCAATTTCGAACCAAACGATAGTATTCACAAATACCGATATCATTTTTAATATCGTTTTCTATACTTGAAAAGGCAATGTTCAGTGTCCATTCCAACCAATCGTCTTCACTCGTTTTTTTAATTTCTGTGATATTGGTGGGAGAACCGGGAAGATGTTTAAATGATTTGAGAAAATTCTCAAGACATGAATGTATGTTCACAATATAACTCTTGCTGATCCTACACATATAGTCTTCTGTAAGAGTAGACACATTCAGATTTACGCTTTGGGCTAAGCCTCGCAAACTGTTCCTTAAATCCAAACTATGCTCTTTTTCTGTAATTCTAATTGATAGTTCTACATATTGATTCGTGGCATTAACGTATCCTAATTCTTTTTTGAATACGGACAAAAGATTCTCGCTCATCATAATACGCCCTTACATATAAAAATACATAGTAATTATAGCACAAGAATGTAAAAATTTCTACCATTTTCACGAATTAACGTAAAAAGGAAGGATTGCATCGGTTAAAATGCACTCCCGTTGAAATTTTAGCGCTCCCAACTGTCTCTACTTTTCTTCTTATTCTGTTTCTGCTGCGCCTGCTGTTGCTGTTCATGCCGCAGAAATTCCCGTACGGATCGTACTTCCGCTTCCTCGTGGAGCAGATCTGCCACGTCACGCTTGCTATCGTGCATCATCATCGGATCGTATTTCTCACCGTAGGCGGCTTTCACCTTATCAATGGCAGAGCGTTCCTTTTCCTCACGGACGACAAGCCGTGCATCCATCAGATCGGCGGCATCCATACTGGCGGCTTGTTTTTTCAGCTCGGCATACTGCTTCAAAACTTCATCAAGCTCGGCAGAATATTTTTCTTCCTGTTCGGACAGTTTCTTTAGTGCACCCTCCAAGGTGGCGATTTCTTTCTTCACATCAGAAATGCCCGCATCATCGGCGCAGTCCAAAGAACGGAGCAGCATTTCCTTTTCGGTTTTCAGTTCCTCTATTTCCTCGGTCAGCTCGGTAATACGACGGGTAAGGTTATGTAGCTTGGGTATCTGATACAGCTTACGGGTCACTTCCTCAGAGCTAAGGTTCTTCACCGTATTCCACGAGAGGCCGTTTTCTTCAGCCTTGTGCAATGCCGTGATGACGGTGCTCCGGGCGCAGCCACAGCTCTCGTCGATGCGCGTTTTGTTGAGACCCAGACTATGAAGTCTGATGATCTCTTTGTAGTTGGTCATCGTGTTTTCCTCCTGTTGTTAGATTACATCTTTCGATGCAATTCCATTATACAGGGAGTGTCTGACCGGCGGCGAGAGTGTATGATTTCAGCGGTCAAGCTGTCTGACCTGTGCGGTCAAAGTGTCCGTCGGAGGGCGGCGTATTCAGTACACCAACCACATCGACAATGGAGAAGTACCATTCTTCCTTTTCTTCATCCCACGCCGTGCAGATACGTTGGTTTTCAAAAAGTTTGATTTTATCGTTCGGCTTCATCTTGTGTACTCCCCTGTTATTACTCTCATTTGCCCACAAAACAATATGATAGTAATTTGTACCATAGAATCTATCGCAAATTGTCATTCAGATGTTGCCATCTCACGTGATAGTTCGATATCTGGTTTCTAATATGTATTCATGAGCCGCAGATTGCTCCAAAACATCTCAGCCCAACAGCATCCAGGGATCGTGAGAGCAGCCGGAACAGTGAACTTGAATAAAAAATTGAGGTATCGAGTAATTTTCGCTCGCCGCCTTTTTTACCCATAAATAGAGTTCGACAAATGTCATCCGAAGAACTGTTCGATGCAATCAAAAATGGAAGTGAGCAAAAACGGACAGGTCGTTTAGGATCCGATCTCGTGTGATTCGGTTTGGGTTTGAAATCGGCTTCCTTGTCCCAATGCAGAAAGCTAACAGTGGCAAGTAAGAAAGACGGTCACATCTCAGTATACCGTAAAAGGTCGGCACACGCTTTTCTTTGTTTATAGCGAGGCAGATTTTAAACCGCCCGCGATATAGCATTTCTGTATACTATTTTTCCCTATCTGACCACAAGTTATTGCATACTTTTGACATAACTCAGCATTTTACCAAACTCAATCTGAACCAACTGGATATCTGTCAAAGGCCCCCAGCTAATCCGGATAGAGCTTTCAATCTGCTCTACTGGAAGCCCCATCGCCGTTAGCACATAGCTCGGAGAATAAGAGTGTGAGTTGCATGCTGAACCATTGGAAATACCACAATACTGCTTTGTGGCCAGCATTAGTGCCTCTGACGACACTCCATCAAAGCAAATATTAAGAGTGTTGGGGATGCAGTACTGCAAGTCTCCATTTATCCGATATGCGACACCAGATTCTTTTAGCATCTGCAATAAGCAGTTTTGGATCGCACAACATCTTTCAGCATTTTTCTTGTACTCGGTTGCTGCTAATTCACACGCTCTTCCCAAACCGGCAACCAATGCGACCGGCGTTGTTCCGGGGCGAATACCGTGTTCCTGCGGTCCACCATACATAATATTCTTAACGGGTGGCAGCCTGTATCTTTTTTTTCTCAGGATCAAGGCACCGACTCCCTGAGGTCCACCGAGCTTATGCGCACTCATTGAAAGCATGTCATATTTTAAAAAACGTAGCTCATCAACAAGTTTCCCAAAACTTTGCGTTGCATCTACATGAAAAAACACATCTTTGTCAAGGAGATAGTCGCCTACTTCCTGAACGGGTTGAACAGCTCCAGTTTCATTGTTGACATGCATGATGCTTACCAGCAACGTATCCTTTCGGAGAAGGCCGAAAACCTTCTCTGGCAAAATTCGGCCATCCCGCTCTGGATCTACATAATCCACTTCAAAGCCCAGTTGTTGTAGATGCTTAGTTGTTTCTAATACCGCCTTGTGCTCAATAGAAGACGTGATAATGTGCTTCTTCCCCGTAAGCTCAGCATACTCTTTTAATCCTTGGAGTGCGATATTATTGCTTTCCGTTGCACCGCTGGTGAAAAACACTTCATCTTTCTTTATAGAAAGCAGATTTGCCACCTCATTGCGTGCTTTTTCGACGACTTGCCGCGATGATTCGCCAAAGTCATGGGTCCTGCTGTCCGCATTCCCCAAAATTCCTTTATATATTTCGACCATGTAGTCTAAGACCCGGAAATCGATAGGAGCAGATGCATTGTAATCAAGATAGACACTCATATCTTTTCTCCTTCAGTTGCAAGATTCAGCAAGTCATTAAGGTTTTTTATGAAATTCGTTCCAGACAGATAACCGATTCCACGCTCAAGATGCAGTTTGAAGTACTTGCTTAATGTATCTTCATCGGCAGGGAGGTCTTTACTGATACACCAAGCTTTAATCAATGTTTCATATAACTCGCTGTATTCTCCCGCAAATGTATACCAAGACATTTCTACATTGCTGTCTGATGCCATGGGGATGTCAGTAGGCATTGTGTTTTCGCCAAGGGAATAACATAATGCCCACCGGCAAAGAACGTTCCAGTTTTTGATACCTGTTTTTCCTTTCAGCCTTGAGAGTCGGTCTTTCGACTGATTGGAAAGCTTAATCTGTTTGATTATCATTATATTTCTCCTTAAAATAGCCTCTCTCAATCGTCGAACATTTCAAATCGTCATTATAGATGAGTGTGAACTCATCCCCGATATTAGGTTTCATAAGTTCATAATACTGGGCATCAATTTCAGAATCTGTAGACAGTATGATCGTTTGATCGCTCGCCTGGGGAAAGTATGTTGTGATAAGTGAAGTCCTGTGATTTGAATCCATTCGAGACAAAGGAGTATCAATGATAACAGGCAACTTCTTCTTGGAACATATTGCAAGTGCCCATAGTAAAGCAATAACCATAAGCTGTTTCTCACCGGCAGAAAGCGACTCTTTGGGAAAAATATTTCCTTCAGTATTCAAGTACTCAAAATCCAAGGTAGATGGATCCATATAAATACGACTGATGAGATTTTTCTTGTTTGCCAAACGCTTATAGCATGTAGTCATTGTCTTAGCAAGAACATCAATTTTTCTTTCTTGCAACTTAACCTTGTATGCATCTAAAATCTTCGTTGCATGATGTGCGTACTTTAATAGCCTGTCGCTGTCATCATTGAGTTCAAGATTGCTAATCAAAGACTCTACATATTTGCTGTACTCAGATGCTGTGCGCATTGCTTCGCCATGCAGAGAAACGCGTTTCTGCTGTTCGCTTTGCAGGAGAACTTCTAAGTTGATAGCCTTTTGCTCAAGCTCTTTAATCTTTTTGTAAAGCCTCGAAAGCGCATTTTCATCGATATCAACGCTTAGATAGCTATCTATTTCATCCACTTTCCCTTGATTTGCTTGGCTTTCAGCAATTAGCTTTTTGACGTCATTGCAAGTTCGATTTAGACCAGACTTTATCAAATTATTCAACGCATATAGGCTTTGGTCCGGAAGGTCATAAATCATCTCCGTTGCTTCTGCTTCAGCAGTTTTTTCAACGTACTGAATAAAATCCATGATTGCTTTGGTATCCTTGCCAGACATCGAAGCATAAGTCGAAAAAGCAGTGTTTATCTTAGAAACTGCAAGAGCAGTTACACGAGATTCGTGTTCCTTTGATGCCTGAGCTTGAATGTCCACAAGTAGATCTTTTACTAACATCAGCGGTAGTTCACCTGCGGCCGCACTGATCAATTTTTCTTGTTCTTGCTCAATCCGAAGCGTTAGTCTACTACGCTGATTAAATAAATCTTGCCGTTGAGCGACGATATCTCCGCCCTTGGCTGCATAATCAGTTTTTGCTTTTTCAAGTTTCTTGTTCGTGTCGTCAAGTTGATCCGCAAGATCGGCAATATGATCATCGGCAGCTTGAAGTGCACCGTCTGCCTGTGCTTTCTTATCGCGTAAAGTTTCAAGTTCCTTTGCTTCCATAGGATTACTTGCCGCTTTTGTAGTTTTTGTAATAATACGCGATATGTCATTTCCGAGGCTGTCCAAAACTGTAATGCCCAACAAAGCTTTAATTGATTGCTTCATTTGTGCATTCGTAGAATCAACCGCCAACTCTGCTATTTTTTCTCCATCAAAAAAGAAAAAATTAGATAAGCCGCTCGGCAGTATGTTTTCCATGAACATAGACCAATTTGCGGTCAAAAAACTACTGAACTCGCCATCTTTATTTACAGTTATTTTCTCTCTGACTCTGGTGGACGCACCAGACCATTCTCTTTTAATCAGGTAAGACTCTTCCTTGCCTCTTTCAAGCGTGAATTCTAATTCAACAGAAGATTCCAGTGAGCCATCCGCTCTGTTAACATAAGCTTTAAGGTATTGCCCATATGTGCGATACTTGCTTTCATTGTACGCAAATGAATTTGAGCCATACAGTGCAAGCAGGATTGCTTCAAGGAAGGTCGTCTTTCCTCTCCCATTCATACCTCCAATCAATACAACAGGTTTAGAACCGCTAAACTCGAATGTATTGACTCCGGCGTATACCCCGAAATTATTCAGGGTTAACCTTGTTATTATCATTTCTGTTCTCCATCTGCAGGCTCATCTTCGTCAGAAGCCTCACTAAACTCTTCGCCCTCATTCTGAATATGGGCAAAGAATTTTTCATCGTATTTTCCGCCAAGTTGTTTTTTTCTCTCCAACCGATCCTGATAGTACTGAGTAGCATCATTCTCATCAGCATAGAAGGTATGCTCAATGCACTCTTCAAGTTGATCAAGAATTCCTTTTCGATGATTCAAACTATTGGCGCAGTTTTCGATGTCGATTAGGGTATACATCATTTCAAAGGTCAGTTCTTCGTCTGGATACATTTCTGCGCATACGTCACGCAGAATATCCCATTCTTCCTTCTTAAATGCTTCCGAGCCAATCCATTCCGGATCACAAAAAGGTTTTCCTATAACATCTTCGTAAATTCCCGGCAAGGTGTCCTCAAACTCGTGTTTATCGAATACCCATATTCTTCGGATAATACGAAGTTCCTGAATTGTTATGAATTCAAGGTTCGAAAACTCTTCTGGACCGGTTTCATTAATTTCCCGCTGAATCTCAAGCAGATGGCGTAGCCATTTTTCACGGTACTCTTTAAGATATGGACCATGATGTAATTGGCCATAACTTCCCTGAAGAAATCCGCCCATTTTCCTAAAGCTGCGACGGCTGCGATCCTTTTCCTCGTCACCAAACTCATTGCGAAATTCCAACAGCGGCGTCATCCAAGCCTTTTCGTCGTCATTGGCAATCATGGCTTCCATAGATTTATCGTTTTCTACCATTGTGCAGACCCAGCAGCCAAATCTGCTCTTGCCGCAGCTTGGAAGATCCTTCTCAACCATGAGAGGACACTCATTATCTGCAGTAGCTCCTTTGTAAAGGGTAAGTAACTCCTGATTCGAATACCCCCAAGGATTTTTATATTGCATTAAGAAAATCCAAACGTCATCGTCCGTCCACTCTGAAAGAGGGGAGAAGACGAGTTCATTTACAAGCGTGGGATTAGGACTTAGCAGTTCACGAACTCTTTTCTTTTCATAAAAAGCCATAGTTCTTGCACGGTTAGCACTTTCTGCCTTCCTTGTTCCCAGAACCATAATAATTTCGCCGTGCTCAGCTATTTTCTCTTTGACAAACTTATTTACCGGTTGAATCTTCAGTCGGTCTGTACACCACCGAAATTTCTTGCGTGGAAAGGGATATCCTTTACCAAGAAAATTCACCCAGAATGTGTTATCGTAATCGGGCGTCAAACGATGCGGTACAAACGGTAATCCTTGCTCCGCGGCAGCACGCCGCATTTTTTCAAGGGACTGCTGTGCCCAGCGTGCAACTACCGGGGATTCTACCAGCGTATCGGTATTTATTATGTGAATGGTCTTTTTCCTGTCCTCAGACGGAAGAGCTTGAATGGCAAGCCATACAAGCTGCAACGTAGCTGTACTGTCTTTTCCTCCGGAATATCCGATTACCCAAGGAATATCGTCAGCCAAATACAAGTTCCGTACTGTTTCCATTAGACCATTAACTAACTCTTTTGTTATAGTGGCCATCGTCTCGTCCTCTCCAATGTGGAATGGAGCATCACTAATCTGTTATCTATTCAGAAATTTTTGCTCCTTCATTTTCTCATCTTCGTCAAGTTCAATCCCTAATGATTGTTTAATCACATTAGCTGTAAGAACTACAGCAGTTTCGCTACTAATCATTCTCCCGTTGGCACGGATTGTTCTCAGATGCCATTGCGGCGATGTGCGTTTCCAATCTATATTCTGGAGTCGCTTAAGCATTGCATGCATATCGGATTTTTGATGCATAAAGAAATAGTTTCCCACGCGTCCCAATGCTTGGATAACTACTGCTTGTGTAATGATATAATTCTCTCGTAAATCAACCTTGCTGATTTCTTTATTAAGAAGCTCATTCCATTGAACGATGTTTTCCGATACACAAGACCAAAATTCAATTAAGAACTTCTCACATTCTGTATCAACATCCATTCGCTGAATAATCTTCTTGTTAGCCTTGTAAAACATGTTGAGCGCAAAAAGATTCGAAGAGAATTTTCCAAGGTTATCTTTTTCCTTGTCCGTAAAGGTATTGATAAATTTCACAGAAGATACAACTTTTCTGGTAACTACAGCAAGATCATCGCGAGAATCATATAGTTCAGAAATGGAATTGGATGTTTTTACGGCATGCTTATTCAAGTCTGTAAATATTTGCTGGCTTCGAGTTAGCCCTTTATCCTCGAAGAAGACAACGGATATTGTCTCATCTCCAAGGGTCTCGTCTTCGACAAGTGCTTCAATAATAGCAGCCTTCCTGTGCTGACCATCGTTTATTTGGAATCGGGCATCCATTGAGACCTCTAAAACACCAATATCAGAAGTCAAATCCGCAGAAATAAACTTAAATTTTCCATCAATGGAGGCAGCTAATGCTGAGAACACATAATCATGCCTGTTTTGTAATATGTACTTGCTGATTTCAGGTATTCTTGATGTGTTGAGCTTTCTCTGTGCTCGGTATTCCGGTGGTACATATTCCTCATCATTAGGAAAAAGCCGTGAAATCATCTTAAGTGGAACCATTCCGATGAAATACGCTCTTCCGGCCTGCAATCCTCTGACTACAGGAAATCGGTATACATAATCCATTATTTCCTCCCCAAAACGCTTAGCGAGCGATATACTCAAGTAGGCTACTTAAGTATATCGCTCGCTTGATAAAAAGTCAATTCCAAATAAAGCGCATTCCAAGCAGGCATGAACTATGCACTATTTAAAGATTGAGTTCGTTATACAGTTCCCAGAACGCTTTGTCTTGAATATACTCAGGCTTTGCATTGCCAATCTTGACGATACTGTGATGTTTCTTCAGTCCCTTAATGTCATTAAAAAGAGTTTGAGCCTCCTGACTTTTAGACTCGGTTTTAAACACGAAATCTACATCCGAGTTTTTAAGATCAGCCACATTGTGAACCACCCAAGTCAGGACATACTTGGAGTAGTCATCTTCTCCGCTTCCAAAGTGCTTCAAAAACTGAGTGGATAGTATGGTTCCGACGCCGAACTCGCGCCCCTCCTTGAGAATTTTCTTTAACGAAGGGAAGCCTTCACTCATGAAGTTATCAGCCTCGTCAACAAGAATTAATTTTGTTAACTGACGATACTGCTGATTCAACTTACTCGAACCTGCCGCCTGCATATTGGAATAGAACAAATCGAGTGTTATCGCAACAATGAGACTTTGTATGTCTGCATCATATCCAGACAGGTCGACAACAATCACGCCGTTTAACAAGTCAAACAGCGAAACAGTCTGACTTGGATCTCCTTCGAACACTTGAAACTGATATAGTTTATCCATTGCTGCCGCAAGAGAATCTGTCTTCTTGATGTCATCATCATTCGAGTAGATATTATAAACCATGTCAAACGTTGGCGGTGTATTATCCCAAGTATCTGGATTCCCAGAAATAATTCCCTCCGTCTGATATGCGTCGATAATGCACTGGAACAATGTGTTTTGCTGTTTTGGTCCCAAATTATACACCTTAGATAACGTGTCCTTAAAGGCATTGGCAGTATGGATTGGCAGCAGCGGTTTAAACACTTTTGATTTTGTCAGTGCAAGAGGGTTAAACGGCAAGTGGTACGGCTTAAGGATTTTCGCATTGGTAGCCTTAACAAAGTCCTCCTTGCTTTCATTGTAATCGCCTTTGTAATCAAAAATCAAAATTCCAAGTGGTTCATCGCCAACATTGTGATCCTGGTCTCTATACAACTGCGTGATAAGAGACTTAGTGAACTGTGTTTTACCTGTCCCCATGGTTCCAATAATACCGGTATTCGTATGGAATACTTGATTGGTATCATTGGGAAGCCAATATAGAGGCTGTCCAGTTACTGTATTGGTTCCAAACTGAATTTGCATACCAATTGGTGTGGTGACATCATCCTCTGATGCTTCATTACTGGCTACCACTTCGCTATTAACCTGTACAGACACTACTTCGTCAGTTCCCGCATTGTACGAGCTGTCGGATTCGGCTACTTTCTGCAGTGGCTGAGAAGCCACCGGAGTAAACGAATTAACAGACCGCACAGGTGATACACTGTTTCCTGGAACGCTAATATCTTCGTGTGCCGTATCAGATTGCTCCACGTGAGTATACAATGCCTTCAGTGGCACCGGCAGATCAGTCTGATCACGGTTAAGTTGACGCTCTATTTCTGATGCAGAGAGGACCATATAGGAAGACCCTAACTGTTCAGGAAAGTCCAAGAGACAAATGTCATTTTCTATGCTTCCGGATTTGTTAAGCGTATCTGAGCAGAACGATACTACAGTGCCCTTGCCAATGTATTGATCCATTCGATTTGAAAATTCATAGTTTTCGTTCAATAACTCTTCACGGTATTTATCCAGAACATCATCCCATTTCTCATCTGGATATATATTGTACAGCTTCATTTTTTCGCAGCTGACAATGATTAATTGCATGAAGAAATTTCGAGAGAGCTTACGTTCTAATGAATCTCGTCCCTCTATCGGCCACAATGCATTCCAAAGTCCGCGGTAGGTATTGAGCGCCTGGTCACGCGCCTTGTTCAGAACAGAACTCGGATTCTGCCCAATCTTAACCTCGATCGGATGTAAATATATTTTAATCTGATCTTTAGGACCCTCGATACCAACCAAAAGAATATCATCGCTTGTTGCTCTCTGCTCAAACCCAAGATTTTTGGCAGAAAGCATCCCATCTTTTTGTGACAATCCAGCGCCGCCTGAAATACGCAGCATTTCTTCAAGCGAAATAGGCACCCATACAATATCAGGGTGGGTATAATATGCCATGCAAAGCTTGATTGCAGACAAAATGCTCATTTTCTCTCTGCTGAAATTGCTGTCAGCTGCACCAGCCAGTTTCTTTGCTGTAATGAGTCTTAGCAGCCAGCCGCCATTAACAGCATTAAATAGGCTAATAATCTGATTGATATTGTCTGAGTTTACGGAGATTCCTTTCTTCTGAAGCTGCTCAGAAATTATATCATCGTACTGTTGTGACTTTTGTGTTACCGTGATATCATCGTACCCGCTGGCTGAGGTGTACTGGTCGCTGTAGTGGATAATCATAAGGTTATCATCAGCAGTCGACTTTTTCTGGAAGAATGTAAGGTCAACCTTCGGGGCAACAAAAACGACCCAGTTCGATGCTTTGTAGATCTTTCCGAGTTGACCTTCCTGCCCCTGCTCAATTTCTGTAAATATACAGGATGAGTCTTCATACGAGCTACCCGAAAATGCGACTCTGAAAAGCGCATTATAACGAGCGGCAAGCGATGTTAAATCGTTGCTTCGTGCATACTTCATTCCGAAACCGGTCTTGTACCAATCTGCATTCAAAACTGAAGGCATACCGGACGTTAAACCAGCAAGAGATATACCAGTCGTTATTGAATCCATTCGACTTGCGCCAGTATCTTCTGACGAGGCCATTTCAAAGAATGTCAGATGCGCATACTGATATTCTGTATCGAGCGGGTTACGATAATAGCATTTGATTTTTCCGCTTGCAATCAAGGCAAGTTCACTAACATCTTCTACCGACGCAAATTCCCTAATCGCAGCCTTCAGCTTTACCTGATCGGCAAGCAAAGAGAATTCATTATAGCACTCCTGGTCAGAATAGATGTTAACCTCGAAAGTCAACAAATCATCTGGATCGGCATTTTCGCGGAGGCACTTATCGTAAAAGCGTAGAATCCCTTGAAATACTTCACGACAATCTCCCATATTCACCAGATTTATGCAGAGCTGACAGTTACCCAGATCCTCAAACAGGAAGGAAAAGTGATCGCGATATTGAATAATCTTCTCGCAAACAAGTTTTGAAACAAAACTCCGAGCCCCAGCATAGCGTCGATTCGATATTGGAGCATAGTATCTCCATTCAACAGAATTTTTTCGTTCTACAGCCTGATACAAAACTTTATTGGAATCTTTAATATACGGTATCAGGTAGAGAGGAGACAATTTCTCCACCAAATTATCTCGAACATCTCCAACTTCCTCTTCTTGCATCAATTGGAGTTGATACATGATGTTCAAAGGCTGCAAGGGACTCATAGCGATTGAATGTTCATCGTACGTTTGAATTACACATCCAACTTGCAGTAAATCGTTCTGTTGAGCAGTTAGTGTTGCTCCGGATGCAATAGTGGCCAGCTCGCTTTTGACCGTCTCCACATAGTTTTGAGCAGCGGTAAGAATATCCTCATCCTCGCCATAATAGCACAGACTTGGTACTGTTCTTTTTTTCTTATACTGATCAATTAATGCAGCATATGCTGTCGAAACGCTGTCCGGAATATTCAAATCAACTTCAGAATACCCATTAAGATTTTCTTTCAATGCCAAGCATCCAAGTTCAACGAATCGGCTTTCCAACTCTAAAACAGAACGAAACTGTTCTTTGGCAAAGAACTCTTTAGTTCCAGAAACAATCTTTCCATCTCTATACTCTATGCTTTTTCGCTCGGAAAATTTAAGTTTAAAAGCGCTGATTCCGGTTAACTCAGTTGGCTTATCAGCTTCGTCTTGAATTTGAATTGGAATCTGGATTGTTCCGCATTTTATCACGCAGTCAAGATGTCCAATATCGGAATCGATATCATCTTCATGCAATCTCAAATGCAGGGTATGATCAAATCTACACTCATATATGCCTCCCTGAGCTATATTTTCGAAATCCTCATTGACCCTTCTGGGGTTAATGACAAGCTCATTCTTTATTCCAGAAACCTTAATAACGGAATTTTTAACATTTTTAGGAATGTAGAATGTATAGCAAGTTTGGAGATTCTCCAAATATTCTGGAGGAACATCAATTACACAAATTCTGATGGTATAGGTAATATGGTTATTCGTGTCGTTAATTTTGAGCTGTGCGAAAGTGCAACCATTCGGTCTAAGAGTAATGTTTACTATTTTACCAGAGACACTGAATTCGAATTGTCCAATCGGCTCAATCCAAGAGGACTTGATTGAAATATTGGTGTTAATCTGAATTGTGACCGTGTCACGCTGATCCGGATTGTAAAGCAAGATATTTTTGATTCTTCGCTTTGCCTTGGTTTCTCCATCGCAACGAATAAAAACTTTTTCATCAACAGGGTAGGAATACTCTAATGGAGTACCTGAGTAAAAAGAAAAATCATCATTCTCAATCTGAAGGGGATTATCCAGCTTCTTTTGCATACGGTCATATGAGCTTTTCACCATGTCGTATGTATAGCCTTCATACCAAGACTGACTCTTTTTCTTGCAATCTTTCAAATGAGAAATGAATCCCTTATCAAACTTTGACGAGAGATCATCCTCAATATTTCCGTGTTTAAAAACACGATCGATTTCTTCAAAGAACTGGTGATTGCTGTCAAGTCGATCTTTGATCTTTTTCGGATCTTGCAATGGTTGCACGGCGGGATCATACAGCAAAGAAAAGCTACTATAGTCTTCCTCCTTGACATAGCCACGGCCAAGAACAGTTAGCAATTCTGCGTATTCATAAAGTGATGATTTATCGCTAAATCGATCAGTTTGTTTACGCACCAGTTCCATTTTCAATAAAATTTGGTCTGAAAGTGGCAACTGAGCATCATTGATATCGCTCTTAATTTTTTCGATAATTGCTGCGGAATTAAATGGCATACCAGTAGTAGACAAATCGCCGGTACCGCTAGTAATTGTATCAATAGCTGACGCAGTAATCATCAAAACCGGGAAATGATTCTCGGTCATTTCTGCATTTCTGATGGTTGCCAAAAAATCATCGGTCATGCCATTGATTTTGGAGGCAACTACTACTTCCAAATCGGGCTTTAGGTAAATAGTATAGGTACTGTAAACACTACCGTAATTGAAAACACCTTGGATATTATTACTGGTCGTAAGTTTTCTCAATTCATCATCTACGCCTGCTACCATCTCTTGCGTATCTAATTTCAGGCAGTACCTTTCACCCGGCTGCATTTCATCAGCTCTGGTTTGGAAAAAATGCAGTATGTTTTTTGCGATGAAATTATAGAATTCGTTTGACATACTTTGCATCTCCACTATCGCTCTTCTTTTCAATCAGGTTGAGTTTTTCGTAGTAAATCGCAGCCTGTTCCTTAGATTGATTATCCAAATATACACCGCGCAATTCCATCTCTCCAAAGACATCTTTCAAGCGCATTTGCTCTTGATTCTTAATGCAGAGCTTTGTAAGGAAAATTAGCGTTTCTTCAGAAAGATTCAGCATCAGGCCGCTACGCCCCCTACTTTTCAGATACTTGTGACAGTACCTCTCAAATTTTGAAGAATAGGAATCGTAGGCTCTGACTCGTACACTGTTTTCAAACTGGCTTTTTATACTATCGAACAAGAATTTAACAGATGCATCTGTTGCACCATGATCTGCGCTACCTTTCTTTACTTCGTTCATTTCAGCGCAATCTTTTATATTTTCTCTGTATAGCTTTGTAACCTCATCAATTTGTTCTGAGATTATACTGTCTAAAGCCGGATTGGAATCAATAATCTGTTTCAGGTCAATGTAATCCACCAACTCTGCACCTGGCTCGGTATGATTGAGAATTTCCAACATTACAGCATGCGCGAAGATCTTATCAATTGAGTTCTGTAACTGTTGCCATCCTTCGGTGAAGCACTGCCTACTCTGACTTGTCTTTTCCCATTCCAAACAGAAATACAGCGGGACAGGGTCAGTTCTACTACCATACAAAAAGCGGTTCAACTGTAATGCTGTTTGAGCAGTGTAGGTAAAGAAATAGAACTCAAACAGTTCTACAAGATACTCTCTGGATCGCTTTGGGTTCTCGATGATATATTTGAAATCTCCTTCGAAAACATTCTTTAGAGAATCTGTTACGCGGAAATACGGAACTGACTGATCTGTTTCTCTTTTTGTCCTCTTCAGTTTTGATAGAACCAGCTTTTCGATAACATTACTCGCATCCAAAGACTGTTGATGAGCTCGAAGCAAAAGCTCCTTTAATTTTCCTTCGTCACCCAGAACATCCGCAAGATATTCAATCACCTTAAGTTCACTAGGATTGTCACAAGGAGTCTGCTCCAACATTTTTAAGCAAAGTGGTCGCATCCTTCCGTTATCATCAAAGAAGAGTATTTTAATCACTTCAGCGAACCTGTCTTCTTGCCCCTGTTCAATTTCAGTATCATCTATTTCTATAAGCGAGGTAATCAGCATATCTGCGGTAATCTCTTCCGGTTTCTCGCCTTCAATTCTGCATAAAAGCGCCCCGATCAAGTTATTCAGCTCTAATACCGGTTCACTATTAGGATGCGTGACAAATGGAAAGAGCTTGAAACGATTGCCAGTTTTGTGGGAAAACTGCCCTTTGGAATCAAACATTTTCCCATGCAAAAACTGTTCTGCACTTAAAGCATAGTCCATTATCACACCACCTTAAATTCATACCCAAATTCGGTCTCTTCAAAAACCATTTTAACACTTTGAGACCCATCTTTAGAAATAATAGTAATACGAGAAGACTTATTTCCAAAGTCAACGAGCTGCTGTATGAAGCTGACAAAATCCGCGTGACGATTCTTATCTTGAATTGTTGGACGATATCCTTCTCTCATATTGCAAATCAATTCAAATAAGGCAAAATCAACACTGATCGTCACAACCTCACTTTGATCATCGCGCCTAAAACCCAATCTCAAATTTGGAAAGAACCGGTCGATTGTCCCGCCAATATGCTTTGCATTCTTATTAATTGCGGACTTAAGCTGAAGCTGCTCCAAAATCCATACCTGATCATTGGAATCATCAATACAGATATAATCATCATCAAATTGGCCATTCCAGCTCATAACTGCTTTTTTCGTTGCCTCATAGAGCTTACCAAGTTTTTTCTCATCGCCACAATTTTGCCAATAAAGATACCGAATGAACTCGTCCATATGCTTGCGTTTTTTTGAAGCAGCATCTGTTTGAGAAAAATGCTTAAGTCGAACGATGAACCGATAAATAACTTTCTTCAATTCAGGCTTAATTCCGCCCAAAACAGATACATTAGCCAAGTTATTGAGAATGCTATATGGAGTGTTGACGGTTGCCGCGCAGAACTCTTTCTCAATATTTTCTATTGTGTGGAAGTGCGTCGCACTTTCATCAAGCAAAGAATTACGCTCCAGTAATATGTCGTGAGTTTTCAGCTCATTGATTAGTCCAGAGATATCCGTATATTCATTTAGCAACATGGGCGTTGACCAATTAATATAGTTAGTCAAAAAAACAACGTCATTGATGCCTATACTGATCTGAGACTGGTCGAAATCCGGATGTACAATCAAATCATATAGCAAGTTCAACACTTCTCGTGTAGATACGATTGCCTTGTCAGCAATTACAACCTCAATGATGCGTCTAATCAGGTAATCCTGAACTGCTTGATTAGATAGGAATTCGTAATTATGCCTGACCGGACAGCGAGTTGCTACAGGGCAATTACTGCACGATGAACAAGCTAGATAAAACGGATTTTCACCTGACTGAGTAAACACTTTAGAAATCAGCTGCTTCAAGAACGCTGTCTCTGGTCCGTTTTCTCCAAGAGAAAAGGCCTGATAATCGGCGAAGCTGACATATTGAAAAGCACTATTTTCCTTATAACCGGTACTATGAGAAAAGCCTGAAATTATATCATTTGAGAGGACAAATTCCTTAAGGGCAGAAAAATTCTTGCTTTTTCCGGAATCAATAAAATTATTGAGTGTTCCAAGATTGATAGCGACAATCATTCTCTTACCATCATCTTTACAATAGTTTTCATCATTAAATGGCAAAAGCTTTTCTGCAAGAGTTTCGATCGAAGTCATCGTTGGTTCTGCACTCTCAGTAGCGTCATTATATGGCTCGTAATCTGCTAATAATTGTTCAGAATCAGAATTCTTCAGAAAAGAGATAAGATGAGATTTTCCATCGCCTGCACTACCACACAAAAGCACAAGGCACTTTCCTTGGCGGTCATTTATATCACGTAAAAGTTCTCTTAGTTCCTTTTCAACCTGACGTTCAACATGCAGATATTCCTTAAAAGGATCAAATTTCTTTGTGTTTTCAACCGATTCTGCTGACAGTTTTCTCAGCTTGCTCAATTGAGTAACAAATTCACAAGACACAAATCTTCCTCCTCCGAATTCATGTTGCATGCAAACTGGAATTTCGGTTTATACAGCACATTTTTAGATGATATTTACATGTAACAAATAAAATATTTTTAGAAAACCGCACAAAAATCTATTTAATATTATATTTCTAACCGTGCTGTTAGTCAATATATGACAAAGTTATTCTACTTGTGAATATGTCATTCTTCTACAAACAATACCTTCATGATCAGAAAGGTTCAAGGCAAAAAGATTCCGCCCGGTGGAGTGACCACAAAAAGTTAGACAAGTATTTGTAGTACAAGTTGTTCAAGCAGCCGAAGAGGTTTGTTGTTTGCGAAAAGCAGATGGCAATCCCTTCGGCTTTGCCTTGATGCGGCAGTTGTTGTAGTAGTCCAGATAGCGTTGCAAACTTTGAACAGCACAACACCTCCCTCAGCAAAAAAAGAACCGCACCTGTTCATATAAACAGGTACGGTCCTCTAAAAAGTCGCTCGTATTGAAGGAATCTAATTCAGCCTGAAATAGCAGGTATTCTTCCCACGACCTTCTTTTTTCAACTCACCGGTTGCGACCAGTTTTCGCAAGGCTCCCTCTATGGAACTGTCACTGAGCGTCGGGCAAAGCTCCCGGATGTCCTGCTTATTGAACCGCCCGATTCTGTTTTTGCTTGCTCTGCGCACCATTTCCAATGCGGGTAGCTTGGTTTCCACAAGCGCCACACGATCCTCAAAGTCCTTATAGGCCGCAAGTATTGTTCCAAGCAGATATTTGATAAAGGGCACTACATCCTCGGTGCCTTCGCGCCAGCCGGTTTGTGCCTGTGCAAGCGCATCGTAGTACAGGTCCTTGTTTTTGGCAATTTTGTCTTCAAGGGAGATATACTTTCCGACATAAAAACCGTTTCGGTACAGAAGCAGCGTCGTGAGCAATCTGCTCATTCTTCCGTTGCCGTCATTAAACGGATGAATGCACAGGAAGTCATGGATGAAAACTGGAATCGCAATCAACGGCTCCAGTTCCATATTTCCAATCACACGGTTGTATTCCTCGCAGATTCTGTCCAGTGCTTCCGGCGTTTCATAAGGGGCAAGCGGCGTGAACAGCGTTTCCACATGACCGTCCGGATAGGTGGCAGTGATATAATTCTGCACGCTTTTTGTGCGGCCCGCAAGCGGGTTATTCATGTGGCTGTAGAGGATTTTGTGAAGCTGCAGGATATAGTTTTGCGTGATTGGAATCGCATCAAAGCTCTCGTGAATAATACTCAGCACATCGCGGTATCCGGCAATTTCCTGCTCGTCACGGTTTCTCGGCGTGGTTTTCTCCTCGACGAGCTGCCGGATTCGGGTACTCGTGGTGACGATGCCCTCGATGGCATTCGATGCCTCGGTGCTCTGTATCTTGGCAATCTCCACGAGCTTTTCGAGTTCCTCCGGACGCTGCTTCAAATACAGTTCCTGCTTGCCGGCTTCCTTGTATATGGCCGCAATCAGGCCAAGAACATCCGAGTCCCACTTCTGCTCCCTGATCGCGGAATAATTGAAGGTTCTCATTCCTGTACCTCCTTTCGCTTTCTCTTAAATGATAATATAAAATAAGGGAATAGTCAATGGGCTGTGCCATAAATCCCTTACTATTATGCCTGTATTAAGGGATTTATACTCAGGGCGTAAGAAAGGCACCTCTACCTATCTTTCTGCCTATTCTTTGTTTATAGCGATGCAAATTCTGCGCCGCCTGTCCCTGCATAAAGGACTTGCTTAACCTTTCCAGCAGAGGTACAATGCGGCAAACCGGAGCGACGAAGCATCCGTCCGCGGCACTCCGGCAAACTATGAAAAACCGCTTTCTGTCCCCTGTCATGAGGGTGTTCAGAAAGCGGTTTTTGACCACATGTTTGACTACAGACAGCCGTGGAGTGTGCGGAAACAGTGTAGGTAAGAGTTGCGAAGAGCGTCCATAATAAAGCGAAAACGGCTATAAAGCACCGGAAAAAGTAGAAAAATTTTTATTCAAAAGTTTGGGAGCAAGATGCCGGGTGTTCGAATCACCTCACTCCGACCATACAGGAAAGACCGCCTTTCGGGGCGGTCTTTTACGATATTAAGCAAACAGTAGAGCATGCCTTGCGTCCATCCGGCGCTTGACTGCCCGATTCTGTTTACCATCGCTCCCAATGCTGCCGCTTACAGCTTTCTCTTCACCACCATCGGCACCCTCATCGTCATGCTTCTGTGGCCCCTCTTTGCTCTGCCCATGGTCATCCCCGGCATCATACCCCATTTTCCCCCTGCCCGCCCATCTCTGCCACAAATTTCCCTATCTGTGCATTGACTTTTCCCTTTCCGCCGCTCTAAAATAAAATTGAGTAGGTGTTTGTATCAATAAACACCAAGCTATCCAAACGGAGGAACTGCCCATGAAAGAAGTCAAATCCCCAAAGAAACCGCTTATTTACTACTATTGCATCGTCCTGCTGGTTCTTATGGTGTTCAATTCCTTTATCCTGCCGCTTTTGGCCCGGCAGCAGATTAAGGAAGTGGATTACGGCACCTTCATGACCATGACCGAAAACGGCGAGGTCGGCAAAGTGGAGATCGAAAGCAATCAGATCCTCTTTACCGATAAGGATGGCAAGACCATTTATAAAACCGGAGTCATGAACGACCCGAACCTCACCGAGCGTCTGCACGCCTCCGGCGCCGAGTTCGCCAGCGAGATCGTGGAGGAAGCCTCCCCGCTGATGAGCTTTTTCCTGACATGGATCCTGCCGGTCGTGCTTTTTGTCGCCCTCGGCCAGCTCCTCTATAAGAAGATGAGCGAGAAGATGGGCGGCGGGCCCAATTCCATGATGTTCGGCCTGGGCAACAGCAATGCCAAGGTCTATGTTCCCTCTACCGATGGAGGGATCCGCTTTGCCGATGTGGCAGGTGAGGATGAAGCCAAGGACAATCTTCAGGAAATCGTCAATTACCTGCATGACCCCAGTAAATATAAGGCCATCGGTGCTTCCATGCCAAAGGGCATCCTGCTCGTTGGCCCTCCCGGAACCGGTAAAACTATGCTGGCAAAGGCAGTTGCGGGCGAAGCAAATGTGCCCTTCTTCTCCATTTCCGGCTCGGAATTTGTAGAAATGTTCGTGGGCATGGGTGCTTCCAAGGTGCGCAATCTGTTCGACCAGGCAAAGGAAAAAGCCCCCTGCATCGTTTTCATCGATGAGATCGATGCCATCGGCCAAAAGCGCAGCGGCGGACAGTACGGCGGCAATGATGAGCGCGAGCAGACCCTCAACCAGCTTTTGACTGAAATGGATGGCTTCGAGGGCAATAACGGCGTCATCATTTTGGCGGCTACCAACCGTCCCGAATCCCTTGATCCCGCGCTGACCCGTCCCGGCCGTTTTGACCGCCGGGTACCGGTGGAGCTGCCCGATCTGCAGGGCCGCGAAGCCATCCTCAAGGTCCACGCCAAAAAGGTGGAGCACGAGGATAATATAGATTTTCTGGCGGTCGCCCGCATGGCCTCCGGCGCTTCCGGCGCTGAACTGGCCAATATCGTCAATGAAGCTGCCCTGCGCGCTGTACGGGATGGCCGCACTAAGGTCACCCAGTCCGACCTGGAGGAGAGCATCGAGGTCGTCATTGCCGGCTATCAGAAGAAGAATGCCATCCTTACCGACCACGAAAAGTGGATCGTCTCCTACCACGAGATTGGCCACGCCCTGGTGGCTGCCTGCCAAAGCCACTCTGCCCCGGTACAAAAGATCACCATTATCCCCCGCACCTCCGGCGCTTTGGGCTACACCATGCAGGTGGATGAGGGCAACCACTATCTAATGAACAAAGAGGAGATCGAAAATAAGATCGCTACCCTCACCGGCGGCCGCGCCGCGGAGGAAGTCAAGTTTGGTTCCATCACCACCGGCGCCTCCAATGATATTGAGCAGGCTACCCGCCTGGCCCGTGCCATGCTCACTCAGTACGGCATGAGCGATGAATTTGATATGGTGGCACTGGAAACGGTGAACAACCAGTACCTTGGCGGGGATACCTCCCTGGCCTGCTCCGCCGGTACCCAGGCGGAGATCGACCGGCTGGTCATTTCCATCGTAAAGAAGCAGCATGAAAAGGCCACCGGCATCCTGAACGAAAAGCGGGAAAAGCTGGACGAGCTGGCCAAGTACCTGTACGAAAAGGAAACCATCACCGGCGAGGAATTCATGAAGATCCTGAATGAATGATCCCGCAAAGAGGTACCGCATGAATTTACTGTTTTGCATCAATGGCGGCTACACCGGCCCGCTGCTGGATTGTCTGGATTCCATAGTACTGCATGGGGGCGAAAAACACTATGATGTGCACCTCCTCTCCTCCGATTTAGCGGAAGAAACGCAGCAGCAGCTTTGCCGGCAGGTGCCGGCCGCTGTTGCCCTGCACTTTATCTCGGTTCCGCGGGAACTATTCGAGGACTTCCCGGAAACCGACCGTTATCCGCAGGAAATCTACTACCGGCTGGCCGCGCCCCTGCTGCTTCCCCCGGAGCTGGACCGTATCCTGTACCTGGATGCCGATATTGTGGTCATCAACCCACTGGGACCGCTGTACCGCAGCGATTTTGAGGGGAACCTATTTATGGCCTGCACCCACACCCGGGAGCTCCTGACCCGCGCCAACAGCCACCGCCTGGGGCTGGAAGAACCCGTCCCCTATATCAATACCGGTGTGATCCTGATGGAGCTAAACGGCCTGCGGCAGACGATCGATCTTTCAGCAGTGCGGCAGTATGCGCTGGAGCACTTTGACGCCCTGCTGTTGCCGGATCAGGATATCCTTACCGCGCTGTATGGCAGCCGGGTCAAGCTCCTCGATAGTCAGCGGTATAATCTCAGCGACCGCATCCTGGCCTTTTACAATGCCAATCCCCTGCACCCCCACCACAGTCTGGAGTGGGTGCGGCAAAACACCGTCATCATCCACTACTGCGGCCGCAATAAGCCCTGGAAGCCCGGCTATGTTGGTATTTTGGATGTATTCTACCGGGAGCTGAAGGAACAGCAAGCCCGCCTGCGCCCGGAAAAGAACCGGTAAAAATGTTTCACGTGAAACATTTGTTCTCTTTTGATGGCTCTGTAAGGCCCTCCCCCCCACAGCGGCGGAGGGCCTTTTTTTATGCGCTGTATTGACTTATTTGCCCGTGGGAAGTACAATATTATATTATGGTTCTATGCCGAGGAGGAAAGTATAAACATGAAAAATACCGAAAAATCGATGGATACCCTGGTAAACCTGTGTAAGAACCGCGGGTTTGTTTACGCCGGCAGCGAGATTTACGGCGGACTGGCCAACACCTGGGATTACGGCCCCCTGGGCGTGGAGCTGAAGAACAACATCAAGCGCGCCTGGTGGAAGAAATTCATCCAGGAGAACCCCTATAATGTCGGCCAGGATGCCGCCATCCTGATGAACCCCCAGACCTGGGTGGCCTCCGGCCATCTTTCCGGCTTTTCCGACCCTCTGATGGACTGCCGCGAATGCCACGAGCGCTTCCGTGCCGATAAGGTCATTGAGGACTGGTGTGCCCAGAACGGCTTTGAGCTGCCCCGCCCCATCGATGCCTTTACCCAGGCGGAGATGAAGGATTTTGTGGAGGAGCACAATATCCCCTGCCCCACCTGCGGCAAGCACAACTTTACCGACATCCGCCAATTCAACCTGATGTTCAAGACCTTCCAGGGCGTTACCGAGGATGCCAAGAACACCGTTTATCTGCGTCCGGAAACCGCACAGGGCATCTTTGTCAACTTTGTGAATGTCCAGCGCACGACCCGCCGCAAGCTGCCCTTCGGCATTGGTCAGATCGGCAAGAGCTTCCGCAATGAGATCACCCCCGGCAACTTCATCTTCCGTGTGCGTGAGTTTGAGCAGATGGAGCTGGAGTTCTTCTGCCAGCCCAATACCGACCTGGAATGGTTCCAGTACTGGCGCAATTTCTGCCATCAGTGGCTGCTCTCTCTGGGCATGAAGGATGAGAACCTGCGCCTGCGCGACCACGATCCCGAGGAGCTGTGCTTCTACTCCAAGGCGACCACTGACTTTGAGTTCATGTTCCCCTTTGGCTGGGGCGAGCTGTGGGGCGTAGCCGACCGCACCGACTACGACCTGACCCAGCACCAGAACACCAGCGGCAAGGATCTGACCTACTTCGACCAGGAAAAGAACGAGCACTACATTCCCTATGTTATCGAGCCGTCCCTCGGCGTGGAGCGCAGCTTCCTGGCCTTCCTGTGCGATGCCTACGATGAGGAAGTATTGGGCCAGGATAAGAACGGCAATGATGATATCCGCACCGTACTGCGTCTGCACCCGGCGCTGGCCCCCTACAAGGCGGCTGTACTGCCCCTTTCCAAAAAGCTGGCAGATAAGGGCCGCGAGATCCAGCAGGAGCTGGCCAAATACTTTATGGTGGATTATGACGATGCCGGTTCCATCGGCAAGCGCTACCGCCGTGAGGATGAGATCGGTACTCCCCTGTGCATCACCGTGGACTTTGAGACCGTCGGCGATGAGAACACCCCTGCCGATCACTGCGTAACCATTCGTGACCGTGACACCATGGAGCAGATCCGCCTGCCCATCAGCGAGCTGCGCGGCTACATTGAGAAGAAGCTGGAATTCTGATTTTCCTTATAAGCAAAGCGATCCCCCTGCCGAAACGCAGGGGGATTATTTATGTATCGAAAATATCAGAATTTTACACCATAAACAGCAAATTGGTGGAAATGCGTCAGTCGGTCCAGCTCGGCATCTCGCCAATAGAAGCCGGTGTGATCGAGGGTAATGGCCTGCCACTCGCCGGTCGTGCCATCTTCCATCCAGTAACCGAACTCCATTGCCTCATAGGTGCCGGTAGAGATGACAGTATCTTTGGAACCGCCGTCGCCGGTATCCTCCGTCCGCGTGATCTCGTAGCGGCCATCGGTGTACATCTGCGCAATGTAAGAGATGTCAGCACTCGCCGCCATATCGGATTGGTACAACCCCGCTACATGCTCCAGGGGCAGCTTTTCTGCCTGCTGGTGGTTGAGGGAAAGCATCAGTGCCAGCACAATGATGATGAGGACGATCCACGCCACGGCGGGGATGCGGTTCATGGCTGCGTTTGCTTTAGAAAGCCAGTTCATGTTAGTTCCTCCTGTTTGGTCAATCACTGCTTCTATCTTAACTATATTTTACCAAACAGGGGGGGTGAAACAAGTGCCGTTGCTCAAAAATGTTATATAAATTTCGTGTCGAATTTTTGTGGGAAATGTCTCAAGCTTGCTCCGTCACTGCAAAGGGCTTACCCATAATGAAAATGACCAGTGCCAGCAGCATGGCACCGCCGCAGATGAAGCAATACACTGGCACGCCGACATTGGCCAACAGATAGCCGCCGACCAGGTTGCCCACGATGCTGCCGATGCCCTGCGTAACCGCCACGCTGATGAGGATAGCCCGCCCGGCATACTGCCGTGGGAATAGTGAGGCGACATAATCGATATTAAAGCGGAGAAAGCCGGCAAAGCCGATGGACATGAGAATCTGCGTGGCCATGACCCCGGCCATACTGCGCAGCACCCCCAGCAGCAGGATGCGTGCGCCCAGCGCAGCGAGGGAAACGATAAACAGTACCGGCAGCGGCAGGCCCTTTTGCAGCAGGCGGCTGGCCAGGCGCATCAGGAGGAACTCACCCACACAGTAGAGGAACACCGAAAGCCCGTAGGTAGAGGCATCGCCGCCGATGTAATTGATAATGACTTGCATAAAGCCATTGACCGAACGGGTAGCAAAGTAGTACAGCGTGCCGCAGATGAGGAAAATCACATAGGGGCGGCAGCCCAACAGCTTCCTGAAGCTGGCCCACAGGGACTCCTTTTGCAGATCTGCACTGGTTTCCGGGTCACTTTCCGGATGGAGAAGGGGAAGTTTATTGGGATCAGACAGTGGGAGGGCCAGCAGAATGGAAAGGCCCAGCGCCCCCATGTGCAGCCAAAAGAGGAAATTGATCCCCAAAGGGGCAATAAGGTAGCCGGAAATTAAAGCCGTGGTGGCATAAAAGATAGAACCAGCGCTGCGGATATTGCCGTAATCAATGGTGCTGTCCCGCAAGGTCATCTGATTGGTCCAGGTATCAAAAACACTGGCGGCACAGTAATCCAGCGCCGAAATAAGACTGAAGGAGAGCATCGTCCAAAGAAATCCGCGGCCAAAACAGAAGGGCAGCAGCGGTGTGACGATCATCCCACCCGCTACCAATATAATGAACAACCATTTGGGGGAAATCGAACGGTCAATCAACCGGCCGTAAATAGGGCCGGCGATCATCATAACCAGGTACTGCAGCATAGTGATGTAACCACATTGTACCTCGGTGTAGCCATAATCCAGCAGGATGGTGACCGTATAGGCGTACAGCGAACAAAAGCTGACGAAATAAGCGCCCTCCAACAGGAACATATGGCGGCTCCGGCTCATGCTGCTTTCCCCCTTGCGATTCATTTTAATATATATGGAAAAACCACCCTATTGGGTGGTTCATCCTAAGTGCCGGCATCAACCTATTTTCCCGGGCCGCTTCCAGCCAAGTATCTTCGGCGCCAATGAGCTTAACTTCTGTGTTCGGGATGGGAACAGGTGGGACCTCATCGCAATCAACACCGACTATTGGGTTTAGAAACACACCCTGAAAATTGAACAACGAAACTGTGGAACAAAGATCTGCTTGCTTGGTCAAGCCCTCGACCGATTAGTACACGCTAGCT
>OGYY01000923.1_pt1 | contig 27845 bp, 24 predicted proteins | sample 1576671 | NCBI WGS metagenome assembly OGYY01 (sample SAMEA3541593, study PRJEB24748) | human gut metagenome | biome: human gut; feature: human-associated habitat; material: faeces | place: China | collected 2012 | reverse complement strand
TGCGCCGTGCGCTTTCGTAAATCTCCTGCACGGTAGAGCGGGAAATGTCCATTTGCGCGGCACACTGCTCGTGGGTTTGCCGCTCCAGGTCAACCAACCGAATGACCTCGTATTCGTCCAGCGTCAGCAGGATCGGCTCGGTATCCTTGCACCCGTTGGGGCAGAAGGTATCAACTTGTGGTGCGCCACAAATCCGGCGGCACCGTGGCGGTCTTGGCATGGATGCGCCCCCTTCGTTTTCGGTATATACCGATTATAGCACTTTCGGCAGAAAAAAGCAATCTTCTTTTCAAAAGCCACTGCAATTTCCGTCCTCATATAGATGCGGACTGATATTCGGAGTCGAAAGCTACGTGTGAGCTATGTTCGTATTCTCAGATTATCTGCATTTGACAGAACTTCGCAGGGCAAGATGAATTTGCTTGGATCCCTTATGGGTTTAGTTTCCATACAAGCCGTTCACGGGTGGTTGTCCACCTATGAACGGCTTGTAAATTCTCACCCCTATGGCATATTATGCCAGCCCAGGCAGGGCCACCCGCAACCCAATTCCGGCAAATCCGTATCTATGGCAGACGAAGCTGTAAAGCACATTCTTGAAAATAGGCAGTACACCGGGTGTGCGGTAAACTTCAAAGGTGCAACGGTCAGCTTCAAGGTTCACAAGAAGATCTGCAACCCCGCAGAGGAGCAGCAAATCATTCCGAATATGCAGGAGCCGATTATCTCCGAGGAACTGTTTGACCGTGTACAGGAGACCCGCCAAAACCCGCAGCAGTTCAAATTTTCTGCATAGAGCAGAACACGGTGCAGCCCCTTTTCAGAGACTGCACCGTATCCTGCATAAAAACTTCGTTATCCGCCCGTCACAAATCTCTGACTGGCTTTTTTACATTTTCTTATGATTTCGACTACCGGCAGCCGCCACATGGTGGCGCACGCAAGGCTCCTTTTTCACGGCAATCTGCCGCTTCTCAGTTTTTCAGGCTCTGCAGCGGAGCGGGGATGCGGCCGCCACGGGCGATGAAATCTGTGCTGGCGGCTTCATGGACCGGCATCACCGGCGCAGAACCCAACAGGCCGCCCAGTTCCACCATGTCACCCACATCCTTCCCCTCCACGGGGATGATACGGACAGCGGTGGTCTTGCTGTTGACCATGCCCACCGCCGCCTCGTCAGCGATGATGGCGGAGATGGTCTCGGCGGTGGTGCTGCCGGGCACGGCGATCATATCCAGCCCCACGGAGCATACGCAGGTCATGGCCTCCAGCTTATCCAGCGTCAGGGTGCCGTCCAGGGCGGCGGCGATCATGCCCTCGTCCTCCGACACCGGGATAAAGGCGCCGGACAGTCCGCCCACATGAGAGGACGCCATGACGCCGCCCTTCTTCACGGCGTCGTTCAGCAGCGCCAGCGCCGCCGTGGTGCCGTGGGTGCCGCAGACGGACAGTCCCATCTCCTCCAGGATCCGGGCCACGCTGTCTCCGATGGCGGGGGTGGGCGCCAGCGACAGGTCTACGATGCCGAAGGGAGTATCCAGTCGCCGGGAGGCCTCGGTGGCCACCATCTGACCCACACGGGTGATCTGGAAAGCCGTCTTTTTGATGGTCTCCGCCACCACGTCAAAGGGCTGGCCCTTGCAGGACCGCAAGGCGTGGTGTACCACGCCGGGGCCGGAGACGCCCACATTGATGACGCTGTCGGCCTCACCCACCCCATGGAAGGCCCCGGCCATAAAGGGGTTATCCTCCACGGCGTTGCAGAACACCACCAGCTTGGCGCAGCCCAGCCCGTCGGTGTCACGGGTCAGATGGGCCGTCTCCTTGATGATGCGCCCCATGCGGGCCACGGCGTCCATGTTGATGCCCGCCTTGGTGGAGCCCACGTTGACACTGGAGCAGACGATATCCGTCTCCGCCAGTGCCTGTGGAATGGCCCGCAGCAGCAGCTCGTCGCCGTGGGCAAAGCCCTTCTGCACCAGCGCCGAGTAGCCGCCGATGAAGTCCACGCCGCAGGTCTTGGCAGCCCGGTCCATGGCGTGGGCAAAGGGAACGTAGTCCTCCGTGTCGCAGCCGCTGGCCACCAGCGCCATGGGGGTCACGGAGATGCGCTTGTTGACGATGGGAATACCGAACTCCCCCTGGATCTCCTCGCCCGTCCGCACCAGATGCTGCGCCCGGCGGCAGATCTTGTCATAGATCTTCTCGCAGCAGCGCTTGGGATCCTCGCTGACGCAGTCCAGCAGGGAGATACCCATGGTGATGGTGCGGATATCCAGATGGCGCTTATCGATCATGTCGATGGTATCAAAAATGTGATGTATACTCAGCATGGCTCCCCCTCTTACAGCTTGTGCATTGCGTCGAAGATGTCCTCCCGCTGGATACGCAGAGACAGGTCACGGGCCTCGCTGTAGGCGGTGATGTCGGTCCGCAGCTGCTCGAAGGAGCTCTGGCACCCTGCCAGATCCACCACCATCATCATGGTAAAGCACCCCTCCATGATGGTCTGGCTGATCTCCAGCACGTTGACCCCATGCTGGGCCAGTGTGCCGCACACACCGGCAATGATGCCCACCTGATCTTTTCCTACCACGGTCACGATGGCTTTCATATTTTTCCACTCCGTTCTGTAATTCTTCCGTCAGCTTGACATTTCTCTGTCCAGTGGACAGAGAAATGACGCTTTCCTGACGCATTATTATACCGGATTTTTCCCGGACTGACAAGCGTTTTTGCCAAATTGGATGCCCTCCGTCATAAATGGCAAGAACCCCCGGCCGGATGTCCATCCGGCCGGGGGTCTGATCCGATTTTACGTCAATACGCCTGACCGGATATTTTACATTGGCAGCTTCCCCTACACGCCCAGACGGGTCCAGAGTCGGTCGTACAGGCGCAGAGTCTCAGCGGGGAGATTCTCATAGATCTCGCAGCGGCGGAGCACCTCCTCCGAGGGGGCCATGATCTCGTAGATCTCCGGATCCAGCGGCTCTTCGTTGACCTCCTCATAGTAGGCCGGGTACTCCTCCAGCGCCTCGCCGTTGGGGGAGGCATACCAGATGTAGTCCATGTTGGCCAGATTGGCCTTTGTAGAGGCGATGAAGTTGATCCACTCCTCCGCCTCGGACATATGCTGGCTGCTCTTCAGGATGCACATGGCATCCACAAACCAGTTGCTGCCCTCCTCCGGGACAACGAAGGCCAGATCCTCATTATTCTCCAGCATGGTCAGGTAATCGCCGGCATAGTACATGGCCACGGCAGCGTTGCCGCCCTCCATTTTCTGGAACACCTCATCCATAACGAAGGCCTGATACACACCATTGTCCTTGGCCTGCTTCAGCAGGGCGAAGGCCTCCTCCAGCTGGCTCTCGTCGGTGGTATTGATGCTGTATCCCAGATACAGCAGGGCCGCCGCCAGAGCGTCACGGGAGTTGTTGATCATCAGCACCTGTCCGGCGTACTGGGTGTCGAACATGGCGCTCCAGCTGGTGATGGGCTGAGAGACCATGGTGGTGTTGTAGATGATGCCCAGCGTACCCCATGTATAGGGAACGGTGTACCTGTTCTCCGGGTCGTAGCTGAGGTTCTTATAGGTATCGGCAATGAGGTCAAAGTTGGGGATGTGGCTGTAATCCAGCTCCGCCAGCATATCCTCGTCAATGAGCCGGGCGATCATATAGTCCGAGGGGACGATGACATCGAAGTCGGCGCCGCCCATTTTGATGAGGGAGTACAGAGCCTCGTTGCTCTCCGCCGTCTGGTAGTTGACCCGGATGCCGGTCTCCTCCTCAAACTGGGTGATGAGACTCTCGTCGATATACTCGCCCCAGGAGCAGACGTTCACCACCCGGTCGGACCGGGCGGAGCGGCCGGTGACGATCAGCGTCACCACCAGCACGCAGGCTGCCAGTCCCGCCCCCACACGGCGCAGGGTCTTATACAGCTTGCTGCGGTTGGGGTGATGGGCCGCCGACGGAGCGGCGTGATGCTCCGCCTTCAGGCGGTGGTCGGCACGGCTCTCCCGCAGGTTCACGACGGCCAGCAGCACCAGCACCGTCACGAACAGCAGGGTGGAGATGGCGTTGATCTCCGGGCTGACCCGCTTCTTGGTCATGCCGTAGATGGTCATGGCCAACGTGGAGGAGCTGGTACCGGCGGTGAAGTAGCTGATGATGAAGTCATCCACAGACATGGTGAAGGCCGTCAGAGCGCCGGAGACGATACCGGGCTTGATCTCCGGGATCACCACACGCCAGAAGGCCTGCATCCACGTGCAGCCCAGATCCTGCGCCGCATCGATGAGGTTGCGGTCCATCTGCCGCAGCTTGGGCCCCACGGACAGGATCACATAGGGGATATTGAAGCAGATATGGGCGATCAGCAGTGTGCCGAAGCCCATGGTCAGGCGCTCCGGCAGCACCACCAAAGACTGCCACGAATTCATCCACCCGGCGAAAGCGCCCCAGCCGTTGAAGAACACCACGAACAGCAGGCACAGGCTGACGCCGGTGACGATATCCGCATTCATCATGGGGATGTTGTTGACGGCGTTCACCGCCGCACGACGGCGGCGGCTCATGGCGTACAGGCCGATGGCGGCGAAGGTGCCGGCGATGGACGCCACGATGGTGGACAGCAGCGACACCAGCAGCGTGGTATAGACGCTGTTCATAATGAGCCGGTTGGAGAGAAGGGACTCGTACCACTTCAGGGAGAAGCCCTTCCACACGCTGGAGCTGGTGCCGGCGTTGAAGGAAAAGACGATCAGGATGATGATGGGTGCATAGAGAAACAGGAACACCAGCGCCATCAGCAGCCGGTCGCCAAAGCGATTCTGGGTGCGGCTCATAGCTTCACCGCCTGTTCCTCGCCCTCACCGAAGCGATTCATCACCAGCATACACACCAGCACAATGATCATCATCACCAGCGAAATGGCGGCGCCCAGCTGGGGGTTGTAGGCACCCCCCAGAAACTGCCGCTCAATGAGGTCGCCCAGCAGCAGCTCCGTGCCGCCGCCCAGCATCCGACTGATGGCGAAGGTGGACACCGACGGCACGAACACCATGGTGATGCCCGACACCACGCCCGGCAGGGACAGGGGCAGGATCACCCGGCGAAACACCGTCATACTGCCGGCCCCCAGATCACGGGCGGCCTCCAGCAGGGAGTGGTCCAGCTTGATGATGACGGAATAGATGGGCAGGATCATAAAGGGCAGATAGTTATACACCATGCCCAGCACCACAGCCCCCTGGGTATTCATCATGGGGAAATACTCCAAGCTGGTGCCGAAGATGTGGTTATAGAGGCTGATAAGGCCAATCTTCTGGAACAGCTGGTTCAAAAGTCCGTTGTTTTCCAGAATGGTCATCCACGAATAGGTCCGCAGCAGGAAGTTCATCCACATGGGCAGCATAATGAGCACCATGGCCGTCCGCTGAAAGGAGGCGCCCTCCCGGCTCATGAGATAGGACACCGGGTAGCCGATGATCAGACAGATCACCGTGGCGATGATGGCCAGCTTGAAGGACCGGAGAAACACCTCCGTATAGCCCCCCATCTGCACGAAGTTATCCAGCGTAAAGCCGCCGTCGGCGGAGGAAAAGGCGTAGACCACCATAATGACAATGGGGGCCACCACGAAGATCGCCATCCACACCTCGTAGGGTACGGCGAACCGGGAGAGCTTATTCTTCATCCCCGCTCTCCTCCTCGTCCGTCTCCAGAGAGGCGTCCGCCAGCTCCTCATACTCCTCGGAGTAGGAGCTGTAATCTCCGAACTGGCCGGAGTATTCGCTCTTTTTCATGATGTGGAAGCCGTCGGGATCGATCTTCACGCCGATGCGGGCGCCCTCCGGGGAGTGATCCGTGGTCTGAATGAGCCACTTGAAGCCCCGGAAGTCCACAATGATATCGTACTGCATCCCCTTGAAGGTGACGCTGGTGACAGTGCCTACCAGCTGCCCCTGCTCCACGGGGACGATGTCGATATCCTCCGGACGGATGACCACGTCCACCGGCTCGTTGGGTGCGAAGCCGCCGTCCACGCAGGGAAACTCCCGGCCATACATCTTCACCACATTGTCCCGGACCATGACGCCGTTCAAAATATTGCTCTCACCGATAAAATCCGCCACGAAGGCGTTCTTCGGCTCGTTGTAGATATCCTCCGGGGTGCCGATCTGCTGGATGCGGCCCTTGTCCATCACCACCACGGTGTCGGACATGGTCAGGGCCTCCTCCTGATCGTGGGTAACGTATACAAAGGTAATGCCCATCTGCTGCTGGATCCGCTTCAGCTCGATCTGCATATCCTTCCGCAGGCGCAGGTCCAAGGCACCCAGCGGCTCGTCCAACAGCAGCACCTTGGGCCGGTTCACCAGCGCACGGGCAATGGCCACACGCTGCTGCTGGCCGCCGGAGAGCTGATGGATCCTCCGGTGCTCAAAGCCCTTCAGGCTCACCACGCCCAGCATCTCTGTCACCCGCTGCTCGATCTCGTCGGCAGGCACCTTGGCGATCCGCAAGCCAAAGGCGATGTTTTCAAAGACATCCAGATGGGGAAACAGGGCATACTTCTGAAAGACAGTGTTGATCTGCCGCTTATGCGGCGGAACGTCATTGATCCTCACACCGTCAAAGGTGACGTCTCCCGACGTGGGCGTCGTGAAGCCGCCAATGATCCGCAGCGTTGTGGTCTTGCCACAGCCGCTGGGGCCAAGCAGTGTGAGGAATTCGGAATCGTTGATATACAGATTGATGTGATCGAGAACCAGCTCGTCGTCAAACGCCATGCAGAGGTCCCGCAGGCGAATCAACTCTTTGGACATTTATCCTCCCCCGTTCGTTAAATAATATCTACCTCTTTTCTCTGTTCAAAGGGAGGCCTTGCGGACAGGCCTGATATCTCTCGTTGAAATTTGGCAGATTCACTATATATAAAAAGCGAAGAAATGTCAATGAATATTTTCCCCTGTTTAAGGAAAATTCTGCACGGTGGAGAATTTTACTCGTTTTTGCCGGAGATTTCCGGGGAATGGCAGAAGAAAACCCCGGCTGCACCGGGCAGCCGGGGCGGCGGTCAGCCGAAGTATTTTTCCCGGAAGGGCACATTCTCCACCTGAAAACTGCGGCCCCGGAGATAATTCAGCAGGCCGGCGTCCGTGGGGAAGTCGAAGGTCAGGCGGTAGGAATACAGAGCCTGCCGGGTCTCGCCGTAGCGGCGGTTTACCGACCCGTCGCCGTACTTGCCGTCCCCCAGCAGGGGGCAGCCCAAGTCCGCCATGGTGGCACGGATCTGGTGGGTGCGGCCCGTCAGCAGCTCCACCTCCAGCAGGGACAGCTCCCCACGGGTCTCCAGCGTCCGGTAGCGGGTGACAGCGGTCTTGCCGCCGGGGACGGGCCTGTGGTACACGGCCACCTGCTTTTTCTTTTCGTCCTTCAGCAGGAAGCAGGATACCTCCCCCTGCGGCGGCCGGGGCGTCCCCACGGTGATGCAGAGGTAGCGTTTGTCGATCTCACGATCCCGGATCTTCTGGTTGATGATCCGCAGGGTCTCGGCGTTTTTGGCGGCGATGACGATTCCGCCGGTGTTGCGGTCGATGCGGTTGCACAGCGCCGGGGTGAAGGCGTTCTCCCACCGGGGGTTCCACTCCCGCTTCTGGTAGAGATATGCCTGAATGTGGTTGATGAGGGTGTTGACCTTCTCCGTCTCGTCGGCGTGGACCACCAGACCGGGGCGCTTGTTCAGCAGCATCAGATTCTCGTCCTCGTAGACGATATCCAGGCTGGGGCGGAACAGGGTGAGGAACAGATTATCCTCCCTGGGCTTGTCGAAGAACTCGTCGTTGATGTATAATTGCAGCACATCCCCCTCCTGCAGGCGCTGATCCCGCTGGGCCCGGCCTCCGTTGACCTTGATGCGCTTGAGGCGGATATACTTTTGCAGCAGGGCCGGCGGCAGCAGCGGCAGAGCCTTGGAGACGAAGCGATCCACCCGCTGTCCGGCGTCATTTTTCCCGATGGTCAGCTCCCGCATGGCGTGTTTCCTCCTTTGATGGATGCTGTTTAAGGCTATTGTACCTGATTTTCGGAAATTGTCAAAATATTTCGCAGAAAATGTTTGACAAGCCGGGTGCAATCCTCTATAATACTATTCGTGTCATTAAGAGGTGTACTATGCGATTGAATGTAAACCGACTGCTGCATACCCCCGACGCCAGTCAGGAGGTCCGGTTTGAGATGGATCTGTCTCAGCTGGATTTCGGCGGCGCTGCGCCCATTATCCGTCCGGTCACTGTGGAAGGCCGTATTCGGAATCAGGCCGGGGTTCTGCTGTGCCAGCTGGAGATGCATACGACGCTGCACTGCGTGTGCGACCGGTGCATGGAGGAATTCGATGCGCCCAAGTCCGTTTCTTACTCGTGCGTTCTGGCCGAGGAGAAGCAGGAGGAGGACAGCGACGAGATCATCCTGCTGGAGCACGACGAGGTGGATCTGGCGGAATTGGCCAGAGATGCGTTCATTCTCGACATGGACACGAAAACTCTTTGCTCCGAGGACTGTAAGGGTCTTTGCCCCGGCTGCGGCGTGAACCTCAACCGGGAGCCCTGCCGCTGTAAAAAGCAGGTGGATCCGAGGCTTGCCAAGCTGGCCAGTCTCCTGCAGGAGAAGGAGTAAAGCGCTCTCTATACTATCAATTACTGCTCAGGCAGTTAAGACCAAGGAGGTGTCAACATGGCAGTACCCAAGGGAAAAGTATCCAAGCAAAGACGCAACAAGAGACGCAGCTCCGTGTGGAAGCTGGCGACTCCCGGTCTGGTGGCCTGCACCAAGTGCGGTGCGCTGCATCTGCCTCACAGAATGTGCCCGGAGTGCGGTACCTACAATGGCCGTGAGGTCAAGCAGGTCAAGTCCGTGGCCGCTGGCAAATAATGATCGTGTGTCCTTGACAGGCGGGAAGCGTGGCTTTCCGCCTGCTTTTCTTTTTGGCGGAGGGCTGTATGTGTGGTGCCTGCTTCGGCGGGATATCATGGTCGGTGCCGCAGCATGGGTGATGCCGTGCCACGGCAGAAGATCGCTGCAGGGTGGTCGGAGGACACAGTTGCGAAAAGCCTGCCGCCACGCAGCAGAACGCAAGGCGAACAAGGCTCATAACGAATCAAGCGCAGGGGAGACGAGCCGTCTCTCCTGCGCTTGATTTTACTCCATCTCATCCAGCGTCAGCCGGAAGCTGGGGAGGAAATGCTCCCGGAAATAGGTCAGCTCCGGCAGGTGAAAATCATCCAGCGCCTGCTCCGTCTGCTCCGCCGCCCGGCGGAACTCCAGATTCCCGGCCTTCAGCTCCTCCAGACATTTGATGTGGGCGGACAACTTGTCCGCCGCCTTCACCAGTTCCTCCACCTCCGGGTCTGTGGGGGTCAGGGCCTCGGCAAAGTCCGGCTGCAGCTCCGGCGGCAGCATCCCCACCAGCTTGCCGCAGGCGATGTGCTCCACCTGCTTGTAGGCATCCCGGATGGCGGGATTGTAGTACTTGATGGGGGTGGGCAGATCCCCGGTGAGGATCTCGCTGGCGTCGTGGTACAGGGCCGCCACCGCCACCGTACCGGGGTCCACCTGACCGCCGAAGCAGCGGTTGCGGATCACCGCCAACGCATGGGCCAGCACCGCCACCTGATGGCTGTGCTCCTGAATGTTCTCCGGCTGGCTGTTACGCATCAGCGCCCAGCGGGAGATGAACCGCATCCGGGACGTATAGGCAAAAAAGTGTTCCATGTTATGTCACCTCTCCCATCAGGATATCGTTTACTACGCCTGTGATCTTCACATGACGAACGGTGTTATGGTAATCCTCCTGTGTCTGCACCTCCACCGGCATATAGTTGGGGGCATGACCGGCGGCGCAGCCGTCCTTGCGCTGCTCGAAGAGCACGGGATAGGTCTGGCCCACACAGCCCTGCAGATAGGCACGGTGCAGCTCCGCCGCCACCGCCGCCGCACGGGCGGCACGCTCCTCCTTCACCGGGCCGGGGACCTGCTCCATCTCCGCCGCCTTCGTGCCGGGGCGGATGGAGTAGGGGAAGATGTGCATCTGGGCAAAGTCGCAGCGGCGCAGGAAGGCCAGCGTCTGGGAGAACTCCTCCTCCGTCTCGCCGGGGAAGCCGCAAATCAGGTCCGTGGTGATGGCGGGCCGGGGAAAGTACTGCCGCAGCAGGGTCACAGACCGGAGGAACCGGGCGGTGTCGTACCGGCGATTCATGCGCCGCAGGGTGGCGTCGCAGCCGGATTGCATGGACAGGTGGAACTGGGGGCAGAGGTTGGGGAGCCGGGCCGCCCGACGGCAGAAATCCTCCGTCACGGTGCGGGGCTCCAGACTGCCCAGCCGCAGGCGCATCTCTCTCGCCGCCTGCGACACCGCCTCCAGCAGGTCGATGAGGCTGCGGCCGTCCTTGAAATCCTGTCCCCAGGAGGAGATCTCGATGCCGGTAAAGACCACCTCCCGGTAGCCCTCCCGCCGCAGCTGCTCCGTCTGGCGCACCGCCTCCTCCAGCGGCAGGGACCGCACCGGCCCCCGTGCGTAGGGGATGATGCAATAGGTGCAGAAGTTGACGCAGCCGTCCTCCACCTTCAGCATGGCCCGTGTCCGGGCCGCCATGCCTCCGGCAGGCAGCACCTCGAAGGTGCGGCGGCGTAGGGCTTCGTCCACCGCCACACGGCTGCGGTGGTCCTCCGCCGCCTGCTCCAGCAGGGTCAGAAACTCCATCCGGTCGCCGGTGCCGCCGATGAGGTCGATGCCCAGCTCCTGAGCCTCCGGGGTGTGGGTCTGCACATAGCAGCCGCAGGCAGCCACCACGGCCTGGGGATTGCGGCTCTTGGCCCTGCGGATCATCTGCCGGGATTTTTTATCGCTGACGGCGGTGACGGAGCAGGTGTTGATGATGTAGGCGTCCGCCGGGGACTCAAAGTCCACCAGCGTGTGGCCACGCCGCTGAAGCTCCTGCTCCATGGCCTGCGTCTCGTATTGGTTGACCTTGCAGCCAAGGGTGTAAATAGCAACTCGCATGGGGATTCTCCTTGCACTTTGCGGTTTTCTCCGATATAATAAGAATTTGTCTACATTATACGGTATCCGGCCGCCGGTGGCAAGAGGGTCTTTGCCCCTCCCCCCTGTCCGGCGCCGGTTTTTCTGAAAAAACGGGAGGTCTGCGCTATGATCTATCTGGACCACGCCGCCACCACGCCCCTGCCGGAGGCTGTGGCGGATACCATGTACGATGTGCTGCGCCATCAGTTCGGCAATCCCTCCGCCCAGTATCCTCTGGGCCGGGAGGCCAAGGAGCTGGTGGAGGAGGCACGCCGCACCATCGCCGGGGCACTGGGGTGCCAGCCCTCGGCCCTGCACTTCACCTCCTGCGGCACGGAGTCGGACAACTGGGCCATCCGGGCCGCCGCATGGCAAGGCCGACACACGGGGCGGCACATCATCACCACTGCCGTGGAGCACAGCGCCGTGCTGGAGCCCTGCCGCCAGCTGGAACAGGAGGGGTATGAGGTCACCTACCTCAAGCCCGACCGCACGGGGCATATCTCCGCCGGACAGGTGGCGGAGGCCCTGCGGGAGGACACGGTACTGGTGTCCGTGATGCTGGTGAACAACGAGACGGGGTGTCTCTTCCCCGTGGCGGATATCGCCCGGCTGCTGAAGGAGCGGGGGAGCCGTGCGCTCCTCCACTGCGACGCCGTGCAGGGCTTTCTGAAGGTTCCCTGCGCTCCGGCGGGGTGGGGCGTGGATCTGATGAGCCTGTCCGCCCATAAGATCGGCGGCCCCAAGGGCATCGGCGCTCTGTATATCCGTCCGGACCTGCGGAACCTACGGCCCCTGCTGGCCGGCGGAGGGCAGGAGGAGGGGCTGCGCTCCGGCACGGAGGCCACCGCCCAGATAGCGGGCTTTGCCAAGGCCGTGGCGCTGCGGCAGGAGGGGCTGGAGGAAAAGCTTGCCCACATGGCCCGCATCAAGGCCTACTGCCGGGAGCGGCTGCTGAGCATCCCCGGCGTGGTGCCGGTGGGCGGCGGCGAGGCCCCCCACATTCTGGCGGTATCTCTGGTGGGCTATCCCAGTGCCAACGTCATCAACGATCTGGGCAGTCAGGGCATCTGCCTGTCCGCAGGCTCCGCCTGTCACCGGGGCAAGGCCAGCCGTGGCTATGCCGCCCTTGGGCTGGATAAAAGGACCGCCGCCGGGGTGCTGCGGCTCAGCTTCGGGCCGGAAACCACGGAGGGTGACATCGACGCCCTGTACGAGGCGCTGCTGCGCCACAAAAATACGAGATTTTCCATGCTGTGAGGTTAACCATGCTGCAATGTCTGAAACGTGAACCGGGCTTTTACCGGTATCTGTGGGGTCTGACCGGCCCCATCGCCCTGCAAAACCTTATCACCTTTACACTGGGCCTGATGGACACGCTGATGGTCAGCTGGCTGGGCAACACCCAGATGGCCGCCGTCACCACCGCCAACGTGCCGGTGTTCCTGCTGATCTCCATTGTGTTCGGCGTGCAGAGCGGCCTGAGCATTTTGGTGAGCCAGTACTGGGGCAAGCGGGATATGGAGCACATCAGCCGTGCCATCGGCGTGGCGGCCATGCTGGGTACCGGCCTGACGGTGGTGCTGGCGGCGGTGCTGTACCTGTGGCCGGTGGAGATCATGGATCTGCTGTCCAATAACCATGAGCTGTCGGTGCTGGGTGCGCCGTATCTGAAGCTCATCGGCATCTCCTATGTGTTCAATATGCTCTCGTCCCTGTATGTCAGCGCCCGGCGCAGCGCCGAGGACGCCGGCTTCGGCATGAAGCTGTTCGCCATGTCCACGGTGCTGAACACGGGGCTGAACTACCTGCTGATCTTCGGCAAGTGCGGCCTGCCGGCGCTGGGCATTCAGGGTGCCGCCGTGGCCACCCTGCTGGCCCGCATCACAGAGTTCGCCGTGTGCAGCTTCTGTGCCGTCCGCAGCAGGCTCCTGCCCATCCAGTGGCGGGCCTTCTTCCGCCCCGGCTGGGAGATGCTCCGGCGGTTCGTGAAGTACTCCTCCCCTGTGATCCTCAATGAGACGGCATGGGGCCTCGGCAACAGTATGCTGACGGTGATCCTGGGCTACACCGACAACTCCGTGGAGATGCTGGCGGCCAACGCCGTCATGGGCAACCTCAACCGCCTGTTCCTGGTGGTGTGCTTCGGTCTGGGTGCCGCCACCGCCGTGATAATCGGCAAATCCATCGGTGAGGGCCGCAGCCATCAGGAGGTCATGGACCTGAGCCGGACGCTGTTGGTGTTCACGGCGCTGGTGGGTGCGGGGCTGACGGCCCTGTCTCTGCTGCTGGTGCCGACGCTGTTCGTGCCGGTGGTGTTCCCGCTGTTCAAGCTCTACGGCGAGTCCGCCGCCATCGCCACGGCGCTGGCGGTGACGGGCTTTCTGTCCATCCCCCTCCACGCCTACTCTATCTCCGCCGTCACCGGCGTGCTGCGGGCGGGCGGCGACGTGTTCTGGTCCACCCTGCTGGACGTGGGGCCCCAGTGGTGCATGGCCCTGCCCCTGACGGCGCTGCTGGCGCTGGTGCTGAAGGCGGACTACTGGTGGATCGCCGCCGCCATCCAGTCGGAGAGCCTGCTGAAGGTGCCGCTGTGCGCCCTGCGTATCCGCACGGGACAGTGGATCCACGACGTCACCGTCCGAAAGGAGCGTGGGCAATGAGCCTGTTCGTCTGCCCCATCTGCGGGGCGGCGCTGGAGCGGGAGCCGGGGCGCTACCGCTGTCCGGCGGGCCACAGCTATGACGTGGCCCGTGAGGGCTACACCCATCTGCTGCCCGCCAACCGCAAGCATTCCAAAATGCCCGGCGACGACAAGGGCATGGCCGCCGCCCGCAGTGTCTTTCTCAGCAAGGACTACTACGCCGCCCTGCGGGATGCCCTGTGCCGTCTGGCACTGGACTATGCCCCGGAGCATCCGGCGGTGCTGGACACCGGCTGCGGCGAGGGATACTACACCAGCGCCGTCTACCGGGCGCTGCGGGACGCCGGGAAGGCCCCCTGCATGGCGGGGACGGACATCTCCAAGGCCATCCTCCGCCGGGCCGCCAAGCGGGAAAAGGATGTGGAGTTCGCCGTGGCCTCCTCCTATCACCTGCCGGTGGCGGACCGATCCATCGACCTGCTGCTCAACTGCTTCTCCCCGCTGGCGCTGGAGGAATTTCGGCGGGCGCTCCGGCCCGGCGGCACGTTTCTCTATGTGGTGCCGTCGGAAAAGCACCTGTGGGAGCTGAAGCAGGTGCTCTATGACCACCCCTATCCCAACGAGGTGAAGGAGACTCCCTACGAAGGCTTCGCCTACGCCGAGATCCGCCATGTGGAGGACCGCATCCGGGTGCTGGGGCAGGAGGACATCCACGCCCTGTTCCAGATGACCCCCTACTACTGGAAAACTCCCAAGTCCGGCTGTCAGCGTCTGGCGGCGCTGGAGGAACTGGCGGTCACCATCAGCTTCGATATCCATGTCTTTCGCCGGGAGGCGTGAGGCTGCCGAAAATTTTCCTGCCGATGGGCGCTGCTATGCAGCGCCCACTTTTTGTGAAATTCTCTGTTTTTTTCTTGACATATTGCACTCTATATTATACATTATAGTCATAATTTGTCGTCATCTGGTGTAAAAAAGGAGGTATCCCATGAACCGTTTGTTCCGCCGCCTATCACTTCTTCTGTGCGTCCTACTGCTGCTGATAACGGCTCTCAGCGGCTGCGGTACATCCCCTGCCGCTCCCTCTGGCCCCTCCACACCTCAGGCCCCCACGGCGGAGGACGAGGCCCTGCGCCGTGCGCCCTTCCAGCCGGTCATCACCTGTGAGCTGGCCGGGGAGGCGGAGACCCTGACGGAGGAACAGCAGCAGGCCATCCTCTCCTATACCACCATGCTTTGCACCGCTCTGGCCCGACCCGATGATCCTCTGCCGGAGGAGCCCTATACCACGGACACCCTGCGTCAGGAGGCACTGACCCGTGGCTTCCTGTGGTCCAGCTATATCTGGGGGGAGCAGCGGGTACAGGTGTATCCCATGAACCCTATTTACCGCAGCGAGGATGCGGTGGAGGTGTGGGCCTCTCTCCGGGTGGAGGCCAATTATTCCAGCGACCTCACCCAGACCACCGGCGATACCTTCGGCTACGGCTCTCTGCACCATTTGACCCTGAACCGTACCGCCCAAGGCTGGCAGGTGGTGGGCGACGACTGCGAGGAGTCCGATCTGTGCGGCTATCTCAGCGGCTGCGGCACCGCCTCCCTCCCGTCGGAGGACATCCTCGCCGCCATCCAGAATTATCTGGACCTGCGGGCCGCCGTCATGGCCGGGCGAACCCCCGCTGCCCCGGATCGCTGCACCGCTCCCCTGCGGGAGGATGCACAGGCTCTGGCGGAGACCGCCGTGGACGAGTACGCCGTCATTTACGATGTACAGTGCCGCCCCGCCTACTTTGCCCCCATGCAGCAGAGCGGCGAGACGGTGCAGGTGACCCTTCGGGAGATCCTACGGGTGGATCACCTGCGGCAGGGCGTCATCGCCGCCACACGGACCTCCGTGGATCATACCCTGACCCTCCGGCGGCAGACGGACGGCTCGTGGCAGGTCTGCGGCGACAGCTATGAGGCGCTGGGACACACCTGCGCCGTCACGCCCTGATGGGCAGCTTTTTCAGGATATAGCTTTAGGAAAAAACCGGCAGACGCCTGGCGTCTGCCGGTTTTTGCTGGCTGCACCGTGTCGTGGGGCCTTACGCTCGCTGGCGCTCCTTCATCCGTCTCCAGTTGATGAAGCCGTACAGCAGGCTGAAAATCACCATCAGCACCTGTCCGATGGGGTTTCCCTTGGCGTTGAAGATAAGCGACGTGACGCCTATCAGCGAGGCGGCCAGCGTCAGATAATTCTCCCGGTCAAAGACGCAGAAGGATCCGACGATGAACACCACCGACAGGCCCCACAGGAGCCTCTCGGCTCTGGAAAAGTATCGAAGCAGCTTTCTCCACATAAGGTCGGCCTCCAAAAAAACAGCACCCGTATACACATCTTCTAAGGCCTGACGATGTGCAAACGAATGCTTTCCCATCTACTACTCGGTAGCAGTATCCATATAACAGGAATGTTTTACCATGAAAACCTGCAAAATTTCCCATAAACGACAGGGCGGCGCAGAGTTTTTCTGCGCCGCCCTGTGGGTTTTATGGTTTTCTCATGGGGTGTGTGGGCTTCCCTGCCCCGTTACCGCAGCGCCACACCCTCCGGCGTGAAGCGCAGGCTGCTCTCATAGCAGGCCCGCACAGCCCGGACAAAGGCCTCCACGTCCCGGCTGCCCATGGTCTCGAAGCAGGAGTGCATGGCCAGCTGGGCCATGCCGATGTCCACCGTGGGGATGGGCAGCTTGGTGTCGGCGATGTTCCCCAGCGTGGACCCGCCCATCTGATCGGGACGGTTGGCGTAGTGCTGCACCGGCACCTCTGCCCGGCGGCAGAGCTCCGTAAACACGGCGGCAGACACGCCGTCCGTGGCGTAGCGGGGGGAGTGCTTCACCACCACGCCGCCGTTGAGCACCGGGGCCTCGTTGGTGTCCGCCAGCTCCGGGTGGTTGGGATGGCGGGCATGGCCGTTGTCACAGGAGAGCATCATGCTGTCCGCCAGCAGCGCCCGGTGGTCGGCGGCGGAGAGGCCCAGCGCCTCCGAGATAGCCGCCAGCGTCTCCGGCAGGAATACGGAGGCCGCCCCCTGCTTGGTCTCGGAGCCGATCTCCTCGTTGTCAAACACGCACAGCACCGGCACCATGTCCCGCTCCTGCGCCGTCAGAAAGCCCTCGGTGCAGGCAAACACACAGGCCAGATCGTCCAGCCGGGGGGCCGACACGAACTCGCCCTCCGGTCCCCAGACGGTCCCCGGCTGGTTGTTGTACAGCACCAGATCCCCGGCTACCACGTCCTCCGGGGCGCAGTCCGCCGTTCTGGCCACCTCCCGATAGAAGCTGCCGCTGCCGGTTCCGGCGGCGTACAGGGCCACCAGATCACGGGCCGGGTCGTACTTGACTCCATTGTTGGTCTCCCGGTTCAGATGGATGGCCACACGGGGGATCAGGGCCACATCCCGCTTCAAATCCACCAGACGGGCCTCCAGTCCGCCCTCCCGGCGGACCAGTACCCGGCCCGCCACGCTGAGGGGCCGATCCAGCCAGCTGTCATTGATCATGCCGCCGTAGCGCTCGGCGGACAGCCGGATATATTCCCCTGTCAGCTCCGCATGATCCCGCAGACGGAAGCAGGGGGAGTCGGAATGGCTGGCGGTCAGCAGGAAGCCGGCAGGGGCCTCCTGCGGGAGGCGGAAGGCCATCAGAGAGGAACCGTTCTTGGTGGTGAAGTACTTCCCCCCTGCCGTCAGCTGCCACCGGCCGGGCCGCAGCTCCGTGTAGCCCTCCCGCAGCAGACGCTGGCGCAGCTCCTCCACGGCGTGGAAGCAGTCGGGGCTGCGCTGGATGTATTGCAGCATTGCAGAGATCATCTTATTCTTCCTTTCTCCTCATGGGTGGCTGCTCTCCCGGAGAGCAGCCGCAGCGTATGGTATGGAAAAAGGGTGCGCTGCCGGAAGCAGCACACCCTTTCGGACGGTGTGGTTCAGTGCAGAAGCAGCGTCAACAGCCAGATACACAGGCCAAGACCGCCCAGAAACGCCAGTGCGATCAGCAGGGACGCCTTCATGGTACCCAGCAGGAACGCCCATCGGTCGCCTCTGGACATGGGCGGCACGTAGTCGCCGTCGGACGCCTCCTGCTGCTTCTTCCGGGAGGCCCTCTCTTTATGGCCGAACAGGGTCGGTCGGTCCAAACCGGACATATCCGCTACCGTGCGGCCGTCGTCCTCCCACTCCTTGCGCTGGTCGCTCATGCCTCGTCGTACAGATGGCAGACCACATAGTGGCCCGGCTCGATCTCACGCTGCTGAGGCACCTCGGTCTTGCACTTCTCCATGCAGTTGGCGCAGCGGGTATGGAACTTGCAGCCAGCCGGCGGATTTGCCGGGGAGGGAATGGAGCCCTCCAGCACGATACGATCCATCTTCACCGTGGGATCCGGCACCGGGATGGCAGAGAACAGGGCCTTGGTGTAGGGGTGCAGCGGATTGCGGAAGATGTCCTCCGTAGCGCCGTACTCCACCAGATTGCCCAGATACATGACACCCACCGTGTCGGAGATGTACTCCACCACGGATAGATCGTGGGAGATGAAGAGATACGTCAGGTTGTACTTTTCCTGTAGATTCTTCAGCAGGTTGATGATCTGAGCCTGAATGGACACGTCCAGAGCCGACACAGGCTCGTCGCAGACGATGAACTCCGGGTTCAGAGCCAGCGCACGGGCGATACAGATACGCTGCCGCTGGCCGCCGGAAAACTCGTGGGGATAGCGATCCTTGTGGAAGGGCTGCAGGCCACAGTTATCCATGACCTGATCGATGTAATCATCGAACTCCTCCTTGCTCACCAGGCCGTGCTCACGCACTGCCTCGCCGATGATCTCGCCCACGGGCATACGGGGCTGCAGAGAGGAGAAGGGATCCTGGAAGATGATCTGCATCTTCGTGCGCATATCCCGCATTTCCTTGTCAGAGAGGGCATACACGTCCTTACCGTTAAACAGCACCTGACCGCCGGTCTTTTCGCCGGCCAGACGCAGGATGGTGCGGCCGGTGGTGGTCTTGCCACAGCCGGACTCGCCCACCAGACCCATGGTAGTGCCGCGCTTGAGGTTAAAGGTGACGCCGTCCACGGCCTTCACATGGCCTACGGTCTTGCTGATCATACCGCCCTTGATGGGGAAGTGCTTCTTCAGATCCTTGACCTGCAGAATGTACTGGGGATCATACTCCACCGGCGTTTCAACGACTTTCTTCTCGTGTGCCATGGTTATTCACCCACCTTTCCGTCAAAGTAACGATAGCAGCTGACCATATGCGTGGGGGAGAGCTGGATCATATGGGGATACTCGCCGCAGCACTTCTCCACCTGCATCTCACAGCGATCCTTGAAGTAGCAGTAGTCCGGCATATTGATGGGGTTAGGCACCTTGCCGGGAATGGAGTACAGCTTATCCACCTTCTTGCCCACCACGGGCTTAGAGGCCATCAGACCGATGGTATAGGGATGGGCGGGATTGGCAAAAATTTCCTCTGCTGTGCCCTTCTCCACCACACGACCGGCGTACATGACCACCACGTAATCCGCCATCTCAGCGATAACGCCCAGATCGTGGGTGATGAGCATGATGGAGGAATTGATCTTGTTCTTCAGGTTCCGCAGCAGATCCAGGATCTGGGCCTGAATGGTCACATCCAGAGCCGTGGTCGGCTCATCGGCGATGATCAGCTTGGGGTTGCAGGACAGGGCCATGGCGATCATGACACGCTGGCGCATACCGCCGGACAGCTCGTGGGGGAACATATTGTACACACCCTCGCAGTTGGCGATACCGGCCATCTCCAGCAGGTGGATGGAGCGTTCCTTGATCTCCTCCTTGCTCTTGCCCTCGCCGTCGTGGAGGGCAATGACCTCGTCCAGCTGAGCGCCGATGCGGAACACCGGGTTCAGGCTGGTCATGGGCTCCTGAAAGATCATGGACATATAGTTGCCCCGCAGATTCTGCATCCGCTCCGTGGGGGTCTTGGTGATGTCGTAGCACTTGCCGTTGCCGAGGTTCAGGCGAATTTCGCCGTCCACGATCTGGCCCTGCGGCCGCTGCAGCAGCTGCATGATGGAGAGGCTGGTAACGGACTTACCGCAGCCGGACTCGCCCACCACGCCCACGGTCTTGCCGATGGGGACGTCGAAGGAGACGCCGTCCACAGCACGGACGGTACCCACATCCGAGAAGAAGTAGGTATGCAGATTCTCGATCTCCAGTGCGTTGTTGGGATCCTTCATCTGAGTCAGATACTCGGACTCCGGCACATTCTTGCGCTTATGGCGCTTTTCCAGCTGATCTGTGATGCGGCGGTTCTCACGGGAGATGCGCCGGGATTCCTTAGCGGACAGATAGCCGGTCTCATTCTTCTTAGACATACAGGCTCCTCCTTTCTCAGCGCTTCATCTTCGGGTCGAACGCATCCCGCAGACCGTCGCCGGCCAGATTGAAGGCCAGAACCGTCAGCAGAAGCAGCAGACCGGCGGGGATCCACACCCACCAGTAGTTGGTCAGCACGTGGGTGTTGTTCACGTCGCTGATGATGTTGCCCCAAGAAGCGAAGGGGAACTTCACGCCCAGACCAAGGAAGGACAGGGTGGCCTCGGTGATGATCACGGAGCCCAAGCCCATGGTGCAGTTGACGATCAACTGGGGAATGACGTTGGGGATCAGGTGCTTGAAGATCCGGCGGGAGACGCTGATGCCGCAGGCCTCGGTGGCCGTCATGAACTCCTGCTCACGCAGGGACAGGATCTGACCACGGACCAGACGGGCGATACCGGCCCAGCCCAGGAAGCCCAGAATCAGCATCAGGTATATCATTCGCAGCCATCCGTCCACACGCTGAGCGTCCATGGCGGCGCCCAGAATGATGATGATGGGCATGGAGGGGATGCAGTAGAAAATATCCACCACACGCATGATGAGGTTATCCACCCAGCCGCCGAAGTAACCGGCAATGCCGCCGAAGATAACGCCGATGACCGTCTCAATGACGATCACGATGAAACCGATCATCAGAGACACACGGCCGCCGTACATCAGGCGGGTCAGCATATCCATGCCGTAGCCGTCGGTACCCATCAGGTGCTCCTTGCTGGGAGCGGAATACTTATCGTACTGGCGGCTGGTCTGCTCCTGCAGAACGGACCAGCTGTTGGTGGCAGCGTCGAAGGAGATATCATACTCCGCCGTAGCGCTCTGGGGCGTGTCATCAGGCACCTGACTGTCGTCGGGGGTGATGGCGCTGCTGGTACCGTTCTCCTCATCGGTGGCGGGTTCCTCATCCACGATGAGGGACTCGTCGGTGTAGGTGAACTTTTCGCCGCCGGCGTTGATGGTGTCGATGAGCTTATCCTTGAAGTCACGGGACAGGAACACGTCTGGCATCAGAGCCTGCACCACGTAGGGGCTGACATAGGCCACCTCGGTGGTGCCGTCCATGACGCTGCCGCTTTCATCCACGGTGTAGGTCTTGCCGTCCGCCGTGAAGGTATCCGCACCATCGGTGAGATAGGCCTTCAGGGCCTGATAGGTGAACTCAAAGGACAGGGTGGCGTCCGAAGCGGAGGGACTCACCACGCTCTTGTAGGCAAGACCCACCACCTGACCATTTACGGAGACGCTGTAAAAGTCCTCCGCCTCCTTGGTCAGGGTGAATCTGTTGTCACGGTAGGTAAAGCCGTCCTTCTGCTGTTGGATGGCCAGCATAGCCTGCGCCTGAGCAGGCAGGCCGAACACGGAATCGTCCGCCGAAGAATAGCGGAACTCCGTATTCTTGATGACCGCCGCAAACTCCCGGCGGATGGTCTTATCGGCGTAGAAGAACTTATCCTGCTCATAGGGGGAGATCAGTCCGCCGATAAAGGAGAAAACAAACATGAACACGAGGATCGCCATACCGGTCACCGCCAGACGGTTCCGGAAGAAGCGCTTGGCCACCAGCATACCGGGGGACAGCACCTTCACACGGCGGTCGTCGTTCAGAGAATAGTGCTCCTCCGCCGGCTTCTGGTCGGCGTGCTCGATCTCTTCATTCAAAGTATCCTTCAGATTCTCGTTATGATCTGCCATCGTTTATTTCCTCCTTTCTTAAGCGATACGTACACGGGGATCGACCACCGCATACAGGACGTCGGAGATCAGGTTGCCCAGCAGGGTCAGGATCGCCAAAAACGTCAGATAGAACATGGAGAACGGGATATCGCCGCCCACCATGGCATTATACGAGGTCAAGCCGATGCCGGGGATGCCGAACAGGGTCTCGGTGATCAGAGCACCGGAGAACAGGCCCGGCAGGCTGCCGCCGATGATGGTGACCAGCGGGATCAGCGTGTTGCGGAAGGCGTGGTGATAGATGACCTTCCGCTCGGACAGGCCCTTGGCCCGTGCGGTACGGATGTAGTCGGCGTTCAGCACCTCCAGCATATTGGTGCGGGTATAGCGCATCAGGGAACCGACGCTGATGACCACCAGCGTCACGATGGGCAGCACCAGATGGTGTGCCTTGTCCCAGAACTGACCGGCCGCAGACAGCTGCTGATAGTTACGGCCGATGAGACCGTACAGGTCGAACCAGCCCAGCTTCACGGAAAAGACCAGCTTCAGCAGGGATGCAAAGAAGAACGTAGGCAGGGAGATACCGGCCAACGCAAAAATGGAGATGGCATAGTCCGTCTTGCTGTACTGCTTGGTGGCAGCCAGCACGCCCAGGGGGATGGCAATGATGATTTCCAGAATGAAGGCGATACCGCCCATGATGAAGGACAGCCACACCGTGTCGTTAAACTTCTGGAGCACCGGCACCGTGTACAGCCAGCTGTCACCGAAGTTGCCAGTGAACATCTCGCCCATCCACGCAAAAAAGCCGGAAATGATCCCGCCGTTCATATGATACATCTCTTCCAGCTGGGCCAGCCACTCCTCATAGCTCTTGGAGCCGGGCGCCATAGCCTTCTGCTGTGCCATTCTCTCGATATAGGACGTCGGGAGACAGCGCATCAAGCCATAGATGATGAACGAAACAAAGAACAGGATCACAATGGAAATCAGTATTCTTTTCAAAACATATTTTCGCACAAATTCAACCTCCGTTCTGATGATACAACGGGCCGGCGCCGCTCAGGCGCCATGCCGCAAAGCCCACTGCACATCAGGCAGCGACCTGCCTATTTTTTGAAAGTCGCTTCCCGATATGCAGCCGGGGCGAACCGGTGACCGCAGTGGCCACCGGTTCGCCGGGTCTGCTCAGTCAGTCAGCAGGACCGACCGGATACCGTTATAAGCACGGAGCTTAGTTCAGCTCCATGTTCTGGATGCCGTTCAGCCAGCCGTAGAAGGTGGTGATATCGGGCAGCACGGTCTCCATCTTCACACGCTCGGTGCTGAAGATGATGGCGTTCTGACGCTGATAGACAGGCACCTCGGTGGCCCAGTCAACGATGGTGTCCAGGCAAGCCTTGTACAGGGTCTTACGATAGGACTGATCCAGAGACTTACGAGCCTCCATGATCATGTTATCCAGCTCCTCGTCAGCGATGCAGTACATATAGCTGGAGTTACCCTGATCGGGACCACCCATGGGGTTGTAGCCATTGCCCATGTCGCCGTTGAAGTCGGCAACGTCGGCGTAGTAGATCTGATACATATCAGGATCCACGGTGGCGCCCCAGGCGGCGCACCACATTTCTGCCTGACGGGCACGGATGCCATCCCACAGAGCGGTAGCATCGGACAGGTCGTTGACCACGATATCCATACCGATCTCAGCCAGGGCCTTCTTAGCCTCGGTGACCATCATGAAGGAGGGGTGGTTGCCGGTACCGTCGGCGGGGATCTGAACCTCATACTGCATCTTGGCGCCCTCGGGAGCGGCAGTGATCTTGCCGTTCTCGACGGTGTAACCGGCGGCCTGGAAGAAGCCCAGAGCAGCGGTCTTAGCGGCGGCATACTTGTCATCGGCGTTCATGCCGGAGGTGTAGATGGGCTTGCCATCGACATCCACGGAGAAAGCCACCTGATAGCCGGCGTCAGTTGCCTGAGGAGCAGCCCAGGAGGTGTTGGAGATGGGGTAGTTGATCACGCTGGCACGCTCGCCATAGTAGGACTCGACGCTCAGCTCACGGTAAACGGCAAACACAGTGGCCAGACCCTTACGCAGGTTCTTGGAGGCGTCGGAACCGGGATCGCCGCCCACGTTCACAGCCACAGAGGAGATGCCCATGTAGCCGTAGCCCAGGTTATCCACGGTGTTGACGGTGATCTTGTCGCCGTTCAGCTCGCCGTTGCTGTTCTGCTGCTGGATAGCGTCCACGGTGTCGGCGCTGAAGGAAGGATCGGTGATATCAATGGTGCCGGTGACGACGCCGTTGAGCTTATCGGTCTCCTGAGACTCCAGGAAGTTGACGTGCTTGATCTTGGGAGCGCCCAGATAGTAAGAATCGTTGGCCTCGAAGTTCACAGTACCGTTCTCGAACTTAACGAACTTGTAGGGGCCGGCGCCCATGGGCTGGGTGGTGACGGAACGGACATGGGACAGATCGCCCTTGTCGAAGCCGAACTTGTTGTTGTCGTAATCGTACTTGTCCTTCTCACCATAGTAGTGCATAGGAGCGATCACAACGCCCAGCTGATACACGGCGGTAGCGGAGACCTCGCTGAGCACAACACGCATGCTGTAATCGCCGGTTTTCTGGATACCGGTGATGCTGGCAGCGGACTCGCCGAAGGTGACAGCCTTGGTGGAGGTGGCGTACACATCCGCAGGCAGCAGATCGGACAGAGCGGAGCCGGCAGTCTCAGCCTCCATGGCGGAGAAGTTCCAGTCATACTTGGCAGCAATGGCCAGGAAGAGATCCTTAGCAGTAGCATCGTCAGCCAGGCCATCGAAGCCCCAGCCGGCAGCAGCGGCCTTGACATCACCCTCGGCAACGCCGGCGTTAGCGACCATGTAGTCCACGATCTCCTGAGCGAACTTCACACCGCCGTCGTTGACGGCATCCCAGAAAGCCTTCTGAGTGGCCTCGTCAACCACGGAGAAATCAGTGCTGCCCTCACCCAGCTCGCCCAGATACTTGGACATGGTGGACATACCGGAACGGTACTCGGCCATACCCTGAATGGGCTGAGCGTACAGGGTGCTGGCACCGTCATAGGTGGGGTCGCACAGAACGTACATGGAGAAGATGACGTCGTCGATGGTGATGGGCTCGCCATCGGAGAACTTCAGATCGTCACGCAGGGTGAAATCATAGTACACGGTGCCGTCGGGGTTCTCGGTGACGGTCATGTCGGCAGGACCATAGTAAGTATAGTCGGTGCCATTGTAGCTGCGGGTCTCGCCCTTGATGCCCTTCTCAACGATAGCGCCAGTACGGTCACTAGTGAGCAGGCCGAGTGCGGTCATGGTGTAAACATCCTGATCGTAAGCAGTCTCTGAGAAGAAGGGGGAGAACTTGCTGCTGAACGGGGAATAACCCACGACCAGCGTGTCTTTTGCGCCGGAATTGCCGCCATCTTTTTTGCCGCATCCGACGACCAAGCTCAGGCACATCACAACGGAAAGCGCAAGAGCAAGGATACGAGTTACTTTTTTCATTGGGATCCTCCTTAAATATATTTGAACAAAACGGATATCGCTATCCGACGTTCACACATGAAGCATCAGTCCGCCGTTTCCTTCGGCGGCCCCTCCCATGGCAGGGTCTGCACATAGCGCCGCAGCAGCCATGCCCCGGCCAGAAGCGCCGCCTTCAGCAGAAGGCACAGCAGCAGCCCCGCCAGCCGTCCCGCCGTTCCGTGGACGATCATGCACAGCGCCGTTCCCAGTATTCCGGCCCCGGCGGCGCACATCACCAGCACGGCCCGTCCCGGCAGCGCCTGAACGGTGGCCTTATAGACATAGGCCCGCAGCGTTTCGCCGCCGGACGTCAGCCGCACCAGCGCCCAGACGACGCTGCCCACGGCCCCCACCTCCACGAGATAGGGCAGGATCTGGAACACACAGTGGGCCATGGTCTCGCCGGAGAAGCCTCCCGCCAGCACCAGCACCACCAGCACGATCCCCAGCGCCCACAGCCGTAGGAGCACCTGCTTCCAGCCGTCCCCGGCAAAGTGGAAATGGCTGCCGTCATAGATATAGGCCCCGGTAAGATCCCGATGAAAATCGTTGAGATAGGCACGGCGGCCAGCCTGTTTTTTCTTCTTGTCAGCCATGCCTGCTCCTTCCGAGGGCCGCCTCCGGCAGCCGCTGAGATCATGGTACACACAGTAGGCGTACATTTATTGCCTTTCTGTGAACACCGATGTTTCTATGATTCTACCACAGTTCCGTCTGCATTTCAACACAAACATCAACTTTTTTGTCATTTTGCAGAATTTGTACCTTCACCCCGGTTTTTTTGGTAAATAGCAGATTTCCGAAGAAAAATTTCGGCAGAAGTAACAAAGTTTCACAGGAATATCAGCATATGAAAAAACCCTGACTTCCTCCGGCATCATTTTCCATGGCCGTCGGTCATCTTTCCTGTCAAATGACGTGCCGCTTCATCGACATTTCCGTCTCCCGCTTCCGTATCCATTTTCGGATACAATCGTCTTCGCAAAGAGCGGCAGGAACTGCGTCAAAGGGGGAGAGCCGCCTTACGGCGGCTCTCCCCCTTTGCTATTCTTTGCTCCCCACCAGATCAGTCGATGGTCTTCATCTCAAAGGTTTCGCCGGTGGTGGTCTTCCAGACCATGGCCGTGATGACCTTATCATTTCCGTTCCGGTCCAGCACCGTGATTGACGCCTGCCGCTTACGGCGGGCGGAAAGATACAAAGCCTGTGTCGACGATATGCCCTTTGATTGCCTCTCACTCCGAGGAGTGAGAGGACTTGGAAAGGGGTTTGGACTTATACAATAATCAATCCTTGCTTACGACAACCATATCGCCTTTAAGCGTAGCTGTATAGCCGTCAGGACAATAATTCCGCATAAACTCCACTGTCTCATTCTGATAGCTACCGCCCTTTACGACTGTATCATGCGCATAATTCTGCACATAAAGGCTTCCCTGAGGGCCGGTAAATGTACCACCGTTGATCTCCATCTTTGCACCGCCGTCGGAAATGGCAACGTATTTGTCAGAAATGATTTCGCCGCCGTTAATCGTTGCAACACCGGTTGAGTCATTGGACAATCCCCAGAAACCGGTACAATGTAATGTGCCACCGTTCATTGTCAGAGTGCCACCAGCGCAGTTTTTAAAACCGTTTGGACCGGCCTTCATTTCGATGTTGTTGATCGTCATGGTAGCTTTTTGTTCGCCGGGATCTATATAATTCCAACCGTTGACAATGGCAAATGATTGACCGTCTTCAGCAATCACTTTACCGCCGTTGAAGGTCATAGTACCAAAGTTTTCCACAGTGTGCCACTTGTTGTCCACCCCAGCCGCGCGGGTGAAGGTACCGCCGTCTATCACGCAAACAGCAGCGTTACGAAGCGCAGATGTATTGGCTTTTGACGCAACGATCTTTCCAGTGCCACTGCTGTCCTTTATGCACAGCGTACCATGGTTCAAAATCGCATGGGAGTCGCCGCCGGTCAGCGTAAAGCCATTAAGATCCAGCGTGACATCTTTACCCTGGGGAACCGTAAGACTTCCGGCAATATTGCCTTCCAGCTTCGCAGACACAGGTTCAGTGGCGTTATTAATCAGCTCCTGGAGAGTATCCATGGCAACAATCGGATACTCCGCATCCTTATCGTAGGTGTTGCCGAAGCTGTCGTTCTCCACGGTGTCCTGCGTAGCCGCAACGGTGATGGCGATGCCGTCGATGGACTCGTTCATGTACTCGTTGCCGGCGGACTCCTTCATGTGGCCCTTGATGGTGAACTCGTTGCTCTCACCGGCCTTCAGGTGCTGTTCGGCACCCATCGCCACATCCCCGATGGTCCACTCGATGGCCTCGTTCAGCTTGGCGCTGCCGTTGATGCCGGTGATGGTCACCTTGTACTTCAGGGCCAGATTGCCGTTGTTGATGACACGCAGCTCCGGCAGGGTATAGGTGCAGCCCGGCTCCCACAGAACCTGCTCGC
>OGYY01000916.1_pt1 | contig 27989 bp, 43 predicted proteins | sample 1576671 | NCBI WGS metagenome assembly OGYY01 (sample SAMEA3541593, study PRJEB24748) | human gut metagenome | biome: human gut; feature: human-associated habitat; material: faeces | place: China | collected 2012 | reverse complement strand
GGTGGTGGTACAGGTCGTACACTTCACCCAGATAACATGGCAGCAGGTCCTGCTTCTTATGGTATGACAGATACTATGGGACGTATGCACAGTGATGCACAGTTCGCAGGTTCTTCATCTGTACCAGCTCACGTAGAGATGATGGGTCTGATCGGTATGGGTAACAACCCTATGGTTGGTGCTACTGTTGCAGTTGCAGTTTCTGTTGAGGAAGCAGCAAAGGCTGGTAAGTTCTAAAGAATACAGTATTCATGCGGACTTACAAAACTACCAAACAGTATGCGAAAGTATGAAAATTTGCTGGTAACTAACAAATAACTAACAAGTAACATACAGAGGTAACTAACAAAGAGGGCAGCAGGCTTAAGGCTTGCTACCCTCTATTTTTTACTCTAAAAGTATCTACATAATTGCCGCATATTTGCGGTTATTTAATTTTCTGTATTTCCTCTGCTAGCTGCTGCATTGTTCTATGAGTGTATACCTTTTCGGTTACATCTTCTATAGCGTGCCCTACAATGAGCTTAAGCACATACTCATTAACGCCAGCCTCTTTAGCTTTTGTTATGAATGTATGGCGGGTATCGTGCGGGCGGTGGTTTTGTCCTAGCTTTTTATTTATCTTATTAAAGCGCCCGCGGTACTTATCATAAGTTAACCAAGTGCCCTGCTGCCCGTATTCATCATTGAAGAGGTACGAGCTGCCGCAGGCTATGGCGTTATCATAGTTGCGCTTTACAAGATCATATATAAGCGGGTGGATAGGCACGCACCTATTACGCCCTGCATCAGTTTTAAGACCGCCAAAGAATGTGCGCGCCTCTAAGTCTACATCTGCAACCTGCAATATAGCCAGCTCTTGCGGACGCCAGCCAGAATAGATACCGATAAGAACCATATCGACAAAAGGAAAGCCTAAGTTATCCCATAATTGCTGTATTTCCTCTGGTGTATAAGGCACACGCTCTATAGTAGGCTTGCCACGCTTTACGCTTTCGCATAAGGCGGCGTAGTCCTTATCGCATATATCATACTTAAGACAGTATTTATACATCATATTGTAAAGAGATTTCATACGCTGCTTAGTGCTTTGCCCTACATCGGCATTTTTAATAGTTTCCTCTAAGTGGTTAGGGCGTATGTCTGTCATACGCATTTTATGCAGCGGGGCAGAATGGTTAAAGGCGCTAGCCCAAGTACGCTGCGCGCTGGGGACAATGGTATTAAAATGCGCCTCGCTCCATTTAGCGTAGACCTCTGCAAAGGTTATGGTATTAGTGGCTATGTCGTAAGGGTTCGCGTTGTAGTTTGCCAGAGCATTAAGCGCCTCTGCTTTGGTGGGATAATAACCGATAGTGATATACTGCTGCTTGGCAGTACCCGTAGCATCATCGACAACCCAGCCAGTAGTTTTGCGTACTATATAAGGGTTGCGTCGTTTTCCAGACAGCTTATATACGCTGCCGTAGCCGTTTGGTAATTTCATAAATAGCACCTACCTTTTATTTAATTTACTGGGCTTATTTTCCAATACCAGAAAAGGGTATAAAAAATAAGCCTATGGAACAATGCCAAGGCTTATGCTATAATATTACCTGCGGGGTACGCGTAAGCCTTTGCTGGTTTATAGTGTATCTGGTAGCCGTCTTTGCTGGTAACAAGGGCGGCTATTTTTTATTTAGTTATTCCATATATTACCACAAGCCATGCGCCTAGCTCTTAAGGTATAATAGATAATAAAAGAAAGGGCTAGGTAAATGACTTACAAGGTATGGCAATTACGGACTGCTAAAGGGTACAGCTTGCGCGAGCTGGAAGAAATAAGCGGCGTAAGCAAGACCACAATAAATAACATAGAAAACGGAAAAGCTAACCCAACCATAGAAACGCTACTATTATTAGCAAAGGCGCTTGATGTGGAGCTATCCGCTTTATTTGAATTATAATATTGTTAGTTACCGCGCACAATATCAAGCCTACATAAGTCCTACATAACGGACAAAGCAGCTAGGGTACTTTTACCAGCGGCGCAGCAGTTGTATAATTGCATTGCGAAGATACAAAAGGGGGCGCATACAATGGAGAAAGTACGGCAGCAGATATACGAGCTTGTTAAGCGCATCAATGACGAGCATAAGCTAAAAGTAATATTACAATTCATACGGGGCATAAAAGGCAGCTAATAGAGCTGCTTTTTTAATTGCCTTTTATCTTATCTACGAATTTCTTTATTACTTCCCACTCTGCGGGCGTAAGCTGCCCTAAAGCAATAAAAGTATTAAGTATAAAGTCGTCGTCTGTATTCAGAGCATTACCGACTATATTAGCTGCCAGCTCTGCACGGGTTAAGTCCGGGTACATATTGCCAGTACCATTGCGTAGCCACTCTTCACTTATGCCATATTCACGGCAAATACTCTTTATAGACATATCAGAAATGCTATTAAGCCCTGCCTCTGCGCGGGATATAGCAGTCTTTGTAACGCCTATGCGTTTGCCGAAAGCCTCTTGACTAAGCCCAAGACTTTTGCGCAATTCTTTTAAGCGTTCATTCATAAGAAAACCACCTTTCTATAAGTATTGTACCCTTAAAATAACACGGAACAGAAAAAAAGTAAAGTAGCGCAACAAAAAATAGTTGACAAAGAAAAGTATCGCAACTATAATGTAAAGCAGAGCAACACATAATACACTTACAAAGTACAAAAGCGGGGTATGCGTAAGTCAATAACGAAAGAGAGGTAACAAAAGAATGACAAGAGCAGATTTATTAAACAAGAAAGTAGACCAGTTAAACAGCGTAGGCGAGGCGTTAGAGCTTATAAGCCTGCTTAACTACGGCGAGTGCATAGCGGTATTGATGAATACAAAGAACTTACCAAGCGAGATACACGCCGCACTTATGAAAAGAGCAAAAGAGGTACACGGCGGCACAACGCTAGAGCTTGTAATAGCTGGTATGCAGAATGTAGTAAATGAATAAGCAAGAGCAGGGCGGCAGCAGCCGCCCAACAAACGAAAGAGAGGTAACGGTTATGCAAGAAGAAAGAAGAAAACAGTACACAGTAGACGGTCAGCAGGCGGTAGCATATAGCAACGGGTACGCGCTAGAGATACCATGCAGAGAGCAAGTAAGAGAGGCATACACAGAGGAAGAGCTAGAGCGGGAATACGACAAAAAGATAGATAGAAACGCTAAACAATGGGGAGACGACTACATATACACCGAATGGGCTAGAGCAGCTAAAGCAAAGAATATGCAGGACTGGAAAGAGGGCAAAATAGTAGAGGTGTATATAGAAGAGTACCACAGAAACGGCATGGATTTTTCAAATACATATTACAGCGACGGAACAATGACAACGGCTTGCTTCGGATATGACGATTAACGAAAGAGAGGTAACAAATATGGAAAACACAGCAGCAGTACAGCAGGTATATACATTACAGGCAGAGCTTGACAATGTGGCAGCAGTATTAAGGACATATGCGGCAGAGAATTTAGCAGTATACAAAAAGGCAGTAGACGAGCTGGGAGAGGGCAGCAACCTTGCGATAGCAAAGAAAGCAGCATTTGACGAGATAACAAGCATCATGGAAGAGCTGGGAATAGAGCGGGAGCTTAAGAGCTTTTACTTTACTTTTGGGACATCGGAGCAGTACCCATACACAATAGGGCAGTACTTAGTTGTAAAGGCGCAGGACATTAGAAAGGCAGCCAGAAAGTTTAAAAAGAAATACCCAAACCCATACGACGAAACAGTACTTAATTGCGCGGACTATTACGGGCAGGAAGAGTGGGACGGATATGTAAAGGAATATTACGAGGGCACAGAACCAGCAGAGATCATAGAGTAGCGAGGTAGGGAATATGCCATATATAAAAAGAACAACCAGAATAGGCGAGACAGTAGAGGTAGAGAATTTCTATACAGCAGGCAAACACAACAGAACCGACACAAGAAAACAAGCCACCGAAAGATTACGGCGGCTTGCAAATACAAACTTTGAGAGTGGCAACAATATAGAAATTAGTTACACATCAAAAACAGACACGAGCTTATTAACAGTAAATAAGTAGCGGGCGCACTCTTGCTTAGTTTCTTCATCTGCCGATAGCCCGCCTTGGTTTATAAGTTGGACGGCTTGAAGAGCACACGAGATAACGCGAAACTCATTAGGCAATATGTTTGTATCACGCTTAATAAGTTTAGAACCAGCAGAAACGCAAAGCTGATAATTTATATTAGCCTGCGCTGCGTTATCTTCCAAACCGAGGGACGGAAGTATAGAAAGAGCATAAGTGATTGCGTCTATATCCGCGTCGCTAAAAGAATACTTAATATTTTTCACAATTAACACCACCTTTCTAAAGCGATTATAGCACAGAGAGGCGGGAAAACGAAAGAGAGGCGATAACATGAAGAATAAAGAAACCTACACAAAGGACGAAGTTATAGAAATGCTGCAAGGTATGCAGCAGAGCGCAATAACCACGCAGGGCTTTATTGCAGGGCATCTGGCTACCTTATGGGTTGTAAGAGACTTAATAGGGGAACAGATAAAGGAGCTAGGCGGGGAAGAGATAGCGTACAAGGTCAAATAGCAGAGACGAAAGAGAGGTAACAGTTATGCAGTTAACCAGCAGCGCAGTTAGTTGTATAGAGTACACAGCATATATGGCAGGATATAGAGCAGCCAGAGAAGATGCAGCCGAGGAAGATAAGCAAAAAGCAAAGATAAGAGGGCTTAAGAGGGCGATCAAGCGCCAGCGCAGGTTATGCACCATTAAGCAAAAGGTAATAGGCTTAGCACTTATAGCGCTAGGTTGTATTATTCCAGTAATACTGGACGGGGACGCCACAGTATCAATGCTGCTTATACCAATGGGGCTATATATAGCCATTACAAAAGAGTTAGTACTATACGACAGCGGCGTAGAAAAGCTGCGGGAACTTAAGAGAGAACTACGAGAAGAAAGAGAGGTAGCATAATGGTAGCAGAAAGCACAGCAGTAAGAGAGAACAACCAGCAGGAATTAACAGAGTTTGCAGAGCTTATGCACGATGTAGCAGAGCTGCCAGCAGATCAGAGGGAAAAAGTTACATACTTTGCGCAGGGCGTTATAGCTGCATCTGCCAGCCGAAAGGTGGCGGTAGCAAATGAGTAGTTTAAAAATACTGCCAACAGAGGCAGCGGCTATTATGGGTTGTAGCCCACAATATATAAGGCTGGGCTTGCAGCAGGGCAGGCTTGCGATAGGCGAGGCTATTAAAATGTCGTCTATCTGGACTTATAACATAAGCCCAGCGCTGCTGGCAGCGAGGCAGGGTATGACAGTAGAAGAACTAGAGCAGGAGATAAAGGAGCGACGCAATGAAAATTAAGGAACTGATAAGCGTATTATCATCGCCAGATAACTTAAGAATAATGCAAGGCGAGCAGCAGGTATACATAGGTTATCTGGCAAACCTTAACAATAGCGGGCATGAGATAGACTGGCAGCGCGCAGGGCTTACGGGAGAGGAAGAGGTAAAGAGCTTTAGAATGATACCAGACATAAGCCACAAACGCTGGGAAGAGCTACACCTTTTGCCGCCGATAGAGCCAGAACGGCTGGCAGAGTATCGCTTTAGCGATTTGCAAATGACAATTTACTACACCATATACATATAAAGACCAGCGCCGTTAGCTCAGCGGTTAGAGCGGCAGCCTTATAAGCTGCGCGTGGCGGTTTCGACTACCGCACGGCGCATTAGCCGGCAAAGCAAGAGAATAACGAAAGAGAGGTAGAAAAAACGAAACTAGAGGACGCAATAAGAGCAAACCCATACAAAAAAGAAAAAGGCAGTATAGGGGCTTATATAAGATACTTACGCTATACAGTAGATGGCTGGTACGCAAGAAAGAGTAAGGATATAAGGGAGCAATTAGACTGGGACGAGATAACGAAAGAGAGGTAGAACAATGAACAACGCGCCAGACTGGATATACAGAGACATACCAACACGCAACAATATTGATTATGAAAAAGTAGAGGAAGCGCTAGGCTTTAAGCTCTTTATATGGCAAAAGACACTTATAGAGCGCGGAGAGTACAGACAGAGCGGAAGAACAACAGCACAGATATTAAGGGAGCTGCTTACAGATACAGAGCAAGAGCTTGTACTACAAAGACCACATAGCATAAGAGAGGAAATAGAGCAGCACCAATTATTAGAAATATACAAAAAGCTGAAAGAAAACGGCATAAAGTGCAAAACAGTACGAAAGAGGTAGAGCAATGAACAAAATGAGAACTATAAGCGATATGCGCGCCAGAGTGCAGCAGATCATAGAAAAAGAAATAGCCAAGACCGAAAAGGAGATAGCAGACTTTGAGGAAAAGATACACGATAACGAGGTATGCTACGGCGGTGGTGGCTGGTACACGCAGTTTGCAAAGGCAAAGGAGCGGCGCGAGGCGTACTTAGAAGAGCTTAAGGCATTTAGTAAGAGCAGCGGCGGCGCAAGCGTAATAACAGACGAGGTATATATACATAGTTATTACTGCCCTAGCTGCGGCATAAAAGTAATGCTCTCCGCTGCTTTTGGCGAAAAAGTAGAGTGCCCCGTATGCACACGACCAATATACAAAGCCAACGACGGCGAAGTAATGAAAATAGTAAGAGGCAGCAGGCAGGCAAAGGTACACGGGCACTACATAGAGCTTACAAGTGATGGGAGAATAAAGGACTAATGGCAGAAATTATACACGCAGACGACACCGAGGACGACGAGGGAAACAGAGAGAATAAAGGACTAATGGCAGAAATTATACTTTTCCCAACAAACGAAAATTATTGTAAAGAATGTGCGTATCATAACAACAACGGAACATGCAGTAATGAGAAATACAACCAGAACAGCTACAAGGTTAATTGCGTATGGAAGTATTGCAAATATAAAAGAAAGCGAGGCAATAGTAATGGCTAGAAAAGACACAGTAATAGGCTCTAACTATGATGTGATGCTATGGGGCTTTAAGTGCACCCTGCGGGATAGGCGCAGCGGAGAGCATACGGACGGCTACATAGTAGTAACGGGCAACGAAGAGTACGACTTAGAAGAGGCGAAAAAAGAGATAAGAGACAAGTACGGGCGAATAGGCTACACAGTGACGGAGTGCGAGTATGACGATACCCGCATATTTACCTTTGACGCCTTGGAGATATATAAGCACTCACGATGTAGCAGGTGCGCTGGCTGCGATTATTACATAACAGAGGACAGCAGCGTAGGGCAGCCGAGAGGGTGCGAGGTACTTATAGATATGGAAGAGGAAGAGAACAAAGGAACGCAGCAGGAGTACGAGGCGCTAAGCTCTGCTTTTGACAATAACGGCTACAACTGCCAGTACTACAAAATGAGAGAGGGCAGCAAAAAACCAGTAGAGGACAAGCCAGACTATTTGGCAGAAATAATGGCAGCGCTTGCAGAGCTGGACGACACAGAAAGCGAGGTAAAAGAGAACTAATGCAGGATATGACAAACATAGTAGCCCTTAAGGGACTGCTGGGCGAAACGATCACAAAAGAAAGCAAGTTATGCAGTATGGACTACGAGCACTATAGGGCAACGATACAGACTACAAGGCGCAGCGGTGTAGTTGATACAGCAAATATCGTTATACCAGTAGAGCTGGCGGCAGCAGTAGAGGAAATAGAGAAAGAGGCAGATATAAGACCGAACCCGCCTATTATGTGTACTGGAAAGCTACAGACACTTAAGGACTGGGAAACGGGCAGCGTGCTTTTGTTTGTTTTAGCAGACTTTGTAGGCGTGCTTACTGGGGATAACTACGAGGAAGAGAACGCCGTACACATTGAGGCGGCAACACTAGGCAAGAAACCTATATTCAGAGAGACACCAAGAGGCAAGCATATTGCAGATGCGACAATTAAGGTAGATAACATCTTAAGACCGCATAACCCTTGCTATATTCCTGCTATATTCTGGGAAAAAGACGCAGAGGCGGTAAGCACACATACAGAGGGCGACGCTATAGCAATAACTGGACGCCTACAGAGCAGGGAATACAACAAGGTTATAGACGAAAGCACACAAGAGCTGCGCGTAGCTTATGAGCTTTCGGTAAGTAGCATAGATAACACACCAGAAAGCGAGGAATAAGAGAATGAAAGGAGAAAAGTTTTTTGAACAGCGCCAGCACTATTATTTTGGAGAAAAGAAACCAGAAAAGACAGTAGAACGCAAGGACAGCGTAGAGCCAGACGGCAGGCACAAGATAGAGTTATCGCTTGCCTTTGACAATGAAGAGGCGCAAAAGGCGGTACTACTCTTTATTGCAAAGGTTAACGGATTGCACGAGGTAAAAGACTTAGGAGAGCTTACAGCGCGCATTAACTGGCTTAACGGCTATATAGCTGCGCTGCACGCAGTAGAGGCGCTGGACTATGAGCAGGCAGAACAGTTAGCCAATTTATTAGAAATTGCATCTAAACAGCAGGCTAGAATACTGGGAGTAAATAGAACTAAGCAGAAAGGGTGGTAATATGTCAACACTTAGAAGTATGCAGAGACAGAAAGCCAGAGCACACGCAGAGCGTTTGCATAAGGCAGGCAAGGGAGATAAGGACAAGCTCTTTAAGATATTATGGCAGGGCGGCAGAGAGTACGCCGCGGATCAGAAGAAAAGCGCCAAGCAGGACGAAGATATAGCAAAGCTGCTTAAGCGTGCCAGAGCTGTAAAATTGAATAAATAAAAAGGGTAAAAGAAAAGCGCCTGCGGTACTCGCAATACCATAGGCGCTTAGCTGTAAGCTGTAATAACAACCAAAGATATTATACAGCATCTATGGCAGAATATCAAGAAAAAACAACGGGCGTAAGCCCGTAAAAACACTTGATAAAAGTATTAACTTACCGACAAGAACATAATAAGAGAGGTAAACAATATGCCATATGTGAAAAGGACAACCAGAGCAGGCAAGACCATAGAGGTAGAGTACTTTTACACAAGCAGATATAACAAAAAGGGTGGCAGCAGAAAAGATAAGGTTAAGCCTACGAGGGAAGAGCAGAAAAAGGTAAATACAAGATCAGCAGAGAGAAAGCTAAGGCTACTCATAAATGCAAATTACGGATATGGAGACTACCACCTAGTACTTGACTACATCAGAGCCAAGGATAAACCAGACAGAACACGAGAGGAAATGAAAAAGGATATACAAGTATTTTTAAGAGAGTGCAGAAAGCTATACCGCAAAGCAGGTAAAGAGTTTAAGTATATTCATGTAATGGAAATAGGCAAAAAAGGGGCTAGGCATCATCACTTAGTCGTTAACCAGATAGATACAAAGATATTGCAGCAGGCGTGGTACAAAGCATACGAGGGACACAACAGGGTTAAAGTATTCCCGCTGGACGATACGGGGAACTACGCAGACCTTGCAAGCTATCTAATCAAGTACACCACGGAACACCTGCGAGACGGCGACAGACTACAAGGCAAGCGCTGGGCTGCTAGTAAGAATTTAATACACCCAGAGCCAGAGTATGAGATAGTAACGCAGCGTAGCTGGTTTAGGCGCGAGGCGAAAGCTATAGACGGGTACTATGTAGACCTCAACAGCGTAGCGAGCGGGATAACAAGCCCAGAGTACTACGGCTACGGCTGGTTTAGGTATCGAATGGTACAGCTAGAATAAAAAAGGGGGCAGGAAAGATGCGAAATGTAAGAATTGATACAGAGGCAGGTACACAAGAGGCGCTTTTTCAATGGACGCAGTACCAGCTTGGAAGATACCCAGAGCTTAAGCTACTGTATCACATACCAAACGGCGGCAAACGCGATGCAAGAACAGCCACGGCACTTAAGAGGCAGGGCGTAAAGGCAGGAGTACCAGACTTACACCTACCAGTAGCGCGCGGCGGGTATCACGGCTTATACATAGAGCTTAAAGTAGGCAGCAACAAGGCAACAGCCTTGCAAAAGGACTGGATAAAGGAGCTTACAAAGCAAGGCTACTTAGCTGTAGTGTGCTATGGCTGGCAAGAGGCAGCAGAGCAGCTAGTAAACTACTTGGAGCTAGGAACTGCAAAAGAGGGACTAAAGGCAGCGGGACAGTACGCAGATGCAGGCGCGCTTATGCCAGCAACATAACCAAAGACGAGAAACTATAAACAAGCCAAGGCTCAACGGAGAGAAAGAGAGGCAAGCAATGAAAGTAATAAGCGTAATTAACCTTAAAGGCGGCGTAGGTAAAACCTTTACAAGCTACAATATGGCATACGAGCTGGGAAAGAGAGGCTACAAGGTGCTAGTGCTTGACAATGACAAGCAGGGGAATATAAGCAAGGCGTTTGGCTGCTACAATCCTGCGGGAGAATGTGAGGCAGCAAAGGCACTTACTGGAAAGTACACAAACCCACTGTACGGAATTATTAAAGAGCACCCACAGACAAACAATGTAGACCTTATACCCGCTAATATGTCACTTATGCAGGCGGTAAGCGATTTGTACACGGCAGCAGGCAACCAGATAGACGGATATAGAAAACTGATAAATAAGCCAATAGGCAACTTTGAGCTACCATTTCCAGCAACAATAAGCAGCTACTACGACTATATGATTATCGACAACCCGCCAGACATTGCCTTTAATGTGGCAGCAGCGCTTAAGATCACAAACGAGGTTATAGTACCAGTAAAAATAGACGAGTGGGCGCTAGAGGGTTTAGACATAATAGCAGATCAGATAGAAGAGGCAAAAGCCATTAACCCAGCCATTAAACTACTGGGCGCGCTGGTAACGATGTACCGAAACAACGACACAAATATAGCGGGGCTGGAATGGCTGGAAAAGAAAAGCCCAGTTAAGTTGCTGGCAAGGATAAGATACACAGACAAGGCAGCAGAAAGCACATTTTTTAACAAGCCAGTATATGAGTACAGCCCGCGGAGCGGAGCAGCGCAGGACTACAAGCACTTTATCACAGAATATTTAAGAGAGGCAGGTAAGTAGGATATGGCAAAAGGGAAATTTAGCTTTATGGATATTATGAACGCCCAGACCAAGGCAGCGGCTAGCGAGACAGTAAAGAACTATACAGAGATTTACTTAAGCCCATACGATGTAGAACCAAGCGAGAGCAACTTTTACTCACAAGACAATATACAAGAGCTTGCAGACAGCTTTTTAACAGTCGGACAGCAGCAGCCTACAGTACTGGCAAGAATAGGCGGCAAGTACAAGATCATAAGCGGGCATCGCAGAAACCTTGCTAATAAGCTGCTGGTAGAGCAGGGGCACGAAGAGTATAAAAAAGTGCGGTATCTGTTTAGAGATATGACAGAGGCAACATTTGAGCTTAGCCTACTTGTAGGAAATGCCTTTAACAGAGAGCTTACAGCCTACGAAAAAACAGAGCAGGCGGTAAGGCTTAAAAGAGCCTTAATAAGAGCAAAAGAAGAGGACGGATTAGAGATACAAGGCAAGATGCGCGATGTAATAGCAGAACTGCTGGGCGAAAGCGGGACAAACATAGGGCGTATGGAAAGCATAGATAAAAACCTAGTGCCAGAGGCTAAAGAACAATTTAAGGCAGGCAATATGGGAATAACGGCAGCGTATGAGGCAAGCAAGCTGCCAGAGGACGAGCAAAGAGCTATAGCAGCGCAGGCAGCAGAGGACGGAAATATAAGAGCCAAAGAGATTGCAGAAAAGGTGCAGCAGCGCAAGGCGGGCGACGACTACGAAACACCACACCCAGAGAGCATAACAAGCCTTTGCTATAGCTGCTTAAACTATGCTACCTGCAATGTCAAAACGGGGACTTGCGAAAAATGCGACCAGTATATTAACAAAGCAGAGGCAGAAAAGACGCCAGAGCAGATATACGAAGAAGAGCAGGACAGAATAGACAAAGAGACAAAGAAAAAGCTAGAAGAGAGAGCCAGAGAGGAACGCTTAGACAAAGTACTTAACAGCAAGCCAGAAAGAAAGATACACGAGCTTAAACTTGCGAAAATGTACTACGCAGATGTGGCAAGCGGCAAGAAACGCTTTGAGCTGCGCAAGAACGACAGAGGCTTTAAGGTGGGCGACGGCTTAAGACTGAAAGAGTACACAAACGGAGAAGAAACGGGCAGATACATAGACGCTGATATAGTTTATATGCTGGAAGATTTCGCGGGACTTACAGACGGGTATTGCGTTTTAGGCATCGAGGTTGTAAGGGTAGCCGAAACGGACACGCAAATAGCAGAACAGACAAGCATAGCAGACTTTATGCCAAAACCAGAAAGCGAGGCGTAATATGAACTACCGACAATGGAAAAAGAATTACAAGAAAAAGCACGGATATAACCCGCCTTTTGAAGAGGACAAGCGGCAGCAGGCAAAGGCGGCAAAAAGAGCCTTTAGGAAAACACAAGAAAGCACTAGCAGCGTTTATAGCGCTGCTGGGGAACTGGCAAAGCGGCTAGCGCCAGCCTTGCTAAATGCTATGGGTACTTTTTTCGATGCGCTTAGCGCGGTTTTTAACGGAGCTGGAAAAGTGGCAGGAGAAATGGCAGACAGCTATAGAGCTACGGCAGCAGTTTACAACGAAAAAGAGAAAGAGAGGTAACACTATGAACTTAACAGCGATCACAATTACAGGCATTATTTGCTTAACACTTATCATCATTGCAGCAATGGGAAACAAAGGCAAAAAAGACAAAGAGAAAAAATAAGGGGGTAAATATGGAGCTTACAAGCGACGAGTTAGAGGCAATTATAAACAGAGCCGCAGCAGCAGGCGCACAAGCTGCATATGCACAGGCAAAAAAGCAAGGCACAGAAAAAGCCGACAGATACAACGACACTTTCGCGGTTATGAAGAATTACAAAGATGCGCGGTTTTGCTTAGAGCATACAGTAGACCAAGCGACCAAGCTAAACGCGTCGCTTAAGATGCGGCATATAGACGCTGCACTAAAGGTTATGCAGGAGCGCAGAGAGGCACAAAACAGAGGCATAGAGTACGAGGCTTTTAGACTGTATTTTTTAGAGGGCTTAAGCTATGAAACTATAGCCGAAAAACTAGACACCAGCAAGAACACACCGAGGCGCTGGATAACGGGGATATTAAGCGAGTTATCTACGCTGCTATGGGGGCTGGATAGCGACCTATAAAAGCGTGGGAATATTACGGGAATATCGTAGGGAAAAGCTGGGGTTTTATCAAGAGAATATACGCGGTAAAATAGTAGCGTGCAAAAGAGTAGCTTTTAAGGCGTCCTATATGGGCTGCCTTATTAGGTGCTCTTTTTTATTGTGTAAGAGAGGTGGGACTATGAAAGCGTGGGCTAGAGGCTTTTACTTTAGCAAGGCATGGAGCGATACAAGAGAGGCTTACCTAGTGAGTAAGCATTATCTGTGTGAGAGATGCGAGCAGCCAGCGAAGATAGTACACCACAAAGTATACCTAACACCAGCCAACATAAACGACACGAGTATAACCCTAAGCTGGGACAACCTAGAGGCGTTATGCCAAGACTGCCACAACAGAGAGCATCACAAGAACGAAGAGCAACGGCGCTACTGCTTTGACAAGGACGGCAATATTATTGCAGCACCAACCGAGGCAGAGCGCGTGCAATAGCAAGCGCATAACTCCCCCCCCAGTATTTTAAAAATATTTAAGGGGACGGCTACCGAGGGGGAAGTACAAAAAAACCCTGCGGGCGCGTGCACGGGTGGTGTAGGGGGTGTGGTGCAGCAGAAAGAGGGCGAACTTATGGCGAGTAAAAAGGAATTGACAAAAGAAGAGCTAATAAGCAAGGAAAAGCGCAGACTTAAAGGCATTTTTAAGAACTTAGACGAGAACAAAAAGAAACTTGTAACGCCGCTGATAGAAAAAGCTGCCTTTATGTCTATTGAGCTTGATATATTGCAGGAAACCATACAGCAGGACGGCTGGACGAGTGAGTATAAAAACGGCGCTAATCAGTTTGGGACAAAGAAAAGCCCAGATGCAGAAACCTACATAGCTCTAAGCAAGAACTATGCCGCAATTATCAAGCAGTTAACAGACTTAGTACCAGCAGCAGAAAAGAAAAAAAGCAAGCTGGCACTATTACGAGAGGAATAAGCCACGGGCACACCTTATCGTAATTATATCTACGAGTACTACGCTAAGATTACGAGCGGCGAAATTGTAGCGGGTAAGTGGATTTTAGCAATATATCAGATTATCGTAAAAGGCTTGGAAACCCAAGAATATTACTACGATGCAAAGCGAGCGAACAAGGCTATTAAGTTCATAGAGAACTTTTGCCACCACAGTAAAGGGCGCAACGATCTAATTAAGCTGGAGCTATGGCAAAAAGCTATAGTTTGCTGCATTTTTGGAATAGTTGACGCAGAAAAAACGCGTATTTTTCGCGAAATATTTATAGTAATTGGCAGAAAAAACGGCAAGAGTTTATTTGCCAGCGCGATTATTGCATACATGGTTTACCTAGAGCCAGAATACGGGCAAGAAATATATTGCCTAGCGCCAAAGCTAGACCAAGCGGCGCTGGTGTATGACGGCTTTTACAAAATGATAAAGGCAGAGCCAGAGCTAGACGAGCTGGCAGATAAAAGACGCAGTGATATATATGTCGAGGAAACTAACACGACTATTAAGCCTATTGCATTTAACGCAAAGAAGAGCGACGGCTTTAACCCGCAGCTTGTTATATGCGACGAGATAGCGGCATGGAGCGGAGACGGCGGGCTTAAACAGTATGAGGTTATGAAGTCGGCACTAGGTGCTAGGCGTCAACCTATGATATTAAGCATATCAACAGCAGGATATATTAACGACAGTATCTACGACGAGCTAATGAAGAGAGCAACTAGCTTTCTTAAGGGAAATAGCAAAGAGCGTAGGCTTTTGCCGTTTTTGTATATGATCGACGATGTAGAGAAATGGAACGACCTAACAGAGCTTAGAAAAGCTAACCCTAATATGGGCGTAAGTGTTCGCGAGAGTTTCTTTGCAGACGAGATTTTAGTAGCAGAAAACAGCCTAAGCAAAAAAGCAGAGTTTATGTGCAAGTACTGCAACATTAAGCAAAATAGCTCTATGGCTTGGCTAGAGTATACAACAGTAGACGCTGCGGCAGCAGAGCTTACATTAGAGGACTTTAGAGACTGCTACGCAGTAGGCGGCATAGACCTTAGCCAGACTACAGACTTAACGGCAGCGAGCGTGGTTATTGAGAAAAACGGCGTACTATACGCTTTTACTCAATTCTTTATGCCGCGCAATAGGCTAGAGAGTTTGCAGGCTACGGACAGCGTGCCGTATGACATTTTTGTTAAAAAAGGCAACTTGACGCTAAGCGGGGACAACTATGTAGACTATCACGATGTATTTAACTGGTATGTAATGCTGCTGGAAGAATACGGCATAAGAGTATTGCAGATAGGCTACGACAGATACAGCGCCCAGTACTTAGTTGACGAGCTAAAAAATTATGGTTTCCATACAGACGATGTATACCAAGGCGAAAACTTAACGCCAGTTATACGAGAATTTGAGGGTATCATAAAAGACGGCAACTTTAAGATAGCAAGTAACAACCTGCTTAAGTCGCATTTTTTGAATGTAGCCATAAAGCAGAATATGGAAACACGAAAGATAAGACCAATAAAGATAGAGCAGAGGGCACATATAGACGGCTTTGTAAGTGTAATAGATGCAATGACAGTACGCCAGAAATATTACAACGAGTATGGCGAGCTGCTTAAAAATGCCGCATAGAAAGGAGTGAGTAAAACGGGACTTTTAGAGTATATATTTGGCAGACGAGAAGATAAAAAACTTATGAGCGAATACTTCAAGATGCTTAACGGGTACAGCCCAGTATTTACGAGCTACAGCGGCGGCGTATACGAAATGGACTTAACACGATCTGCGATACATAGCTTTGCTACAGCTTGCAGCAAACTTAAGCCAGAGATAAGCGGGAGCGCCTACAAGCACTTAGAGCGCACGCTACAGTTTAAGCCTAATAGCTTTATGGATACTACAAAATTTATATACAGAATTGCAACAATTCTGGAATGTGAGCACACGGCTTTTATTGTGCCAATAGAGGACAAGTACGGAGAGCTTAGCGGATATTACCCGCTACTGCCGCAGAGCTGCGAGGTAGTAGAGGCGGGCGGGCAGGTATACCTAAGATACACTTTTGCAAACGGACAAAAGGCGGCTATTGAGTTTGAGCGCGTAGGTATTATGACTACGCACCAATATAAAAGCGATCTTTTCGGAGAAGACAACAGCACGCTTAAGCCGACAATGCAGCTTATACATACCAACAACGAGGGTATTGTTAACGCTGTAAAAAACAGCGCTAATATACGCTTTATGGCTAAGGTTGCAAATATGCTTAAGCCAGAGGACATAAAAAAAGAGCGCGACAGATTTACAGAGGACAACCTTAGCGCGGATAACAAAAGCGGAATGATTATATACGATAACAAGTTTAGCGACTTAAAGCAGGTGGAGAGTAAGCCATACACGCCAAACGCCTTACAGATGCAGCAGATACAAGAGAGCGTATGCACTCACTTTGGTACAAATATGGATATACTGCAAAACAAGTTTAACGAGGACACTTGGAACGCGTACTACGAGGGAAAGATAGAGCCATTTGCTTTGCAGCTTTCGCTTGTAATTTCGAATATGACATATACAGAGCGCCAGCTTGCTTGCGGCAATATGATTACATTTAGCGCAAACAGATTACAGTACGCCAGCAATCAGACAAAGCTAGAAGTATCAACGCAGCTATTTGATAGAGGCTTACTTAATCGTAATGGCGTAATGGATATATGGAATATGCCAGAGGTAGAGGACGGCGACAAGTACTATATACGAAAAGAATACACAGAAGTAAGCGAGCTGGATAAACACAACGAGCCTAAGCAGCAGGTTGTTGTAGTGGGACAGCAAGCAGCAGAACCAGCAGCAGAGCCAGAGCCGACACCGCCAACAGAGCCAGCACCGCCAGATAATGGAGACGGCGAGGGAACAGAAGAGGACGACAAGACGAAGAAAGCAAAGGGGGTGGAGTAATGCCAGTAGTAAAAGAAAGAGAGTACAGAGCGTTAGCTGCGCCTTTAATGGCAGCCAACACCAACAAAAGAATAGACACGGAATACTATGTAGAGGGTTACGCCACTACATTTAACCAGCCTTATACCTTATGGGAGTTTGAGGACGGCACTAAGTACTACGAAATGATAGACCGCCACGCATTAGACGATGCTGATATGAGCGATGTAATTATGCAGTACGACCACGAGGGCAGGGTATTTGCCAGACAGTCTAATAAGTCACTTATAATCGAGCCAAACGATCAAGGCTTATTTATAGCCGCAGACTTAGGCAGGACAGACTTAGCAAGAGGACTACACCAAGATATTAGCGCGGGCATGATTACTAAAATGTCATGGGCTTTCATGGTAGCAGAGGACAGCTACGACAGAGAGACACATACCCGTACTATATTGAGAGTTAAGAAAGTATATGATGTGAGCGCAGTAAGCATACCCGCTAACGACGCCACTAATATAGCAGCGCGCAACTTTGCGAGCGGGAGACGCGAGGCAGAGCAGCGGGAGTTGTTGGAGAGACTCGCAGCGGCACTAAAGATTAGAGCATCACTATAAATTATTGCGAAAAGGAGTAAGAAAATGAACAGACGCAAAAAGATTGAGGCAAGATTAGCCCAGATTAAAACAGAGCTTGAAACAAGAGCAGCAGAGCTTACAGCGGAAGAGCTGGCAGCATTGGAGAAAGAGGTAGGAGAGTTACAGACAGAGCGCGCAGCAATCGACGCAGCAATAGAAAAAAGAAACACTTTACTTGCCACTATTGCAGCAGGCGAGCAGGTAGACGGCGCGGAGCCTACAGTACTTAGAGCTTTTGATAAGGACAAGGACGACAAGGGAGAGGATAAATACGGAACTATGGCATACAGAAAGGCTTTTATGGAGTATGTCACAAGAGGCGCAGCAATCCCAGCAGAGTACAGAGAGAACCAGAACACAAAGACAACCGATGTAGGCGCGGTAGTACCTACAACAATTTTAGACAAGATTGTTAGCAAAATGGAAAGCGTAGGCGGCATTTACGCGCTTGTAACAAAGACAGCATACAAGGGCGGCGTGTCTATTCCTAAGCAGACACTTAAGCCAGTTGCTACTTGGGTTGCAGAGGGAGCAGGCAGCGACAAACAGAAATACACGGGCGGCAACATTACATTTGCATACAATAAGTTACGCTGCGCTGTGTCTGTATCTTTTGAAACTGACACTATGTCAATCGCAGCCTTTGAAACATTGCTTGTAAACAATATCGTAGAGGCTATGGTAAAGGCTTTAGAAAAAGCCATTGTAGCTGGTACTGGAACAGGACAGCCTACGGGTATTATCACAAGCACAGAGTACGCAGAAATCGTAGAAGTAGCAGCGCAGGACTATGACAGCCTTGTAAGAGCAGAGGCGGCAGTACCAGAGGCTTACGAGACTACCGCCAAGTGGTGTATGTCTAAAAAGACATTTATGGGCTATGTCGGAATGACAGACAAGCAGGGGCAGCCTATCGCCCGCGTCAACTACGGCGTAAATGGAAAGCCAGAGCGCTACTTACTTGGCAGAGAGGTAGTACTTACAGAGCACCTGCCTAACTTCTCAACAGCAAATACAAATGATAAGTTTGCATTTATCTTTGATTTTGCTAACTACGACCTCAACACTAACTATGCTATCGGCATCAAGAAGTACGAGGACAACGACAACGACGATCAGATTACCAAGGGCATTATGCTTGCAGACGGCAAGGTAGTAGACGGCAACGGCTTAGTTATCCTTAAGAAGATCGAGGCAGCCTAAGAGATCATAAGGAGCTGGCGCGGGGAGACTGCGCCAGCATTACTAGAAAGCGAGGTAAAAGTATGAAAGGACATTTAGACGCTAAGCAGTTGGAGAAATACAACAAAGAGGACTTAGAGAAGTTAGCAACAGAGCTGGGAGTAAGCACAGAGGGTACAAAGAAAGAAATAGCCGCACGCTGTGCAGAGGTAGAAACAGAGCCGACAGACACAGTCGGACAGCAGCCAGCAAGCGACTTGGTAAAGGTGGCTTGTATTCAGAACTACAAAGACCTGCAGCTTAACAGAATTGTAGAGACTGGGGAAGAGTACGAGGTAACACCAGAACGCGCGGCGCTGCTTTTAGAAAAAAATCTTGTAAAAAGAGTGTAAGAAAGCGAGGCGCAGGCAATGGCAACAACTTTAACAGAGCAGATGCGTAGCGCCCTGCGCATAAGCAGTAAAAACGAGGCTATTACTACAGAAATTAACGACACTATAGAGGCGTGCGAGCTAGACCTTAAGGCAGCGGGGGTAGTCAATATTGACGAAACAGACGCGCTAATAGTTAGGGCTATAAGGTTGTACTGTAGAGCAGATTTTAATTTTAACGGCAAAGGCGAGCAGTATAGGCAGTCTTACGATTTGCAAAAAATGTCTTTAAGCCTAGACGGAGACTACAACGCCGCCAAGGTAGCCGAAACGGACACCGAGGAATAGCTATGGCGTTATGGGCTGATGAAATAACGCTTATATCTCTGGAAATGCCAGAGGAAAGGGTAAATAGTAACGGCTTCCCTAACGCCGCTACAGAAAAGAAAAATACTGTATTCTGCAATAAAAAGCCAATAGGTTACAACGAATACTACAAGAGCCAGCAGTTAGGTATATCGGTAGAGTTTAAGGCAGAGGTATACGCAATAGACTACAGCAACGAAACAATAGCAGAGTTTGAGGGAAAGAGATACACAATACTTAAGCATTACGAAATAAACGACGAGGTAACAGAGCTTACACTAAGCGACTTAAGGCAACAGCCGAAAGAAAGCGAGGGGTAACTATGGCAGAGTTGAATACAGAGGGCTTAGAGGAATTAGCCGCAGCATTTAGGAAACAAGAGGAAAGAGCAACCGAGACAGTAAAAGAAATGCTTACAGCATCGGCAGAGGAATACCTTAACGCGGAAAAAACGGCGGCGGCAGGCTATGGGATAAGAAAGACGGGCGGCTTTATAGCAAGCTTGACAGCAAGCGAGATAAAGCAGGAAGATACCGCACTGGTTATTGAAATAGTGCCAGAGGGGCGCGCAGATCACAAGGCAGATTATGGCGGCGGTGGAAAAAAGAGAAAAGGAAAGAGCAGCAAAGGCAATGTACGCTATGCGACTATAGGCTTTATCTTTGAATATGGCACAAGCTCATTAGCTGCCAGACCTTGGCTTACGCAAGCCTTAGAAAAAGCCGAAGAGCCAGCATACAGCAAGGCTAAAGCAATATGGGATAAATATGTAGACAATAGCTTTAGTTAAGAGAAAGCGAGGTACATATATGGCGGGTATTAAAGATACACTTGCAACGCTACTGCCTACAGAAAGAGGAGTATATACGGGCAAGGATAAACCTAACCAGTATTGCACTTTTACCCGTATTATGGGTGGCGCCGCAATAAGGGCAGACGATGTGCAGCAGGTAGGAAAAGAAACCTACAGAGTGACGCTATACAGCAAGTCCGACTTTGAGGACATATTACAAAAGATTATAGACACATTAGAGGCAGCAGGGTACTACATCAACAGCCAAGACGGCGAGAACTACGAAACCGATACGGGCTATTGGCAAGTGCCTATAACAATTCAGATTATAAAGGAGCGATAAAATGACTATTGGACTTAAAGACCTTTATTACGCGATCATTACAGAAGAGGGCGGCGTAGAAACATACGGAGCGCCTAAAAAAATGAGCGAGGCAATGACTGCGGACTTATCAGTAACGACAGCAGACGCTACGCTTTATGCAGACGATGCGCTTAGCGAGAATGTAAGCGAGTTTGCGAGCTGCACGCTGTCCCTTGGCGTTAAGGAACTTACTAACGAAGTGTTAAAGGACTTATTAGGACAGGAAGTAGACGAGGACGGCGTACTTTATGCAGGAGACACAGACGAGCCGCCGTATGTAGCTGTAGGCTTTAGAGCTAAGAAGATGGGCGGCAAGTACCGCTATATCTGGTTACTGCGTGGAAAATTCAAAGTACCAAACGATAGCTTTGCAACCAAAGGGGAAAGCATCGAGTTTAAGACACCAACAATCGAGGGTACTTTTAGCAAGGCTAAGGCGTCTGGAAAATGGAAAGCAGACTACACAGGCTTACCTACAGATAAGGTAGCCGCTAGCTGGTTTACAAAAGTAAAGACATACCAGAAAGCAGCGTAAATTTAAGAAAGGAACGGGCGCGGCTGCTTATGGCTGCGCCTTAAGGTAAAAATATGAGTGCGATAAAAGACGGAAGATACCCGATCACATTAAACGGCAAAGACTATTACTTATTATTCAGTTTGAACGCGCTAGACGCATTGCAGGACAAGTACGGCGGCTACGACAAGTTGAGCGATATTTTTAACGAAAACAACAAGGATATTTTTAAGGATTTGCGTTGGTTGCTTACTATGCTTATCAACGAAGGCTTAGAGGACGGAGAGCCAGAGCTTACAGAGCAGAAAGTAGGTAAGCTGATCCACTTAGGAAACATCGGAATGATTAAGACGGCTATATATAAGTCGTTTGCGTTTGGTGTAAATGGTGGAGAAGAACAGCCAGAGACAGAAGAAACAGAGGCGGGCGCAGACGACACCGAGGACGACGAGGGAAACAGACAGAGCGCGCAGGAAAATTAGATACTGCGCGCTTGTTATACATAGCAGTAACAATGTTAAGATTTACCGAGCAAGAGGCTTGGAAACTTACACCATATAAGATACTAAAGCTATTTAAGTACCATAAAGAGTACAACCCTTTGCAGTTTAACGGCGGCAATACTACACAATCACAAAAGAGTAGATATATTGACGACATAGACAAGGCACTAGGGGGCTTTTAATATATGGCAGATACCACTAAGACAATAGGTACAAAAGTAAAATTTGACGGCGAGGCAGAGTATAAAGCGGCTGTAAAAAATATTAACGGAGAGCTTAAAGTATTAGGCTCTGAAATGAAATTAGTAAGCGCAGAGTACAAAGCTAACGGCGGCAGCATTGATAGCCTAAAAGCCAAGCAGGAAACGCTAGGGAAGATATACGATCAGCAAAAGGCAAAGGTAGAGGCTACAGAAAAGGCACTTGCACAGTGTAAAAAGGAGCTTGGAGACAACAGCGACGAGGCTAAGAGGCTGGAAACACAGCTAAACAACCAGAAAACGGCGCTTGTTAATACAGAAAGCGAGTTAAAAAAGACAACTACAGAGCTGGACGCTGCGGAAAAAGCCGCAAACGAAATGGGTAACGAGGTAGAGGACAGCGGAAAGCAGGCAGACGATGCAGGCGGTAAGTTTAGTAACTTTGGTAGTATCGTAGGCAATGTAGCAAAAATTGCAGCGGGAGCAGTAGCAGCAATAGGTACAGCAGCCGTAGCAGCAGGCAAGGCTATATATAATATGGCAAGTGATACGGCATCGGCAGGCGACGAGATAGACAAAGAAAGCCAAAAGATGCAGATAAGCGCAGGCTTATATCAGCAGTTAAGCTACGCCTGCGAGCGTAGCGGTAGCAATGTAAGCGACTTATCAAAAGGCATAAAGAACATTACAACAGAGCTGGGGAAAGCATCGCAGGGAGCAGCAGGAGCAGGCGCTAGCTTTGAAAGTATCGGCGTATCACTAAAAAATACGGACGGCAGCGTAAAAAGCACAGAGCAGGTGCTACTTGACAGCATAGACGCGTTGGCAGGAATGAAAGACGAAACCAAGCGAAACGCAGCAGCGCAGGAAATCTTTGGAAAAAGCGCAGCAGAGCTATTGCCTTTACTTAATTCTGGCGCAGACGGAATTAAGCAGCTTATGGACGAAACAGAAGAATACGGGATGCTCATGAGCGACGACGCAGTAGCGGCAAGTGCAGCCTTTGAGGACAGCCTAAGCCGCCTGCAATGGACTTTTAGCGGCGTCAAAAACAGCATAGTAGGCGAAATGCTACCAGCTATCACAATGATAATGGACGGGCTAAGCGACCTCATGGCAGGAAACGACGGAGCTACAGAAGAAATAAAAAACGGAGTAAGCGACCTTATAGGGAATATAACAAGCGTTATACCGCAGTTAGTGCAGCTTGTAGGGAGTATAGCGGCAGCGGTATTAGAGGCTGCGCCGTCGATTATATCAGCACTTGCAGACGGAATTATACAAGCTCTACCAACATTAGCACCAATAGTACTGGAAACTATAACAACGCTTGTAGGTATGCTGATAGAGCAGCTACCAGCTTTATTAGACTGTGGCGTAGAGATCATAGCACAGCTTGTAAACGGCATAGCAAACGCCATACCAGAGTTATTGCCAGCGGTTGTAGATGTGGTATTTAACATAGCCGATACGCTAATACAGAGCATACCACAGCTATTAGAGGCAGCGGTTACACTATTCACAGCAATAGTGGACGCTATCCCAGTTGTGATAGTGGAAATTATTAACAAGCTGCCAGAACTGATACAGAGCATTGTAGATACGCTTATAGCGGCGTTGCCTATTATCTTAGAGGGAGCAATTACAATGCTTATGGCGCTGGTAGATGCGATACCAACAATCATAGAGGCGCTTATAGCAGCTTTTCCTACAATCATTAACACGATCATAGAGGCATTGCTTAACGCCGTACCTATGATACTGGACGCGGCAATTACATTACTTATGAGTTTAGTAGATGCGATACCAGACATTATAACGGCTTTGATTGAGGCATTACCTACAATCATTACAACGCTTATAGATACTATAGCAAGCTGGCTGCCGCAAATGCTGGAAATGTGCATAACTTTATTTATGAAACTGGTAGAGGCAGTACCAGAGCTTATTATAGCCTTGGTAGAGGCATTACCAGAGGTGCTACTTACTCTGGTAGATACTATAGCAAGCTGGTTACCACAGATAGGCGAGAGTGCCTTAAGCATCGTAACTACGATCATTAACTTTATAAAAGAGTTGCCGCAGAAAATATGGGGCGCAATTATAGGCGCAGTAGACAAAATAGCGACTTGGGGCGCAAATGTGGGAGCTAAGGCAAAAGAAGTAATAAGCACAATGGTTAGCAATGTTATAAGCATCGTTAAAGAGCTGCCAAGCAAGATATGGAACGCCATAGTAGGAGCTGTTACAAAGGTTGCTACTTGGGGTACAAATATGAAAGCAAAGGCAGTAGAGGGCATTAAGAATGTAGTAACGGGTGTCATTAACGGCTTTAAGGACTTGCCGAATAAAATAACCGACATAGGTAAAAATCTGGTGCAGGGCTTATGGAATGGTATAAATAACGCCAAAGACTGGGTACTTGATAAGATCAAGGGCTTTGGCGATGCTATTCTAAGCGGCATTAAGGGCTTTTTTGGAATACACAGCCCGTCTAGGGTTATGCGCGACCAAGTAGGTATATACCTTGCAAAGGGTATAGGCGTAGGCTTTAGCGAGGGTATGGAAGATGTTAACAAAATGATTAACGACAGCGTACCTAGTGAATTTGATGTAAACCCAAGAGTAAATATGCACCCAGAAGATATAGACGACTGGGGAGACTGGGACGACGACACAGACAAGCCAAAGGGCGGCGCAGGTGGCGTAGTAGTCAACCAGTATATATATGCAAATGAGACAGACTATGCAGCCCAGCAAAAGCAGGCTGCTAAGAATTTCAAACTAATAGCAAGGGCGGTGTAGCGTGTGGAATATGAGAAACTTACATACACAAATGAATTAGGCGACAGCTTAGAGTTTAGTACATCTAGCGTGTACTTTTGCAATGTAAGCAAAGATGCCACGGGCTTAGCTGGAGTAGATAATAAAATATATAGCACGAACAGCGCCCAGCAGCACGGCGACACTTTCACGGGGCAGCGCATAGAGGCTAGGGACATTACAGTAAAAGGGGCTATAAATACAAGGGATAAGGCGCGGGCTATAGAACTGCGCCGCAAAGCCCTTAGAATATTAAACCCAGAACTTAAAGGAGAGCTTAAGTATGAATACCAAGGCTTTACAAAGGTTATAGAGGTACGAATAGACGATAAGCCAGATTTTTACAAAAAGAAAGTTCTATTAGAATACGACATAGCCTTTAAGGCACTTAACCCATTCTGGCAGGACGAAACAGAGACAAAAGAAGAGATAGCAAGCTGGGTAGGCGCTTGGGAATTTCCAACAGAAATAGACGAAGATAGCGCAGATAGTATGGTATTTGGCTATAGGGAAGAAAGCGTAATAGTAGACTGCTACAACGCTGGCGATGTATCTACGGGCATGCGCATAAAGTTTACGGCGCTTGGGGTGCTTGAAAATCCCGTGCTACTCAATGTTGAAACTGGCGAATTTATACAAATAAATAGAACGATGCAGGCGGGCGATGTGATCACAGTTAACACCGAGTACGGCAATAAGGGCGCAGCATTGGAGAGAAACGGGGAAGTAATAGACTGCTTTAAGGATATTGATGTAGACAGTATTTTTATGACGCTGGGGATTGGCGACAATATCTATAGATATGATGCGGCAAGCGGAGTAGATAACTTAGAGGTAAGCATATACTACAACCCACAATATTTAGGAGTGTAAGCCTATGGAAATAAGAGTATTTAACCTAGACCTAGAGCCTTTAGGAATAGCGGACGAGATAGCCAGCGCAATACTCAATATAAGGTATTTTGCGGTAGGCAATATCTCAATACTTGCACCTGCGACAAAGAATAACTTAAAACTGCTTGTAGAGGGCAATATACTTACTATACACGACGGGACAGTAGCATATACGGACAGCGACGGCAGCAAATGGCGTAGGGCAGCAGTCATAAAGTATACCCATATCGAAAAGGACGAGCAGGGAGAGGAACAGATAGAGGCGCAGGGCTATACATTAAGCTACTGGCTGGATAAAAGAGTAATAACACCACAGCTAGTAACTACGGACACAGTACAAAATATAATAAATAAGCAAGTACAGAGAAATTGCGGCAGTAGCGCAAGCCCAAAGCGCCGATTTGAAAGATTTATCATATTGCAGCAGGCAAACTATGGCGGGACGGCAGTAAGCTACAGCAACGACGCATACGCAAGCCTTGGCACAGAGATAAAGGCTTTAGCACAAAGTGGAAAACTAGGCTACGACATACTGGTTAACGAGCAGGATAGGACATACGGATTTTACTTATACAAAGGGATAGATAGAACTGTAGGGAATACAGCGGGGCTTAAGCCGTGCATATTTAGTAGCGAGTTTGACAATATCAACAGTCGAGCATACGAATACAGCAGCGAGAACTACAAAAACTTTATGTATTTGATAGGAAAAGCAGCGGACGACGAAACAGTAGCGCCAGTAGTTACTAGGGACGGCGAGGGGCTTACGGGCTTAAGACTTGAAGAGGTAGCTTTAGAAAGCGATATAGACAGATCATACACAGACGATGCAGGACAGCAGCAAACTATAGCGCTGGCAACATATAAGAATATGCTAAGCAGCCAGAGCATAACAGAGCTTGCAGCGTATGACGCGAATGTAAACTTTGACAGTTCTATAAATATTACATCAAACCTAAGATATAAGCGCGATTTTGATATAGGAGATAGGGTTACTTGTCAAGAGCGAGACTGGGGTATAAGGCTAGACGCCCGTATAACAGAAGTAAGCGAGGTATGGCAAAAAGGCACACATACCATTGAGGTTACTTTTGGAGAGAGCACGCCAAGCCTTATAGATAAAATTAGGAAAGTGAGGTAGCAGAGTGAATTATTTACCATTCAACAGTAAAGATCACGACAGAGTATATAAAGCCGAGGACTGGGCTTGGTACTTCTCAACATTCATAAAAAACGGAGTATTCCCAAACGCGCAAAATAACGGCTTGCAGGTTGTTATAGGTGAGGGTATGCAGGTATTTGTAAAGGCAGGCTTTGGCTTTATTAACGGCTATGCTTTCAGAAATGAGCAGGATTACGCTTTAACTCTGGAAACGGCAGACGGAGCACTTAACAGATATGACAGAGTAGTATTGCGCTGGGACTTAGCGGCAAGAGCAATGTATATAGCTGTACTAAAAGGGACGGCATCGGCAAAGCCAACAGCAAGAGCAATTACGCGCAGCAATGAGATATACGACTTAGTACTTGCAGACATATACATAGGCAAAGGAGTACTTAGCATACAGACGGCAAACATAACAGATCAGCGATACAATAGCAGCCTATGTGGCATTGTAACGGGAGTTATTGAACAGATAGACGCAAGCGTGCTTACGCAGCAGTTTAACGATTTTTTTACAAGCTACTATAAGCAGGTACTTACAGAGTACCAGAACTACTTAAGCACAATATCAGCAGACGAGCAGCAGGCTACAAAGAAGTTAGAAGAGTTTGAGGCACAGCTTGATACATACCGAGACGAGCAGCAGGCTAGCTTTGAAAGCTGGGTAGAAACATTAAAAGGAATATTAACAGAAGAGGCAGCAGGAAACTTGCAGGCAGAGGTAGAAGAACTACAGAGCACAGTAGACAGCCTGCAAAAAGAATTAGTAGAGCGCACCAGTATTACTACCGAGGCTTGGCTTGGAGCTTGTTACCTTGGCGGTACATACTTAGTAGGCTAATAAAGAAAGAGAGGTAGCAAAGTGAAAGGTTATCCTAACAGTTTTAACACAAAAGAGGACTACTACAACTGCCTTGCAATGGTGCAGGCGAGAGACTTAGACGCAGAGGGACTTATTGAGGCACTAAACGCTCTGGAAGAGCAGCGATACATACACACCGCTATATTATCAAGAAGTGCAGACGGCAAGAGCGTACATATTATGCTATGCCCAGAGGTAACAATAGGCGCGGCGT
>OGYY01000914.1_pt1 | contig 28034 bp, 24 predicted proteins | sample 1576671 | NCBI WGS metagenome assembly OGYY01 (sample SAMEA3541593, study PRJEB24748) | human gut metagenome | biome: human gut; feature: human-associated habitat; material: faeces | place: China | collected 2012 | reverse complement strand
GCTGGCAGAAGAAAGAGCGGCAGATTTGAAGAAATTTTTTGAACATTCCGGTGAAGAATGGAAAGAGTTTTTGGAAAGAAATTTTGACATTCCTTTTACGGCATTTGATGCAGAATATGAGGAGGATGAAGGAATGCTGCGGATTCGATTCCGAGATAACCCGCTGGAAGAAGGACTTGACTATTTTGGAATGGGAAAAGACGCAGAAGTGTTTATGAGCACAATGTATCTGGATGAATGAGAAAGAGCAGATGCCGTTTCATTTGGAATTTAAAAAAGCAGATGATAACAAAGGAGAACTGATTGTTAATGTAGTGTGATGTTTTCAGGAGGAAGGCAAATGAAGAAAATTATGAAAAGGAGAATTTTGTCAGTTATATTGGTCATAGCTATGTGCCTGCCATTAGCGGCATGCTCAAAGGGAGGCTCTGATGGGGAAAAAAGGACGCTTCATATTCTGGGTACTGTTCGGAGATATGAAGGTGAGGAAGCGGCCTGGGAAGAGGTATTTAAAGACTTTGAAGAGGAATATAACTGTACCGTTGAGTATCGCTGGCAGGGCAAGGTGGACGACATGGTAACGAATCTGGAGGCGGCTAAAATTTCGGGAGAAGAGGTTGATATCTGTTTCCCGAACGGCGGGCGCGTGTATTCCAGTCTTGCACCTAACGGTATGCTTATGGACCTGACTGAACTAATGGAGCCATTAAAGGATAGATTTAAGGAAGGTGTACTTGACTACTATACAATTGGTGATCACCTTTGGGGATTTCCGTACGGCGATCAGAGTTCCAGTGTGCTGTATTATAATAAAACAATGTTTGATGAGCTGGGACTGGAAGAGCCAAAGACTTTTGACGACCTGATCGAATGCGGGAAGGTTATCCAGGAGCAGAAAGGGATCATGCCTATGATCCATCAGGGGAAAACGCAGAGCTACTGGCTGATGTACTACGGTGATATTTATGCCCAGACGAGCGGAAATCAGTCTATTGAGAATATACATGAATTCCTTACAGGACAGCATGAATTTACTGGCGAAGCTGAAGTGGAGGCTTTTGATGTATTTAAGAGAATGTATGACGAAGGCTTGTATACTTCCGCCAGCTTTGAGACAGACGCAGATGGAATGAAGGCTGCTTTTGCTCAGCAGGAGGCGGCTATGTTCTTTGGAGGAACATGGGAGCTTGCACCGACCAAGGAGCTCGTGAAAGATTTTGAGCTTGGAGTAACTTCCCTTCCGAGATTTGTAGATGACGAAAATGTGATCGTACAGCACGCAGGTGCTCCGGATTACGGTATTGCTGTTCCTAGCTTTGCGAACCAGGATAATCTCGATTTGATCATGCAGTTTTTTGAATTTATTCTGAGAGAGGAAAATGCACAGAAGATCCTTTCTACTTACCAGCCTATCAATTGCCCGATAGAAGGAGTAGAGACCATTGATGATGAATACGCCCAAAAGATTGGGGAAGAAATGGTACCTCTCAACACAATATGGATTGACTGGGTTATGCCGATTCAGATGAATGATGCACTGATGCAGGCGGTTCCGGCGGCAATGTCCGGAGAGGTAACACCGGAGCAGGCGGCTCAGCAGGTACAGGATGCATACCAAACTCTGGTAGAGGAGACGGGATATCAGTATGACTGGTGGGAGTCCTGGACTGATGAACAGTGGGACAATGTAACTCCGAAAGAGATTCCGGAAATTGAAGTGAAATAGATACACACAGGGACAGGCAATGGAAAAAGAGCCTGTCCCTGGAAAAAAAGGGGGTCTGCAAGTGAAAAAAGTCTTTCCGTTTAAGTCAAGACCGTTGTCCTTCCATAATGCGTTTGTAAGGTATAACAGACCATATCCTGTAGCCTGTGTACGGGCAAGTGATCCACCATATGTAAGTCCCTTACCTGTGAGAACGCCCTCGAATGAACCACGGATTCTCTTGTACTGACCGAACATGAAGCCGATCTCTCTTGCGCCTGTTCCGATATCACCGGCAGGAACATCAACATCTGCTCCGATATATTTAGAAAGCTCTGTCATGAAGCTCTGGCAGAATGCCATAATCTCTCTGTCTGATTTGCCCTTAGGATCAAAATCAGAACCACCTTTACCACCACCGATTGGAAGTGTTGTAAGAGAGTTCTTGAAGATCTGCTCAAATCCTAAGAATTTGATGATTCCAAGGTTTACTGAAGGGTGAAGTCTGAGACCTCCCTTGTAAGGTCCGATTGCGTTATTGAACTGTACACGGAAACCTCTGTTTACCTGTACCTGACCATTGTCATCTACCCATGGTACTCTGAACATGATCTGACGATCCGGCTCTGTGATTCTCTCAAGAATCGCATTCTTTCTGTATAATTCCTCATTTGCATCGATCACAGGTCTTAAAGAATCAAGAACCTCTGTTACTGCCTGTAAAAACTCAGGCTGATCTGCGTTTTTCTTCTTTACTACTTCGAGTACTTCATCAACATAGCTCATTTTTATATCTCCTTTACAAAATTATTTTTCACATCAACAAGTTTATTTTATATAAATCTATTGCTATAATCAAGTAATTTTTGAAAGTTTTATATAAAAAAAATTCATTTTATTTATTATCTTCATTTATATTATCCCAGTTTTGGTACTGATTCTCCTCATCATCGGAATATACCACCTTGAAATAATCCGAGAGTTTTGCAAGTGAAGTTATAAGAACCTTCATTTCGTCGTCCGAAAGACCGTCCTTTATATGCTCTATCATATGACGGTGAAACTGCTCATGATGATAGTATGCACTCTTTCCCTTGTCAGTGAGTGAGAGCTTTACCACACGCTTATCCTCCTCACTGCGGATACGGTTCACGTATCCCTTGCGGGTGAGACCATCTATTGCCTTTGTCAGCGTGCCCAGAGTGATAGACATAAGCTTGGCTACGGTGCCGGAGCGCTTTGGCTCATCGACTCCTATTGCCTCTATTATATGCATATCGTTGATAGAAATATCAGAAAATTCGTCTGTTGTCAGACATCTGCCCTCTATCTCTGTCAAATCCTTGAACAGACACACCAATAATTCATTTAAAGTTTCATCTGCCGTCATAAATACCTCTTTCTATTGCCACTCTATGGCGCAGGCTCCCCATGTAAGTCCTGCTCCAAAGCCTGATAAAATTATTTTTTCCTCATGCTTTATCATACCATCTTTGCGGACTTTATCAAGCAAAATCGGCACACTTGCCGCAGAAATATTTCCACACTGCTGTAAATTGGTCGGAAATTTGTCCATAGGCTGCTTAAGTCTCTTGGCAACCGACTCAATAATGCGGATATTGGCCTGATGCAGCACATAGACGTCCACATCATCTGCGCTCCAGCCGATTTCATCGAGCAGCTCATTTATAGCCTTTGGCACTGTCTTTACCGCAAACTTGTATACAGCCGGACCATCCATGGTGACGTAGCCACCAAGTGCAGACTGCTTTCCATTGTCGGTAAACGGATTGACTACGGGACGATTGTCTCCGTCAAGCGCCTCACCGCCTTTTCCGTCCGAGCCCTGTACAAAGCCCTTTATGGCATCTCCCTCGTCTGTCACAACCGCTGCTCCTGCTCCGTCTCCGAATAGCACACAGGTGCTTCTGTCATTCCAGTCCATTATTTTTGAAAGAACCTCTGCCCCCACTACAACTGCCTTGTGAAATCTGCCGGTCTTAAAATACGCATCTGCTGTGGCAAGCCCGAATAAAAAGCCTGAGCATGCGGCATTTATGTCAAATGCCACTGCACTGCCCGCACCTATCTCAGCCTGAATCTGACATGCGAGCGATGGAACGATTTTGTCTGTGGATACGCTTGCCGCTATTATCAAGTCTATCTCACTTCCGTCAATTCCCGCATCCTGCAGCGCACTTTTTACTGCATCACAGGCAAGTGAGGTGGTTGTCTCAGTCGTTGCAATGTGTCTGTTTCTTATTCCTGTACGCGAGCTGATCCACTCGTCAGATGTGTCCATTATGGCTGCCAGGTCATCGTTTGAGACCACTCTCTGTGGCAGGCAGCTTCCTGTTCCAACTATCTTCATAGAATTTCCTTTCCGGGACTAGAACTTGCGGAAACGCTTGTATCTTTCCTCCAAGAGCTGGTCCTTTGTCAATTTGCTTTCTTTTTCCAAGAATTTCTTCATGTTGCCCTTCATGTAGTTTCCGATTGATGAAAGGGCATCCTCGTCGGCTCCGCCAAACTCAGGTATTATATCATCCACGACATCAAGCTCCTTTAAGTCGTGTGCTGTAATCTTCATTACCTCTGCGGCTTCCTTTGCACGCTTTCCGTCCTTCCAAAGGATAGATGCAAAGCCCTCTGGAGAAAGTATTGAGTATGTGGCATTTTCCATCATCCACACTTCATTTCCTACAGAAAGAGCTAAAGCTCCGCCACTTCCGCCTTCTCCTATCATGAGACAAAGGATTGGCACCTTGATGTTGCTCATCTCATAAAGGTTTCTTGCGATTGCCTCGCCCTGTCCGTTTTCCTCTGCTTCCATTCCGGGATAAGCACCTGATGTATTGACAAATGTTATGATCGGACGGTTGAATTTCTCTGCCTGTTTCATGAGGCGCAGTGCCTTGCGGTAGCCCTCAGGTGATGGCATACCATAGTTTCTCTTTGCGCAGTCTTCAAGGTCTTTTCCCTTGTGAACACCGATAACTGTGACCGGCTGGCCATCTAAATATGCGATTCCACCTACGATAGCCGGGTCATCGCGGAAATATCTGTCTCCGTGCAGCTCCATAAACTCATCAAAGATATAGTCCATATAGTCAACCGATGCAAGTCTCTTAATCTGTCTTGCGGCGCTGACCTTGTCCCATACCTTAAATGGCTTAGCCTTTGCCTCGCGCTCCTTCATAAGCTCTGTCGGCTCGTAATTGTCGTCTGAGTGAAGCGGATCAAAATTGGCATAGCCAGTGGTAGGTCTGTGAGCACGTAAAATCTTGTAAAGAGTCTTCTTTAAATCCTCACGCTCAACTATCATATCCACAAAGCCGTGCTCAAGCTGGAACTCTGCCCTCTGGAAGCCCTCAGGCAGCTTCTGTCCGATGGTCTGCTCGATAACACGAGGACCCGCAAATCCGATAAGTGCCTTTGGCTCTGCAAGAATGATGTCTCCAAGCATTGCAAAGCTGGCTGTCACACCACCTGTTGTAGGATCTGTGAGTACCGGTACATATAAAAGCCCTGCCTCTGAATGACGCTTTGCTGCGGCTGAAGTCTTAGCCATCTGCATCAGCGAAATGATACCCTCCTGCATTCTGGCTCCACCTGAACAGCAGAATAATATAACCGGAAGTCTTTCCTCTGTGGCACGCTCAAATGCGCTTGTGATTTTCTCACCAACCACATGGCCCATGCTTCCCATCATAAATCTTGAATCAATTACACCAAGCACTGTCTCCTCACCGTAAATTTTTGTCTTACCAATGACAATACCCTCAGAAAGTCCTGTTTTCTCCTGAGTCTTTGCAATTTTCTCCTCATACTCCGGGAAATTGAGAGGATTTCCTGTTGTAAGCTCTGTAAACCATGGCTCAAATGCTTCCTTGTCGGAAACCATTCTGATTCTGTTTTTAGCACGCACACGGAAATAATAATTACACTCATAGCAGACGTATTTGTGCTGTTTTACAACTGATTTGAGCACAGTCTTGCCACACTTGGGACAAACGATTGTCTCAGGGACATCCTCTTTTGTTTCCTGTGCTGCATCGGCATTTTTGCCATCTACGGCTGCTTTTCCATCTGCGACCGTTTTGCCTTCTGCGGCTGTTTTTGCGCTCTCAGCGTTCTTTGCTAAAGCCTCATCAGCCTCTATATTTTTATCTTTCTTCTTGAATAACTTCATCATGTCTCCTTATGCAATTAACCTATTGCAAATGTAAGCTCCGCCATACAGGCAACCTTGCCGTTTACCCTGGCAACAGCCTTGCCCACACCGATAGGACCCTTAACCTTTATAATCTCAGTGGTCAGCTCCAGCGTATCTCCCGGAACCACCTTCTGCTTGAACTTGGCATTATTGATGCCTGCAAAATATGCAGTCTTGCCCTTCCACTCATCCTGACAAAGAATGGCAACTGCACCGGTCTGCGCCAAAGCCTCAATAATAAGCACTCCCGGCATCACCGGATTCCCCGGAAAATGTCCCATAAAATGTGGCTCATTCATAGTCACATTCTTCTTAGCCACACACTTTACGCCCGGCTCCAGTTCCTCAACCGTATCAATGAGGAGAAACGGACTGCGGTGCGGCAGAACATCCATGATCTGCTGCGTATTCATAATTGACATATACATCTATCCTTTCTCAATTTACTCTAAACTATCTACATGCTTCGCGCTCCGCAACGTGGAGCCGGGAAGCGCACAGTGTGTTCTGAATGAAAAATATGAACTGTCACGGCGTTCCATTCGCTCCAATAGCATGAAGCGCTAACACCATATCACAGCCTGTCCGTGCAAAATGCCGTGACTGACTTCATATTTTTCACGAGGAATATACTGTGTGCTCCACCGGACCTCACAACCTGAATGCGCGAAGCCCCTAAAAAGCAGAAACAATTTATTTATAAGCCTTGAGGAGAATACTTGCATTATGTCCACCGAATCCCAGTGAATTGCTAAGTGCATACTCAACAGGCTCCTCATAGCTGTCCTTGCAGTAATTGAGATCAATCTCCTCATCAGGAGTCTCATAGCCAACAGTCTTATGTATAAATCCATCCTGGATTTCCTTCACACATGTGATAAACTCAACAGCTCCTGCTGCTCCGAGCAGATGTCCTATCATTGACTTTGTTGAATTGATTTTAAGATTTGCCGCATCATCACCAAACGCAAGCTTGATTGCTCTTGTCTCAAAAAGGTCATTGTGATGTGTGCCTGTTCCGTGTGCATTGATGTATTTTACATCTGCCGGTGTGACACCTGCATCGCTCATGGCATTGGTCATGGCTCTTGCTGCGCCTGCGCCATCCTCCTGCGGAGATGTGATATGGTATGCATCCGATGAGCATCCGTATCCGACTACCTCTGCATAAATCTTTGCACCTCTTGCCTTTGCATGCTCAAGCTCTTCAAGGATAACTACTCCTGCGCCCTCACCCATTACAAAGCCGCTTCTGTTTTTGTCAAACGGAAGTGAACACTTTGCCGGATCATCTACTGTAGAAAGCGCTGTGAGTGCTGTAAATCCTGCGATTCCGATAGGACATACACTGCCCTCTGTACCACCGGCTACCATCACGTCAGCCTCACCGTACTGGATGCTTCTGTATGCCTCACCGATTGTGTTTGTTCCTGTAGCGCAGGCTGTTACATCATTGATACTCTTTCCCTTGAGACCGAACTGGATAGAAACATTTCCTGCTGCCATATTACAGATCATAAGCGGAACAAGCAAAGGATTGACTCTGTTTGGTCCCTTTTCATAAAGCTTTTGTGTCTCGCGCTCCATAGCCTGAAGACTTCCGATACCTGAACCGATGGCACATCCAACCATGTATGGATCTTCCTTTTCGATATCAAGTCCGCTGTCATCAATTGCCTGCTTTGCAGCAGCTACAGCGTACTGTGAGAATGGCTCCATTCTCTTTGCAGCCTTTCTGTCCATAAAATCCTGTGGGTTAAAGTCCTTAAGCTCTGCTGCAATGTGACATTTATAATCTGTTGTGTCAAATTTTGTGATGTGGTCAAATCCGATTTTTCCGGCCTTTACCGATGTCCAGAAATCGTCCACATTATTTCCGATTGGTGTTACTGCTCCAAGTCCTGTTACAACTACTCTTCTACTCATATTGCCATTCCTCCGTCAACAGACAGCACCTGGCCTGTGATGTAGCCTGCTGCATCTGATGCTAAAAATAATACTGCGTTTGCGATATCCTTTGTGTTTCCCGGTCTGCCAAGCGGAATCTGTGATAAAAGATTCTCCTTTGCCGCATCGGCAAGCACATCTGTCATCTCTGTCTCTACAAAGCCCGGTGCCACTGCGTTTGCTGTGATTCCCCGGCTGGCAAGCTCTCTGGCTACAGCCTTTGTGAGTCCTATAACTCCTGCCTTGCTGGCGCTGTAGTTGGCCTGTCCTGCATTTCCGAGTATGCCGGAAACTGATGAAATATTGATAATTCTTCCTGATTTCTGCTTCAAGAAATAGCGTGACATATGACGGATTGTGTTGAACGCACCCTTAAGGTTTGTGTCGAGCACTGCGTCATAGTCTGCCTCGCTCATCTTCATGATGAGGCCGTCTCTTGTGATTCCTGCGTTGTTTACGAGGATATCTATGTGCTTGTACTCCTTGATGAGCGCTGTTATCATATTCTGGCACTCGTCAAAATCAGATACATTGCACTGATAAGAAACTGCATCACCGCCTGCTGCCTTTATCTCTGCAACAACGGCATCTGCCTTTTCCTTTGAACCATTATAATTTACTATTACAAAGGCATGTGCTGCGGCAAGTGTAAGAGCTATCTGTCTTCCAATTCCGCGGCTTGCGCCTGTAACCAGGGCATTTTTACCTGTTAACATACTTTTCAAAATCCTCCAGTTTGTCTATGTTTACGACTTTTACGTCTCTATTTATCTTTCTCATAAATCCGCTGAGTGATCGTCCCGGTCCGATTTCCACGAACTCATCTGCACCGTCTGCGATAAGGCGCTCGATGGTCTGCTGCCAGCGTACTGACGATGAAACCTGCTGTGTCAGATAATCCTTGACGTCTGCCGGTGACTTCACATAGTCTGCTGTGACGTTTGTGATATATGGCACCCTGATATCGTGGATTTCTACACTCTCAAGTGCATCTGCGAGCTTTTCTCCTGCACCCTTAAGCATTGCTGAGTGGAAAGGTCCGCTTACCTTAAGCGGTACGCATCTCTTGGCGCCTGCCTCGCTGCATGCTGCTGCGGCGGTATCTACTGCTGCCTTTTCTCCTGTGATAACAATCTGTCCCGGGCAGTTATAGTTGGCTACCGATACCACTGAATTTGTCTCATCTGCTGTCTTTTTGCAGATATCCTCAATGACATGCGGATCAAGTCCTAAAACCGCTGTCATGGCTCCACCTGTAGGAACTGCCTCCTGCATGTAGATTCCTCTTTTTCTGACAACTGCAAATGCATCTGCCATAGTCATGGCTCCTGATGCGATGAGAGCACCATATTCCCCAAGGCTTAAGCCTGCTGTGACATCAGGTGTGATACCTTTGTCAATTATTGCCTGATATATAGCTGCCTCAACTGCAAGCATACATATCTGTGTGTACTCTGTAATATTCAGCTTGTCATTTTCCTCAAAGCATAATGCCGGAATATCCAAGCCTGTCTGTTCACTGGCAAGGTCGATTACTGCCTTTGCATTTGGCATTGTATCGTAAAACTCCTTACCCATTCCTATATACTGTGAGCCCTGTCCGGGAAACATAAATACTCTCTTACCCATTTTCGGTTTCTCCTTATTTCTGACAGGATACCGTAAGTCGCTCTTTGCAAGCTGCCCGGTATCCTTAAATTTGCATGTAAAAGTGAATACTGTCTATTTGTTCAGTCCCACTACATCCTCAATGATTTCTTTGCAGGTTTCCTCTTTCTTTACGAGGCCTGCGCTCTGACCTGCCATGACGCTGCCATATACGGTATCTCCGTCTACAACTGCTTTTCTAAGTGCGCCAAGTGTCATTTTTTCGAGCTCTTCAAATGGAGCTCCTTCCTTTTCCAGCTTGAGATATTGTCTGGTCATCTTGTTTCTGAGCACTCTGATCGGATGACCTGTGCTCATTCCTGTAACCTCGGAATCTATATCCTTGGCCTTTATGACCTTTTGCTTATAGTTTTCATGGACTATCGATTCTTTTGCTGTGACAAAGCGTGTGCCCATTTGGACTGCCTCTGCACCGAGTGCAAATGCCGCATTGAAGCCTCTGTTGTCTGCGATTCCGCCTGCTGCGATAACAGGGATGCTCACTGCATCAGCAACCTGTGGCACAAGTGTCATGGTAGTCTGCGCACCGATATGTCCGCCTGACTCCATTCCCTCTGCGATTACTGCTGAAGCACCGCCTCTTTCCATGAGCTTTGCGAGTGCTACGCTTGCAACTACAGGGATTACGATGACGCCTGCTTCTTTCCACATATCCATGTACTTTGCAGGATTTCCTGCGCCGGTGGTGACTACCTTTACCTTTTCCTCGGCGATGATTTTTGCTATCTCATCTGCCTCCGGATTCATAAGCATGAGGTTGACTCCGAACGGCTTATCGGTCTCCTTCTTTGCAGCGACTATCTGCTCCTTTACCCATGAGGCCGGGGCTCCGCCTGCTCCGATGATGCCAAGTCCGCCTGCATTGGACACAGCGCTGGCAAGCTCATGGGTTGCTACCCATGCCATGCCACCCTGAATGACCGGATATTTGATTCCAAGAAGCTTTGTTATTCTTGTCTCCATGTCTTTTAATCCTCTACACCTTTGTTCTTAAGATACTCAATGATGTCGTTTACTGTTGCGATTTTCTCTAAATCCTCTGAAGGGATTTCTACTCCGTACTCCTCCTCGAGTGCCATTACAAGCTCGAAAAGATCTAATGAATCTGCCTCAAGATCCTCCTTGAAGTTTGACTCTAATTTGATATCATCCTCGTCGATTCCTAACTGATCTGCTACGATTTCCTTGATTTTCTCCAACATATTTCTGTTCTCCTTTTTCTGTGTTTATTTTCGGTTTTGTGTGCTGGTATATTTGCACTAGTTTGCATGTCAAATATTTTCATTATCAAATCGTTTGACAGTGAAAGTATATCACATTTAAAATAGTTGTCAAGTCAAAGTATTTTTATTTTTCAATTTTTATATGGTACGGGAGCAGGCGGGCAGAAAATTACCCATCCAAAACGTTTCCTACCAGCAGCCAAGAGGCTGTAAGAATTGTAAGTCAGGTTTTCTATGCCCGATGCAGCCGGCTTTTACGCGCCGTCCTTGGCGCGGTAACGCCTCGCCCGTGCTTCCATGCACGTGCGCTGCTGTGTACCTATTACAATTCCAACAGCCTCTAAGCAGCTTCGTACAAACTCATTGGATGGGTAATTTTCTGCCCGCCTGCTCCCTTACACTGTGACAATAATATACAATAAAAAACAGACTGTAATTATGAGTGGTCAGCTCAATTTTACAGTCTGCTCTATATTAATCTCTCAAACACCCAACCGGCACAACCCGAACTCCTGACTCCGTGGTATATGCCATGGTTGCATTTGCGCAAATCACAATCAGTGCCGATGGTTCTTTATATACATCACGTGGATGTTTTTCTTTTTCCAATGCTTTCTCATTATATTTTAAGATAATATCCTTGAATCGCAGCAAGGATTTTTCCGCTTCCGGAATCTTGTTCACTCCGGTTTTTATTTCAATAAGCGCATAACGGCCGTCCTCCAACTGATAGACTGCATCTGCTTCTACGCCCATATCATCTGTATAATGCATCACTCTGGCATTGTGCTTTTCAGCAAATACAAGTAAATCTCTAAGCACCATATTTTCAAATACATGCCCAAATAGATCCAAATCGTTGATAAAATAGTCCGGATTAACACCAAGCGCAGCCAATCCTATAGAGGGATCAACAAATATATGCTTTTTGGCAGCTCTGATAGCTGTTTTCGAACGCAAATGCGGTGTCCAGGCATCTATATCCTTTACAACATATAATAGCTCCAGAGCATCTATATATGAAGAAAGCGTTACATCTGTAACATTCTGTGTGGCTTTTACATCTGAAAATATATTCTTGCGTTTTGCTGTAGTAGCCATATTTCTGGCATACGACCAAAGTAGTGTCCTTGCCCATTCCGGATTTCTGTTTACTCCATCAATCGCTGATATGTCCTTCTGATAAATCTGCCTATAATAATCCTTAGCTATTTCAAGCTTTGCACTGTCCTTTGAAAGTGCCATGCATCTCGGCCATCCACCTCTACAGACCGCAAAAAACAAATCCTCAAGCTTTATATCTGTGGTAAGTCCATCAATATCATATGCTTCATCTTCTAATAATTTAAACAACGATATGCTTCCGTTTGATTCTCCTGTCTCAAACAAAGTCATAGGGTACATCGTAACCTCTGTTATTCGTCCTGTACCTGTATGGGGTGTATTAATCTTCTTACTTGATGAGCCTGTCAGATAAAACTCTCCTACACTCTCCGGATTGTCATCGCACGCTTTTCTTATTGTTCCCCATATCTTTGGGGCATCCTGCCACTCGTCAAACAGTATTGGCTTAGGATTCTTTAAAAAGAGCTTAGGTGCAGTTTCTGCTACTGCAAGATACCCCTCTCTCTTGTCTTCATCCTGAAATTCAATAACAGTTTTACATCGTTCTCTTGCTGTTCTTGTCTTTCCACATCCTTTTGGTCCTGTGATGCTCACTGCATTAAATGCCTCTGTTTTTCTATCTATCACATCATCAACAATTCTGCTTATATATTCCATAAATATCTGCTCCCTTCATGGTTATTATACCATTTAATTCACAGATTATACAAGGTTATTTTATGTTTTTCGAGTGTTTTGTTTTGTATTTTTCTAATGTTTTATTTTATATTTTTCGAGTGTTTTATTTTACTTTTTTCGAATACTAAAAAGAGCAGGACAAGTATTTCTACCTATTCTGCTCATTTTTACATAATTTAATTGTTTAGATATAGATTATCTACCGGCTGTTCGCCATCTGTTTCACATAGTCGAGTGCCTTCTTAACCGATGGGATTGATATCACTATGATTGTGATAATTCCTTCTGCAGCAAGGTATGAACCATTGTAGGTCACTGAATATATGAGCGCATCTATCGTCTTGTTTCCTATCGTGACAGGTGCGTATGCTGCAAAAAACACAACTCCCGACAGCACTGCAAAAAAAAATCTACTGGGCAGCTCCGCCTCCGGTGGTACCACCGGTAGCTCCACCTGTGCTGTCCCCGGTGTTTCCACCTGTATTACCACCGGTGTTATCTCCTGTATTTCCACCTGTTGTACCGCCTGTGTTGCCACCGTTATTTTCTCCGGTATTTCCGCCTGTGTTGCCACCTGTCGTATCGCCGGTAGTACCACTCGTATTTCCGCCATTGCCGCCATTTGTTCCCTGACTGTTATTTTCACCCGGTGTGGTCGTGGTGGTTCCCTGAGTATTATTCGTGTCTGTTGTGGTCTGATCCGGTGTTGTAGTTCCCGCATCAGGTGTGGTCACAGTCTGATCTGTAGGATTTTCCTGCGTCTGATCGTCTGCAGGCGTATCCTGGCTGTCCTGATAATCACCCGATATTTGGGCATATGGCAGGAAATCTATTGGTGTAAGATCAGCATGTATCTGATCCATGTAGTTCTTCCATATTTCTGCAGGGTAAGAGCTTCCTGTCAGTTTTTTTACTGTCTCAGGCATATCACAGCCTACCCATACACATGTGGTGTAGTATCTGGTAAAGCCACAGAACCAGCCGTCCTTCTTATCGTTAGTAGTTCCGGTTTTGCCGGCACAAGGCATGCCATTGTCCAGATTTGCGCTACGTCCGGTTCCGGATTTCATAACATCTGTCATGACATCTGTCATCATACGCGACGCTGTTTCTGTATATATGACGGTATCCTTCTGTGATGATGTATATATGATATTGTTATCAGAATCCACAATCGACTTTATACAGGTCGGATTCCTGTACATTCCGTCATTCTCAAGTGTAGCATACGCAGATGCCATCTCCAGTGTGGATACACCTGTTGTAAAACCTCCAAGTGATGTTGCTGTGACATAGTCATCCTTTACTATATTGGTAAAATTCATATCCTTGAGATACTGTAAGCCTACCTTTGGCGTGAGCTCATCATATAGCTGCCATGCTACAGTATTCAATGACTTTTGAACGGCAAGCCTGATAGTCACATCACCGTAATATACATCACCCGAGTTAGACGGTCCTCCATCAAACTTATGATCATTTACGATGGTATCCGGTGTCTTTCCACGCTCAAATGATGGTGTATACACAATGAGCGGCTTGATTGAACTTCCCGGCTGACGATGACTTTGGAAAGCACGGTTTAGCGTATGACTGACTGCATCCTGACTTCGTCCGCCAACTATTGCAACCACATCGCCTGTGTCGTTGTCTATACAGGTTGCAGCACTCTGCAGCTTAAATGTGCCATCATCTGTCGTATCTGTAAAGTCCAGAAGCGTCAGGTCAATTGAATCCTGAAGCTGCTGCTGCATGGTCAGATCAATTGATGTATAAATCTTGTAACCGTCTGAGTATAGCTTTTTCTGACAATATGAATACATCTCATCATATGAAGCATCATACTCCTTTTCTTCCTCGTCTGAATCAAAGTAATACTTAAACTTGAAGCCCTCATTCTCCATGAGCGCCCTCGTAGCGCAGTAATATGCATAGGTATCCACATAATTGTACTTGACCGTGTCATCCTTCTCAGGCATGTTGAGGGTAATCTCCTCGTTTATAGCGGTCTCATATTCCTGTTGTGTGATTTTGCCGTCTTCCTTTAGATTTTTCAATATGAGATTGCGACGTGTCAGTGTATGCTCCTTGTTGTTTATCGGGTCATAGTATGTCGGACTGTTCGGAATCGCACACAAAAAGGCAGTCTGCGACAAATCAAGATCTGCCAGCTCACAGTTGAAATAGCCATGGCACGCTGCCTGAATACCATAATATCCGTTCATGAAATAAACGTTATTCAGGTAGAACTCCATAATATCGTTCTTGGAATATTTCTTTTCCAGCTCCATCGCTATGAACATTTCCTTGACTTTTCGCTGCCAGTTCTTGTTCGTATCCAGGTAAATATTTCGGGCGAGCTGCATCGTGATGGTACTGCCACCCTGGGTAATTCTCTTGTTCTTTATGATGGACTTTGCGGCACGCACTATTGCCTTTAAGTCCACACCATTGTGCTTATAGAACTTCTTGTCCTCGATGCTGACCATACAGTTTACGAAGTTCTGCGGTATATCCTCATACTTCACATAGTCAGCCTTTTTGGTAGTGGCTGTCTCGGATATCTCATCACCGTTTGTGTCGTAGAGTGTACTCGTCCGCGCCGGTAAAAATGTGTTTTTGTCAGATTTCTGCACGAGCTCTACTGCCTCTGAGTGAAGCTTCGCCACCTTGTCAGCATAGCCGCCAAAGTAGTAAAAGCATAATCCACCGAGAATCAGTACCATCAGGAAAATCTGAAGCTTTATGAAAAACCAGAAAACGCGATGCTGCTTTTTCTTCTTTTTCTTTTTCTGTTTTGCCATTTCTAAACGTTACCTCCAAACTATCGGTATACCATTGTATATCGGCATACTTTATAGATAATTGACAACTATATCCAATATGTACTGTCTATTATACTACAATGCCTCTACATCAGATAATTAATAATTGCTTAATTTTCTATTATACCTTTATAGCACAAAAGGAAGCTATTTGCTCCCTTTATCACGCTATTTTACATCTTTATCACTGTTATAGTCAAGTAAATAGTTTTTCACTATGCTTTTTTCAATGCTTTTCGCTGTCTTTAGCCAAGCTGTTCAGCCAGAAATTCTGCTGCTGCACTCACCAGCTTTTCGGCAATCTCAAGCTTATCGCCTTTTTCATCGTAAACACAAAATATAACGGCTCCCGCACTATCACCATCATGCACTATTGCTGCAATTGCCTGCGCTTCACAGTCAGCTTTATCGTCCTTTACCACCGGTATCAGGTTATCGTCCTTTTTACTGTATAATGCACTTTTTCTCTTATCCATAATGTCTTCGAGCTCCTTGGACAAAGCCTTGCCTATATACTTTTTGTGGTTTTTCCCGGCTGCCGCTATTATCCCATCCCTGTCTGCCACACATATCGTGGCACCGGTTACCTTTGACAGGCTCTGTGCATATGCCTGTGATATATTCTTCAGGCTTCCAACCTGCGAATACTTCTTTAGCACTATCGTCTCGTCCGCATCCATATATATTTCCAGTGGGCTTCCCTCTTTTATATGCAGCATCCTGCGAAGCTCCTTTGGTATGACTATTCTGCCGAGGGAATCTACTCTTCTGGTCAATCCTGTGATTTTCACTTTATTGTCCTCCGGTTACTTTTTTGCATTTGCATTCATGCTTTGGAGGTAGTATATGGGAATTTGAATAAAATATACATTCGGTATGCACTGATACAGTGCTCTTTCATAATAGCTTTTATAATGTCACGGTATGTTTTGAATTTGATAAGGAATCTATATCCATCAGCTCACGCTCATCTGCAATATCCACATATACACAGTCATACTTCTTTGCCACACTTCTGCCACCCTTATCCCCCTCCAGTGATAAAAGCTGCGGGATAAGCGATGAATGAAATACACACGGATTGCCTACAGCATCTCCACAGTGAAGTGAAAATACTAATCGCTTATTTCCTTTATTTTCAAGCACTTTGTCTATTAATTTAATCATGCTTTGACTTTTTAAATATGGCTGGTCAGCTACTGCAAACATGTAGTAGTCCTGCATACCGGTCTTTTTCTGCTCCTGCACCGCCATAATTCCTGCTTTTATGGTGTAGGATATGCCTTTTTCGCTGTCCGGACTTAAGACTGCATGGCAATCCGGGATACATGCGCAGTAGTCCAGTATTTTCCGGTAACGTGTAACGACGGTTATATCTATGACCGGGCTGTCTGATTTCAGTTTATTATATCTATCTTTAATTTCTATCAAGCGTTCAAGCAGATGCCTGTACATAGGCTTTCCATCCAGTTCATAAAACAGTTTGTTACTTCCAAAACGGCGGCTGTTTCCAGCCGCCATGTATATGATATGAATCATTTCACTCTTAGGTCCTTTTCGTGCCAGTTTGGGTCTACCATTCCCATAAGTATTTTCTCAGGGGTAAACGGAACTGTCCTGTGCCATACGCCTGTTGCGCGATAAATGGCATGCGCCAGCGCAGGAGCCGGTGTATTGATAACTATCTCACCGATTGACTTGACTCCGAACGGGCCTGACGGCTCATAGCTTGTCTCAAATTCGACATTGATATTGCCCACATCCTGTCGTGTCGGTATCTTGTACTGCATGAGGTCATTTTCTGCGATTTTTCCACCGGCATTGTAGGTGACATTCTCATAAAGTGCCATGCCGATTCCCTGACCTATGCCACCCTCTGTCTGTACACGCGCAAGGTTTGGATTGACTGGGATTCCGCAGTCCACAACAGCCTGATAATCAAGTATTTTAACTGCTCCTGTCTCCTTATCAAGCTCTATCTCGACCATTCCTACCATGTATGGAGGAGGCGAAACAGGTGATGAATATGTCGCGGTGACATCTACAGGTATCGTGTTGTTGACCTGTGACTTTGTTGCTATATCGGAAAGACTTACGGAAACTGCCCCATTGTCTGCACCGTCCGGATTTATGATATACACCTCTTTACCGTCGAAATCCACCTCTGATACAGCACAGCCCAGCATCTGTGCACCGATTTTCTTTATATTTTCACGAAGCTCAAGTGCTGCATTCTGTGTGGCCATTCCTGTAATGTAGGTGGTTGATGAGGCATATGAACCTGAATCATAAGGAGAAGCATCCGTATCCGCTCCAAACACGGTTATATCATCCGGCTCACAGTCGAGTACCTCAGCCGCCATCTGCGCAAGTATTGTATCACAGCCTGTTCCCATGTCTGCCGCACCTATCATCATATTGTAGGTGCCACAGTCTGAAAGCTTTAATGTACACGAGCCGACATCTACATTGGATATGCAGGAGCCCTGCATTGCAAGTGCCATGCCTGCTGCACGAACCTTGCCATTTCCCATATCGCGGACTGGATACTTTTCTGCCCAATGGAAATTGTCCGCACAGTGCATTATGCATCTGTCAAGTGCACATGCATTGGCTGTCTCGCCAAAATAAGCCGGCATAAACATGCCCTCACGGACGATATTTTTCAAACGAAGCTCAACCGGGTCTATATGCAGCTTTTCAGCAAGCTCATTGACAGTTGATTCAAGTGCAAAGATACCCTGTGTGGCTCCATAGCCTCTATATGCACCTGCCGCCTGCACGTTTGTATACACAACATCGCACGAGAATCTGGTTGCCTCGCAGCCTCCTGTATAAAGAGGAAGTGATTTATGACCTGAGAGTCCTACTGTTGTAGTACTATGCTCTCCGTATGCTCCACCATTTGACAGCGTATAAAGATCTATCGCCCTTATATGACCATCCCTCATTGCTCCAAGACGCACGGTGACCTCCATCTCATGACGCGGTGACGCAATAGTCTGACACTCTTTTCTGCTGTAGATTATTTTGCTCGGACGCTTTGTCTTCCAGGTAACAAATGCCGGATATACCTCACAGACCGCTGTCTGCTTGGCACCAAAGCCTCCACCGATACGCGGCTTTTCAGCCCGCACCATGGACTTTGGAATATCAAGTGCATTTGCCAGTATTCGGCGCAGGTGGAAAACAATCTGTGTCGAGCTGATGCAGTGCAGCCTGCCGTATCTGTCTATCTCACAGTATGCCCTGCAGGTCTCCATATATGCCTGCTGCGCTGCCTTTATGCGATATGTGTGCTCAATAATCTCATCGCATTCTGACAGAATTTTCTCTACATTTCCATGCTCATCCTCCTCGTGATGAATGAGATTGCGCTTTACATCGCCTGTACCTATGCTGGATGACCAGTCATCCTCAGGATGCACGAGTACCTTGTTGTCCAGCGATTTTCTGAAGTCAAGCACCGGCTCAAGCACCGTGTACTTTACTTTTATCATGTTAAGAGCCTTGTCTACAGCCTTTTCCGATTCACCTACCACAATAGCGACAGCGTCACCTACGCTTCTAACATGGCGATCAAGGATTAGTCTGTCGTACGGTGACGGCTCCGGAAAGGTCTGTCCTGCGATAGAAAAACGCTTTTTTGGAACATCCTCCCAGGTGTATACTGCGACCATGCCCGGCACCTTAAGAGCGATATCTGTCTTTACGTCCTCGACAATTGCATTTGCATATGGGCTTCTGAGAAGCTTTATGACAAGCGCATCACGAGGTGTGATATCATCAGTAAATACCGGCTTTCCGAGCAGAAGCTGGCTCGAATCCTTCTTCGGTATGCATTTTCCAACTGCGTGGTAATCCCTTCTGGCGCGGTTGAAGCTGTTTTCATTAGTTTGATTTGTGCTCATCCTGCCACTCCTTTCCGATATCCTCTCCGTAGACACCTGCCTCAAGATTAAGAGGTGCGCCCTCCTTCTTACTGTTTAAGAAATTTCTGATTGAGCGCAGCTGACTCTGATATCCTGTACAACGGCACAAATTTCCTGAAAGATATTCAAGAATTTCCTCATCAGTCGGGTCAGGATTTTCTCTCAGAAGCGCCACAATATTTACAATATAACCCGGATTACAGAAGCCGCACTGATCAGCTCCCTGTGCAGCAAAAAATCCTGTAAACTGCTTAGCTTCCTCCTCAAGTCCCTCGAGGGTGTCCACCGCTCTGCCGTCTGCTCTGCCTATCGGCGTGCTGCATGACAGCACAGGCTTTCCATCCAGAAGCACTGTACAAAGACCGCAGTTACCTGACTCACAGCCTCTCTTCACCGAAAAGCAGTTGTGCTTGCGGCAAAAGTCTAAAAGAACCATATCCTGGTCTACCGAGTCGGTTATTAACTTTCCATTTAATTTTATTTTAACATCCATATATATGAATTCCTTCCTACTTAATGCTCGTGCTTAATACTCGTTCTTACTGTTTACCTTACATGTGACTGGCGACAATTACATTATATCATCGCAGATATCAAGCGACTGTGTGACAGCGCGGCGTGTAAGCACCCTGCAGATTATCTCTCTGTACTCGGCCCCTGCCCTTATATTGCTTCCAAAACGGATATGCTCTGCAACATATTCGGCAAATTTATCTATTTTTGCATTGTTTTCGGAGTTATCTGTCAAAGCTGCATTACCGTCTGTGTTTACTTCTGCTATGCCATCGAGTATGCCGTCCTCATCCCACACAGGCTCTGCCATATATGGTGATGCTCCGATGACCGCCACATACCTGCCGTTTCTATTTGCCACTGCACATGTGAGCACCGGAAAGTCTGTTGACTGGTTTCTCTGGCTTAAGTATACTACGCCCTTTGCATTTTTCGGCACTATTACTGATACGAGCACATCGCGCGTGGTTCTTGGAAGTGCCGCAAACTCGTCCAAATCCATAATTCCCGCCTTGTGAAGCTGCACCTTTGCTCCAAGCGCCCTGAAAATCGTCATGACATCTGAGAATCCGAATCTGCCCCAGATGCTTCCTCCAACAGTCGCCACATTTCTAAACTGAACTCCGACGATATGTCTGACAGATTCTGCGATTGCACCGTGTGTATATGCATTCAGGGCTTCATGTGTCTCTATCTGCCTGAGTGTTGCATATGCACCGATTCTAAACTCGTTTTCATCCTCATCAATTTGGTCAAGCCCGAGGTCGCACAGATCAATTGCCGTGCCAAGCGTCTTATTTTTCATTTTGAGCCAGAGCATGCCGCCCAGCACAAAATTCGGTTTTTTCTGATAAAGCTCATAGGCTTCATCAAGGCTTTGCGCCCTCACATACTGATTGTAATAAAACATATTTTTCTCCTGTTATATATAGGTAACTATCAGTTACCTCATTTCGATTTCGTACATCGCTTCCCACCTGATGTCCTGCTCCTTCATAAAGGCTATGAGGCACTCTCTGTCAGAAAGCTCTGCACGCCACGCCAGCCCACAGCCTGCCGATATAACAGACGGAAGAGGAATCGTGCGCCCCGGAATACCACATGCCTTGCCCTTGATATCCATCTTTAACGGTGCTGTGGTAGTCTCGAAGGTGATGATTAGCCGTTTTTTCTTTTCTCTTGCCAAATTTTTATCCATTACCTCACACCTTGTATAACTCTACGGACTTACAATAAGAGATGCCCCAGCCATCTTTTCTGCGATATCATACATGTTGGTCACCTCTCCCACTGCAAGCTTATCTGACAGCTCATAGTAGTTCAGGCATGTTCCGCAGGTAAGAATTTTCACCCCGCGGCTCTTAAGCTCCTTTAAATCCTCAAGTGACTCTGAGCCCTCACAGGTCAGCTTCGCTCCTCCATTATAGAAAAGCATGGTTTCAGGCGGGTTGTCCTGCTGCGAAAGTGCATAGATGAAGCCCTTTATGAGTACACTTCCAAGCTCCTCGCTGCCCTCTCCCATATATGAAGAGCGGATTACAACAACTCTGTTATCTGCAGCCGGCCTGCATGTATACTGTGAAGCCTCGTCTGTATCTGAAAGCTCATCGGCATTTACAGCTTCAATTGTCAGCTTTACGCTATAGCTTCCGTCATCGAGCTTTCTGCTATCACAGCTATAACCTTTCTGTACAGCCATCTTTTTTAAATTTTCCACTGCAACTTCATTGTCCACAAGTGTCTCCACCGTATCCGGCTGTGTGAGAGCCTCGATTGCTTTCTTTGTCTTTACTACCGGGATCGGACATGTATCCCCTATTGCATTTACTGTTATCATATTTATAATCCTCCTTATGTTATGATTAATCAGTTCACATATATCGGCACATCGCGCCGCTTAACAAATCGTCCCACCTTTGCAGCAGGAAGCCCTGCGGCTTTAAGCTCATGCAAAAATGCATCTGCATCAGTAGCTTTTACTGCAAACAGCAGTCCTCCGGAGGTCTGCGGATCGAAAAGCACCTCCTTCATTGAGAAAGGTATATTTTTTGCAAAGCACACCTTATCACCTACATGGTTTCTGTTGCGCTGGGCCGCTGCCGTGAGGAAAAACTCATCTGCGCATCGCAGTGCTCCGGTAATGACCGGTATGGAAATCGAGTCGATAAGTGCTGTTATATCATCATTTAACATCTCACTCAGATGCCCTAAAAAGCTAAATCCCGTGACATCTGTGCATGCATGTATATCGAAAGCATGACTGATTTCGGATGCTGCCTTATTCAGTGTAGTCATAGAGTTTACCGCATCCTCAATTGCACCTAACGGAGCCTCCCCTACGCGGTTTGCGTTGCATACAAGCCCCACTCCGAGCTTCTTAGTCAGTATAAGCACATCTGACGGCTGCCCTGTATTGTTGCTGTAGATGTGTTCCGGATGAACTGTTCCCATGACAGAAAGTCCGTATTTTACATCACTGTCTGCTATAGAATGGCCGCCTGCAAGTGTACCGCCTGCCTCTATCACTTTGTCGGCGCCTCCCTGCATTATTTTACCGAGTATATTCAAATCCATTTTCTCAGGGAAACAGACGATGTTCAATGCAGTCTTTACTGTGCCACCCATCGCATAGATATCACTGAGCGCATTTGCGGCCGCTATCTGTCCAAACATATACGGATCATCAACCATCGGCGGAAAAAAATCAAGCGTCTGGACTATCGCCGTGTCCTCTGAAATTCTGTACACTGCCGCATCATCGCAGCTATCATATCCGACGAGCAGATTGCTGTCTTTTTCGCCCTTTGGCAGCTTTGCTAAAACATGACTTAACAAATCCGGGCCAAGCTTTGCAGTACAGCCCCCGCCTTTGCAAAACACTATTTCCTGTGGCATTTTTGCTCCTTTCAATTGTTTAATACTGTTTATCGCAATGCCGCAATCTGCATAAGCGCTTCAGCGGCCTCATTTATCTCATCAATTGTATTATAATATGAAAATGAAAATCTCACCATACCCTGTTTTTGTGTTCCAAAGAATTTATGCATCAGCGGTGCGCAGTGTATGCCGCTTCTTGTTGCAATGCCATACTCATTCATAAGTATATCCGATACCTCAGCAGAATCCATATCAGCTATATTTACTGAAACAATCGCACAGTGTCTGCTATTATCCGGCAGCATGTCGAAATCCCCATATATCCTGATTCCCGGGATTGTCTTAATTTTCTTTAGAAAAGCCTTCATCAGCATATGTTCTTTGGCATATATGTTATCCACACCAATTTCTTCAATCGCCTTTACTCCTGCCAAAAGCCCTGCAATTCCCGGACCGTTTAAGGTACCGGCCTCAAGTCTTGTCGGAAGCTCCATAGGCTGGTGCTCAAGAAAGCTGAGCACGCCGGTGCCACCGCTTTTAACCGGCTTTATATCTGCTCTTTCTCCCACATAAAGCCCTCCGGTTCCCTGTGGCCCCATCAGCCCCTTATGGCCTGTGAAGCAGAGCACATCAATGTTCATTTCCCTTATATTTATAGGAAGTACACCGGCTGTCTGCGATGCATCGACTATAAATAAAAGGTTATGCTTTCGTGCGATTTGCCCTATCGACTTAATATCCACCACGTTGCCTGTGAGATTTGAAGCATGTGTGCAGACGATGGCTTTTGTATCCGGACGGATTGCAGCCTCTATATCCCGCGAGCAAATTATCCCTTTTTTTATTCCTTCATCACTGCATGGCACAATATCCACACACACGCCCCTCTCCCTTTGCATGTAAAGAGGTCTGAGCACCGAATTGTGCTCGAGCTGTGTCGTAATCACATGCTCCCTTGGCTCAAACAGTCCGTGGATTGCAATGTTGAGTGCCTCAGTGGAATTTGCCGTAAAAACAAGTCTATCCGCATCCTCCCCACCGAAAAATTCTGTAAGGCACATTCTGGCCTCATATATTTTCCTTGACGCATCAAGCGATGCATCCGACGTTCCGCGACCTGAATTGCCGCAATGCTTCATTGCATCAAGCACTGCATCATATACCGCATCCGGCTTTTTAATTGTTGTGGCAGCATTGTCCATGTAAATCATAGTATGTCCTCATTTACTTCTCATCCAAGCAGATAAAAATTCTTTATATAAAGCTCATCATTTATATTTTTGCTAAGCATATTTGCTTCTGTATGCTTTGGAAGGTTTGCATAAATTATTGAATCGTTACTTAATTTGCACGATACCTCCCAGTTTTTCAACTCTTCAACTATTTTATATTCTTTAATCCTGATTATATTTTTATCATTATATATAAGTGTTGATTTTGCTTTGCCTGCAGATATTATTATATCCTGTGGGAAAACACCTATGTGTGATATGTCGTCCATATCCATTGCAGTCTGTTCAAGCTGCTCATCCGTTACCTCAAATACGCTATCCCATTTCACGGCAAGCACATGATGCTTATCCAGCCATTTCACCTCTGATATATTGTTGCAACCCACAAGCAGTGCCTGCTCCACAGACATAGGCCGCATGAAGAAATCTTTTTTGTCGCGGACTGTACTCAGTACACCGCTCTCCATGCTTCCGATACGCTCGGCCAGACGATACACCTCATCACGATTGTGTGACACAAAGACAACAGGATTGTGATAATCAGTGAGCATCTCCATAAGCTCTGATTCCATACTTCTTTTCACATGCTCATCCAGTGCTGAAAAAGGCTCATCGAGCAGTATGCACTCCGGCTTAGCCGCAAGCATGCGAAGCATTGCCACGCGCTGTCTCTGTCCACCCGAGAGATGGTCCGGATATGTGTCTGCCATGCCATCAAGTCCATAGCGCCTCAGCCAGACCTTCACCTTTTCCTCATCGCGATGTCCCATTGCTATGCATATATTTTCCATCACGGTCATTGTAGGAAAAAGTGCATAGTCCTGAAACAGATAGCCTACCCTGCGCTTACCGGGGTGCAGATTTATGCGATTATCTGAGTCATACAGCACTCGGCCGTTTAATGATATAAAACCTGAATCAGGAGTCTCTATCCCCGCTATGCACTTGAGTGTCATACTCTTTCCTGAGCCCGACATACCGATTACGGACACAATCTCGTCCGTAAGCTCCATGTCAACCAAAAGCATGAAATTATCCAACTGTTTTTTTATTTTTACTATGAGCGACATTATTTTTTCTCTTTCTCTTTATGCCCTTGCTTTTGCCGCATATCATATTTATCGATACAAGGCATGCAAACGAAATCGCTATGATTACTATGCACCAGAAGCCCGCTGTGGCATAATCACCGCTTTGGACGACCATTGCTATCTGCTGTGATATGGTCGAGGTTTTTCCTGCTATATTTCCGGCAAGCATCGATGTGGCACCGTACTCACCGATAGCTCTGGCAAAGGCCAGCGTGACACCCGATATGATGCCGGGCTTTGCCATCGGCAGACGTATCTTCCAGAAAATCTTCCACTCACTTATACCGAGAGTGCGCGCCGCATATATGACATTTTCATCTATCTGCTCAAATGCCGCTCTCGCATTTCTGTACATGAGAGGGAGTGCAATGATGGTTGCTGCCACCACACAGCCAAGCCACGTGTGTACTACCTGTATCCCCATGCTTTTGCCTAAAAAGCCTCCAAAAGGACGTCTTGTGCTGAAAATCCTTAAAAGAATGTATCCAGCCACGGTAGGCGGCAGTACCATAGGAAGTGTCAGCAGTCCATCCCAGAATGCCCTCACTCTGCCCTTTGTGTTTATGACAAGCTCAGCAAAAGCTATTCCGATAAAAAATGAAAAAACCGACGCCGCTATTCCTGTTTTTAATGTTACCCAAAGCGGTGAAAAATCAATCTGTCCCATTATGCATTTACCGAAAAATGATATTTCTCAAATACTGACATTGCCTCGTCTGTCTGAAGATATGCAATAAATTCCTTTGCGGCTTCAAGCTCGTCTGCTGTAGTGTTGTCACCCTTTAAGGCTGCTACCGGATATATAACATCACCTGTCAAGCTGTTTGGAAGCTTTTCTATGATATCAAGCTGATTCTCGTATCCGAATGTATCTGAGTAATAAACTGTTCCTATCTCGTTTGCGCCCTCAGCTACGGCAGATGCAACTGCACCTACATTGGCACAGCTGTTGATTTCCAGACCGCCAAGTGCCTTTGAGATATCAGAATCCGAAATATCCTGTGGCTTTGAAGCATCTCCTTCAACCATTTTTGTATTTACCAGCGCTGCTCTGGTGTACTGTCCTACAGGAACTGTTCCATCAGCAAGCGCCATATTTTTAGCCCTTGAGATGTCTGCAAAGCCTGTAACTGCCGTGCCACTATTCTTATATGTAACAAGGCACACCTGATTATTTAATAGGTCAACACGAGTACCGTCCACCACGCTTCCTCCATCGTAGCCATTCTGAAGCTCATCCATCTGTGCCACTCCTGCTGAGAAAAAGATGTTGCACTTCGCACCCTCTTTAATCTGTGCCATCAGAGTTCCGGAGCTGTCATAGTTGTTTTGGAAGTTTACATTTGGATGCGCCTTGGTGTAGGCTGCACAAATTTCATCCATAACACCGTTTAAGCTCTTTGCCGCAAAAATTGATAAATCGACATCTGCATCTGCTGTATCCTTTTTTCCACAGCCCGCAAAAAGTCCTGCTATAAGGATAAGTCCAAACGCAAGTCCTGCATATGCTTTAAATTTTCTCTTTAAGCCCTTGCGCTCCTTTACTGATCCGTCAGTACCTGTCGCTATTCTTAAGCTCATACTTTTAACCTTTCTTTTCCTTTATTTAAATTAAATATACATGTGATTAATATTCATATTCGACTTGTCTTGATTTATTAATATATGATAATTTCATCATCCAATCTGCTCCAGCAGCACCGAAATACTGCCTCCGCACACCATGCCCTCTTTCTCGGCATCGTCAGTGTTCATGCTCACATCCATCAAACCGCATTTGAACTCCTGCTTGCGAAACAGTCTCCTGCAATGGCTTATAACCTCTGCCTCCGCACAACCGCCGCCTATAGTTCCGATGATCCGATTGTCTGAGCTCACGAGCATCTGTGTTCCGACTCCGCGCGGTGCACTGCCATTCTTTTTTATGATGGTACACAGTATATACTTCTCATCTGATGCCTCAATAAGTGCATCTAGCACTTCGTTATCCACCTGTGTGCAGCCGGTACGCTCATTTTTGCACTTTACTATCTCACTTATCACCGAAAGCGCAATTTCCTCCGGTGTCTGTCCACCTATTGCAAGGCCTATCGGAGAATGTAATCCGGATATGTTTTCCTGTGAAAATCCCGATTCTTCAAGGTCTTTTTTTACTATGGCAGCTCTTTTCTTTGAGCCCATCATCCCCACATAGGCGTATGGCTTTCTGAATATCTCTGTAAGACACTCCATATCAAAGCGATGGCCTCTTGTCATGCATACATAGTAATCATCCGCCTGTGGCTCCATCCTGGCGAGAGTATTTTTATAATCGCCGCAAATTACATAGTCTGCTCCCTGGCGCTTTGCATTATCGGCAAACAGAGGTCTATCCTCTATCACCCATATGTCAAAGGCCAAAAGCGATGCCATGCGTACAAGTGCCGCCGATACATGACCTCCTCCGCAGATTATGAGGCGTGGTCTGCTGCCTATCTGCTGTTTAAACATCACAATGGAATTATCATTGTCATTTATTTCATCTGCCCATGCACTGCCTGATGCCACTCTTATTCTGCCATCTATATAAAGCGCCTTTTCACCGGCATGTGCTCCTTCTGTGACTGTCAAAAGCTCACAGCGACTGTCCGCCGGTCTGTCCTTTATCGAAGCATATATGTTTGCCGGAATCAGCTTCACCTCGTCACCGGTATGAATCTGGCCGCCTCTTATGACTACTGCAAACACGCCCTCCTTTGGCATAATGCACTCGCCCATCCTCTTGTAGATAGCACAATGCGAATGACACTGCTTTCCTATCTGCGTCATCTCCAGAATAGCATCTCCTATGCAAAAGCGGGTTCCAAGCGGCAAATTTTTGAAATCAAATCCTGATATAATTAAATTTTCGCCAAATGCGCCGTTGTCTATCTGCGCTCCTCTTGCCCTGAAGGCATCTATTTTCTCTGCGGAAAGCAGGCTGACCTGCCTGTGCCACTTTCCGGCATGTGCATCTCCCATGA
>OGYY01000912.1_pt1 | contig 28055 bp, 17 predicted proteins | sample 1576671 | NCBI WGS metagenome assembly OGYY01 (sample SAMEA3541593, study PRJEB24748) | human gut metagenome | biome: human gut; feature: human-associated habitat; material: faeces | place: China | collected 2012 | reverse complement strand
GTCCATTGTTGGCGCTTGTAATCATGATAACTCCTATCCTATTTTTTCAGCTTTGAATAATTATGAGACAGAGAACTGCACACTTCTACCTGATATTCAGAAATATCCTTCTTCATTGACAATGCTTCATTGATATCAAAGTCTACATACTCTCCATGTCTGTAGCCCACAACCCGGCATGATTTTCCCTCTAACAGCAGATCCACCGCCTTAGCTCCCATAATGGAAGCGTACACACGGTCCTTACAGGTCGGAGAACCGCCTCTTTGCATATGTCCCAATATGGTTGCTCTGGTCTCAATTCCAGTTGCAGCCTCAATACGCTTTGCCATAGCTTCAGAGTGGCCAATTCCCTCCGCATTGATAATAATATGATGTTTCTTTCCTGCTTTACGGCTCTCAATGATATTGTTAATCAATTTCTGCTCATCATAGTCGTAACGCTCTGGAAGCAGCACATCCTCTGCTCCATTGGCAATACCGCACCACAGCGCAATATAACCTGCATTTCTTCCCATTACCTCAATGATACTGCATCTCTCATGAGAAGTAGAAGTATCACGTACTTTATCGATTGCTTCCATTGCCGTATTTACAGCTGTATCAAACCCGATCGTGTATTCTGTACATGCGATATCAAGGTCAATTGTTCCAGGAAGACCAATTGTGTTGATACCAAGATTTGCAAGCTTCTGAGCACCTGCGAAAGATCCGTCACCACCGATAACAACAAGTCCGTCGATACCATGTTTCTTACAGATCTCTGCACCACGCTTCTGTCCTTCTTCTGTACGGAACTCTGCGCAACGTGCTGTGTAAAGGATTGTACCGCCACGCTCAATTGTATCAGAAACGTCTTTGGCACTCATGTCAATGATCTCTTCATTTAACAGTCCATCATATCCTTTCAAAATACCTTTTACACTCAGTCCCTGGCTTAAGCCTCTTCTGACTACCGCACGGATTGCAGCGTTCATTCCAGGTGCGTCACCACCACTGGTGAGGACACCAATGGTTTTTATCTTCTTTTCTGCCATTTTTTCTTCCTCCATCTTATGAATCTATCTCATTTTTACTATACACATATTCGGGTATAGTTTAGCGCATTTTTATAAGTTTTTCAATCCTCTTTCTACAACTTTAACATTGGTTTGACCATATTTTTCGTACATGTAATTCATCCATGAATCCTGTATTTGTGCATGATAACCAACCGGAAGCTTTTTTATGGCCTTTACATCTTTCAGATAGATTACAACGGCACTGTCACCAGGGGAGCGTCTGAGGTCTTCAAGCAGTTCCTGTGAACGCTGTGCATACACTTCTTTATTATCAAACTGGATCCAGATCTCTCTTGGCATATTGTCAAACGGACGGATCTTTTCAAGGATCAGTTTACTGGCTCGATCGTCCTCCGCGGATACTCTTCCCTGGATAAATACCCTCGCATCTTCATTCAGAAACTGCTGGCTTTTCTCATAATCACGTGGAAAAACAACTACTTCTACCGTTCCGACAAGATCTTCCACTGTAAGAAATGCCATGACCTTGTTATTCTTTGTATATTTGATTGTTTTATCCGTAATCATTCCACCGATGATCACTTTCTGACCGTCCATGACTTTTGGAAGATTCGTCTCCTCATCCTGCTGGAAATCAGAAGTTTTTGCGGAGATCGTTTTCTCCATCATTGCCCGGTAATTCTCCAGCGGATGACCACTCAGATAAATTCCCAGAACTTCTTTCTCATATCCAAGAAGTTCTTCTTTTCCGAATTCCTCCACATTCGGCATGCGGATCTCGAATTCTTTTTTATCCTCTTCACTGACCAGATCAAAAAGACTCATCTGTCCGACCAGAGAATTCTTTCTGTCCTGGCTGATACTATCTGAAATCTGCTGGTAAACCATCATCTTCTGACGGCGGTTACCCTCCAGACAGTCCAACGCTCCTGCTTTTATAAAGTTCTCTACAGCACGTTTATTCATCTGCTGCGTATTTCGCTCCATGAAATCTTTCAGGGAACGATACTCCCCGTTCTGCTCACGCTCACTTACCAGGCTCTCAATAACAGGACGGCCGACGCTCTTGATTGCAGACAGTCCATATCTGATAGCTCCGTTATCTACTGAGAATCCATACATTCCGCAGTTGACATCCGGCGGCAGGATCTTAATTCCCATCTGTCTGCACACCAGAATATATTCTGCAACCTTATTTGGAAAATCAATGACTGATGTCATAAGCGCCGCCATAAATTCTACCGGATAATAGTATTTCAGATACGCTGTCTGATAGGAAACAACTGCATAAGCCGCCGCATGAGATTTATTAAATGCATACTTTGCAAAATCTATCATTTCATCATAAATTTTATTCGCTGTCGCCTCGTCGATTCCATTTGCAATACATCCCGGAACTCCCTCTGCTTCATTTCCATAAACGAAGTTCTGGCGCTCTTTTTCCATGACAGAGGCCTTCTTTTTGGACATTGCTCGACGTACCAGGTCGCTTCGGCCCAGAGTATAACCTGCCAGGTTCCGAACGATCTGCATAACCTGCTCCTGATATACGATACATCCATAAGTAGGCTGCAAAATCGGCTCCAGCTGCGGGCAGTCATAACGAATCGTGTCCGGACGGTTTTTGCCCCGGATATACTGAGGAATGAAATCCATCGGGCCCGGACGGTACAGGGAAATTCCCGCGATTACATCTTCAAGGCTCTGCGGTTTCAATTCTTTCATGAAGTTCTTCATTCCCGCACTTTCAAGCTGGAACACACCATCTGAACGGCCAGTGCCAAGAGAATCAAGAACTTTCTTATCATCATAGTCAATTTTCTGCATATCCAGTGTAACGCCCGTATCCTTCTGGATTAATTTCGCTGCATTCTGGATAACTGTCAGTGTACGCAGTCCCAGGAAGTCCATTTTCAGAAGTCCCAGTTCTTCCAGTGTCGTCATGGTAAACTGGGTAACAATCGAACCATCCTGTGCCCTGGAAAGAGGTACATATTCGGATACATCTTTCTGGCTGATTACGACACCTGCCGCATGCATGGAAGTATGTCTCGGAAGACCTTCCAGACGTCTTGCCATATCAATCAGATAATGAACATCATCCTGTTCTGTATACGCTTTCTTCAGTTCAGGATTCATGGTCAGGGCTTTATCAATGGTAATGTTTAATTCCTGAGGAATCATTTTTGCAATGGAATCTACCTGTGCATAAGGCATATCCAGCACACGTCCGACATCTCGGATAACACCGCGGGCCGCCAAAGTACCAAAGGTAACGATCTGAACCACGCAGTCATCGCCATATTTGCGACGTACATATTCAATAACCTCCTGTCTTCTTTCGAAGCAGAAATCAACGTCAATATCAGGCATGGATACTCGTTCCGGATTCAGGAACCGCTCAAAGAGCAGATCATATCGGATCGGATCAAGCTGTGTGATACCTAACGTATAGGCTACGAGACTTCCCGCCGCAGAACCTCGTCCCGGTCCTACCATGATGTCATGGTCGCGTGCATATTTGATGAAATCCCATACTATAAGGAAGTAATCTACGTAGCCCATATTTTTGATAGTAGATAGCTCATAGTTCAGTCGGGATTTTAATTCTTCTGTGACCGGATGATAACGTTCCTCCAGTCCTTCAAAACATAACTTATTCAGATATTCCCATGAGGTAAAACCATCCGGAACATCGAAACGCGGCAGCTTGGTCACACCAAACTCAATTTCTACATGACATCTCTGCGCGATCTTATGTGTATTCTCCAGTGCCTCTAATGCATATGGAAAAAGCTGCGCCATTTCCTCAGGAGATTTTACGTAATACTGTCCACCCTCATAACGCATTCTGTCCTCATCTGCCAGCTTCTTGTTTGTCTGCAGGCAAAGCAAAATATCATGTGGTGCTGCATCCTCTGCTTTTGTATAATGCACATCGTTTGTTGCAACAAGATCGATACCTGTCTCTTCGTGCATGCGAAGCAGTTCCTGATTCACTACCTGCTGCGCCGGAATTCCATGATCCTGTAATTCCAGAAAGAAATTTCCTTTTCCGAAAATGTCCTGATAACGCAGGGCTGCTGCCTTTGCATCCTCATACATTCCTCTCTGGAGATATCTGGCAACCTCACCGGCAAGGCAGGCACTTAGTGCAATAATTCCCTCATGATATTCTTTTAATACAGCCAAATCTACTCGCGGCTTATAATAAAAGCCCTCTGTAAAACCTCTGGATACGATCTTAGACAGGTTCTTATATCCCTGATTGTTTTCTGCGAGCAGCACCAGATGATAATATCGTTCCTCACCTCTGGTATTCTCACGGTCAAATCGTGACCCCGGACTGACATAGATCTCGCAGCCTATGATCGGCTTGATCCCCTCTGCCCTTGCTGCCTCATAAAAATCAATAACTCCATACATAACGCCATGATCGGTGATCGCAAGTGAATCATACCCCAGTTCCTTCGCACGCTTTACCAGACTCTTGATCTTCGCCGAGCCATCCAGCAAGCTATATTCTGTATGCACATGTAAATGTGTAAAATCCATATTTATCCCTCCGGCTTTTCAGCCTCTCTTCCGTTTGTTTACTTTCTCCAGTCTGACGTTACTGTCAATAACGATCTTATTTCTATTTTTTCTTCGGTCTTTTATTATGCAGTACTTCCCGCCGTATATAGTCAAAGGTATAATCCTCCCCTTTTTCTGCCAGCATCACCAGCAAACTCTCAAGCAATGCATCCGTTTCCGGATGGAGCAGATGATTCTTTCTAGCCTTACCTTTTCTGAAATATTCCAATGGGAAAGAATCGTTATACTTCTCTTTATTATAATTCTTACTTGCTGCAATCCGGTCACAGAACATCTCAACTACATATTTTTCCGGCATTTTACAGCCCGCTAACGCACCGGAATGATCTGTGCTATAATCTACCCAATATTCCAGATGATGCTTATTTCTTCCTTTATGATGCAGCCAGGCACTTGTATAGCCTTTATCCTCTCGTTCCGCATCATTCGGGCTTCGGTCTCCCTGATAATACTTCACCCCCACTGAGAACTCCGTCCAAGAGTATTTGGACAGATCATGCAGCAGTCCCTGTTTATATAAGCCTACCCGGAAGCAGTTTTTCATAACCAGCCACTTATGATGGTTGATCGTTTTCAAATGTTTATACCAGTTCATGTTCATGAAACTTTTCATCTCCGATTTTATTCTAAATATTATCCATCTTTTTATTGTATTTCATTTTTTCCTTTTTGCCAACACCCAAGGAAGCAGTTACCTGAGAAAAATTGCGATTATTTTTATCATCCATTAAAAACGGATAATACTTCCGCTTTATTATAATTTAATTTCATAATTCTGCCCCTAAACTACCCCTAAAACCATTTTAAGACATAAAAATACCCCGAATTCCTTGCTTTCTCTTAGGTTTCGGGGTATAAGGTTCAAAGCCGAAAAAGGGACTCGAACCCTCGACCCACGCATTACGAATGCGTTGCTCTACCAACTGAGCTATTTCGGCGTTTGTTAAAAGTTCCAGATGCCGTATAGCGGAACATTTAAAAGTCCGTTATTCATATACATGTCATCTGTTGAAATTCTGATAGACGTTGCATTGTTATATCTCTGCTTGAACACCTTGGAACTCTGTGCTTTCGTATGTGGCTCTGTCTGTACATCAACCGGTACAACCTCACCATCACCTTCATACACAAAATCAACCTTCGCTGTTGCTGATGATATCCAGAAGAACAACCTGCCAATATTCTTATTCGCATATAATTCTTCCATCGCATACTGCTCGGCTATCATGCCATCCATCGTATCAACGATATTGGTCTGATCTATATCATAATAATGAATGCCTGCCATAATCCTTAAAAGGCCATGATCCAAATGATAGATCTCAAAGGACTTTTCATCCACCTGCTCTGCAAGTGGCAATATACCATGTTTTACACGGTACACCTGACGGACAACTCCGATCCGTACAAGATGGTCAACTGACGACTCATACTCTCTGGCTCTCGCCTTTGGATCTACGTATCCGTACATAAACTTTTTATTCTCTTTGGTAAGCTGAACAGGAATACTGTTCCAGATCAGCATCACCTTTGTTAAAAGTTTCTTCGGTGTTACTTTTACTATATATTCGGTCATCTTGTCAAGTGTTTTTTGCAAAATACCGTCAACTTCTTCAAAATTTTCATTTTTGTAATATGCATTTACCGCTTCCGGCATTCCCCCGGTCACTAAAAATGCATCCAGCATCGTATCTACGCTTGCCCGTACCTCCTCCGGCAATCCTTCCAGTCTCTGGTTCTCAATGTACTTCCAGAGCTTTCTGCCTTTTCCTGCCTTTAAAAACTCATCAAAGGTCATCGGCGTTAACTCATACACAAAGAGATCATCCTGGCATTCTGCTTCACCCGGCAACATTCCATTCACTGTTGCAAGCATACAGATTCGCACGCCGCTGCTTACCCTGGCATATTCTACCAGATTCGGAACCGCCATTGTACTAAGCTGTACATTATCAAAAATCAATAACTTTCCCTGAAAGTCATATTTATCCAATGAAGTTGTTAATTTCGCATGTAGTTTCTCCGGCTTTCTCTCCTTTGAAATATACTGACAAAAATCCGGATACTGCTCCAGATCGATAAGAATGTGTTCATCAAAAAAACCTGTAGCAAAATCAAGGGCTGCCCATGTCTTTCCTACAAACTTTCCTCCTCTAATGAGTGCTGCTTTATTTTCTCCAATCTCATACCATGTTGCCAGATTGTTCATGATATTTCTAAACATTTGTACTCACCTCTACGACAAACACATTTGTCATTTCTACATGCTGCTTCAACAGACACTTGCCCGAAGAATTATTCTCCGGGCAAGATACTGCTTTAAAACATATTGTTCTAAATTCTATTAAGCATCTTTTCCTATCGAAAGGAATCCATTCTCATTTGCCTTAAGAAGGAATGCAAGACCAATGTTCTTTCTGTTTTCACCTGTTGCTTTGTAGATCTCACCAGTCTCAACCAGAGATTTTGCAATCGTGTTCAATACATCTTTGAACTGCATCATCTCCCGTCTGTCCTTCGAACTAAGCTTAAAGATATACTGATTCTTTGAGCTGATCAAAAGAATACTGTATGTATGGATGTTATCCTTCGAACTTCTGATCGCAGAACCGATCATTCTGGAGTTCGCAATAATAACCTCTGCATTCTCATCTGGCAGATATTCTGATACAATCAGTTTATAAATCTTCAGATAATCCTGCTCTGCTGTCGCATTGACAGGCATCTCAGCCACCGCAAATTCAACAACAGAATCGGCGAGCTTGATCGTACCGCCTTCATCATTGATCGTTGCTGAACATTCTTTTGGAACACATAAGCGGAAAAACTTGTTCTCCACAATCTTCTGTCCCTTACCCGGTTCACGGATAATCAGATCTACATAATGCATTTCCAGTTTGTTCATCGCTACGATAGCAGTCTCATCACCGGTCTCTGCAAGCTCGATCAGTGCATCATACAAACTCCAGATCTGCTGTGTTGTAAACGGAACCAGTTCAAACAGCTTTTCGATAGCCGGAACGTAACCCATACTTGCATTTTCGATATAGAGCTTGATAGCCTCTTCGTTATCGAGTCCCTTTTCAACCTTATAATTAATAACTCTGAACAGATTTTCCTTATCCCAGTCATCAAAGTTCGCATTAAAGGCTTTCTCAAAATACTTGATACTCTTGATCTCGCCCTTATAATTTTCCTGTTTCTCCTGAAGCTGATAGATACGTCCAAGTTCATATCCTGCTCTAGCACTTCCAAGTCCAAGTGCTTCCAGATATGCTTTCTCAATCTCGTACGGCGTTGCTATATAGAAAATCTGCTGTTGTTTCATCATTGCGATCTTAATTGCTGCAGATTCACTTCCTGCCTGAACCGCTCTTTCCCATTTCTCAACGGCCGTCTGGAGATCTTCACCCTTCAGTTCCTCAAGATCCTTGATATAACCTTCTGCTTCCGGTATACCGTTCTCTCTTGCCTTCTTGAAATATTCCAGAGCCTTTCTTCCATCTCTCTTGGTACGGAGTAATCCATAATAATAAATACGTCCCAGATAGAATGCAACTCGCTTATGTCCCAGCCGTTCTGCATTCTCGTACCAGTTCAAAGCTTTCATGTAATCTTTCATCTGCTGATCGTATACATTACCAATCAGGAACGCAAGTTCCGGATCCTTCGTTGCTTCAAACAACTGCTTTGCATAACTGATCGTCTTTTCCAGATCACGGTATGGGCTGTCCTCATCATAGTATAGCTCTACAAGCAGATAACTTGCTTTGATGCTTCCAAACTTCAGTGCCTGCTTTGCAGCCTTCATGGCACCTTCATAATCTTCCAGATAGTAACAGTAGATTGCTTCATTGTAATACTGCATATCTCTCCGGTTTGCACTTTCTTCACTGACCAGTGTCGGATCAATAAATGCAAATGAGTTTGCTACCTCGAAGATAATCTCCTCGTACTGTTCAATGATCTCCATCGTTGCACATACGAAACGCATACATGCCAGTCGTCTTCCCTGATAGAACGCAAATGAAACAATACCCTTTTCCATATCCTTATGGTAGTATGTCGTGCAGATACCATCTGCATACTCTGTAATATATGCTTTCAACTGTAAATCTTCGTCAAATGCATCATTACAATATCTCAGATAGTTTTCCAACGTCTTCTTAGAATCCTTTGGTATACTGTCGTAATAAACATAGATTGCAAAGTCTTTATATGTAAGACTTGGTGCGTAATATTCTTCACCGGTTGACTCATTAATCGTCTTTACCCAGTCTTTTGGAAGTTTGTGGATATATCCTTCCACCTGATTGTGTACATAGGAATACTGATACTGTAACCTGGATGCCTCGATCACCTTATATCGTGGCTCTTTTCCCTTTTCTTTTCTTCTCTGGGAAATCTCCGTATACAGCTTATCTTTTTCCTCAAATTCCAGACTGTCTTCATGTGTGCTTGCATATAACACGCGCTCATAAGATGCCCTTGCCTTTGCATCACCGGCATCAGCAAGCTTCTTATACCACTGCATTGCCTTTTCCAGATCAACAGGAACGACGAAATCACTCTTATTTCCATATTCATCAATCCGGTTCAGACCGCTTTCATAAATAGAACCAAGGCTCATGTATGCTGCCTTGATACCATAATCCGTTGCTGCCATCTCGAAGTACTTGATTGCCTTTGAAAAATTCTGGATTTCCAGCATCATCTTAGCAAGCTTGTATATCACATCACCATCACGGTTCTGATTCACATACTTCTCGTAGTACTTTGTAGACTTGTTCATATCTACATTTATTTTTGCGTTGCGGTAAACACCCTTTTCATAAAACTCAGCAAGTGCGAGCAGGGCATCATCTCCATATGATTTGTACTGGGTATCCATAATACCGATATCTGCAACCTGTTCCAGTATCTTAACAGATTCTTCAGAATCACCATTATCCATAAGATTCATAGCCTTGTTATACTGTAACTCTACATTATTAACCGGCGCTTTCTTTTTTGAGAATCTGGACACGAAAGGTATTTTCTTAAAAATCCCATCAAAAAATCCCATATCTGCTTCCTCCGATGACACATATCCATTAATAATCTGATTTTATCACATTCAACCAAAGCGTGCAATAAAAACACCAATTAATTAACAGAAGATTTTATGCATTCGCTGTCAGATATTCTGAGATCTCCTTTACTGCTGCTGCTTCATCTTTTCCATCTGCAATGACCGTAATCTCCTGTCCTTCTGTAAATCCCATACTCATCATGCCCATAATGCTCTTGGCATTGATTTTTTTGTCATCTGATACAAGATGGATCTGGCTCTCATACTGACTTGCGATCTGTACAAGTACTGCCACTGGTCTTTCTTCGGTTCCTTCGGTCATGGCTACCTTAACTGTTCTTTCTAACATTTTTTCCTCCTACACATACGACTTTTGTCTTAGGTCTTCTGCTATTTCACTTATTTTTCTTAATCTATGATTGACTCCCGATTTTCCAATGGGAGGATTCATCATCTCGCCTAATTCTTTCAGCGACGCATCCGGTTCTTCCAGCCGGAGTTCTGCAAGACTCCGCAGATTATCCGGAAGATATGTGATACCTCTTGTTTCTATCACATAATTGATATCCTGGATCTGTCGGACAGCCGCACTGACTGTTTTATTCAGATTCGCTGCTTCGCAATTTACCCTGCGGTTTACATTATTACTGATATCTTTTAATATTCTCACATTTTCCATATTCATTAAAGAAATGTGAGCGCCCATGATGTTCAACATATCAACGATCATGGTTCCATCCTTTATATAACAGACACTATACTTTTTTCTGGCAATGACACGGCTTTCGATATCAAGCTCCGCCATGATCTTCCCGATCATTCCGGCACGATCCTCATTATTACAGACGATCTCCAGATGATATCCTTTCTTCGGATCACTGACCGATCCGGATGTCATAAATACACCTTTGATAAATGCCCGTTTGCAGCATTGCTGCTGCACAACCATCCGGTTGACTGTCATATCCTGACAGCTTACCTTTGCTACGCCATTCTGAGATATCCCAAAATCAGGCGAGAGCTTCAGTGTCTGCATCATCCGTTCGATCTCCTGTTGCTGATCTAACACCATCCGATAGATTCGGCTGTTGCTCCCGGTTCTTTTTACGGAACATTCCATACGGATATCAAATAATACCTTGATCAAAGCTGCCATCGTCTTTGCTATAATACTGCGTTCTGTCGTTATACAGAGTTTAAAGAGTGAACCATTCCTGTACCATACATCTGCCACCATCGACATCATTCCTGAAAGCTCTGCGATCCTGCAGTGTCTGGCACTGCTGATATTCTTCGCAAGTTCTGCTTTTACTTCCGAGGAAAAGGACATATGTCTCACTCCTGTTCTACAATTTCTTTACGACTGCATCTTTTCCGATATCACGGTGATATATTCTCACAGTGTATGTGGATTTCTGCAGACGATTATATACTTCATTCGCGATCGTTACAGAACGGTGTTTGCCACCGGTACAGCCGATCGAGATAACAAGCTGGTTTTTGCCTTCTTTAATATAATTCGGAATCAGGAACTGTACCAGATCTATAAATTTATCCAGAAATTCCGGTCCTTCCTTACAGTTCATGACATAATCCTGAATCACCTTATCATTTCCGGTCAGTGGTCTCAATTCTTCATCATAATAAGGATTTGGCAGAAATCTTACATCCTGCACAATATCCGAATCTCTTGGGATTCCATATTTGAAGCCAAATGACATAATGGTAATGATAAAATTCCCATATTCCATATTCTGCACAAAGATCTTATCCAGTTCAGATTTAAACTCCCGAACCAACAAATTCGTTGTATCTATGATATAATCGGCTTCATCCTTGATAAAGCCGATCAGTTCTCTTTCTTTTTTGATACCATCTATGATCCTTCCGTTCTTTGCAGATAATGGATGATTCCTTCTTGTTTCCTTGAACCGTTTTACCAGCTTCTCATCTGAACATTCCATAAACAGGATCTCATACTGGTATCCATTTTCTTTCATGTCATTTAAGCAGGCATTCAACTGGCTTAACGCTCTTCCACTCCGGATATCGACACTGATCGCCACGTTATCAACTTGAATCTGTTCATCATATGCAATTTCCGCAAAACGCTTAATAAGCTGGATTGGGAGATTATCCACACAGAAGTATCCTGCATCCTCCAGCGTTTTCATCGCTGTTGTCTTTCCTGCGCCGCTCATTCCTGTCACAATTACAAATCTCATCCTAGAATGCCCCCAGTGTCTTTATCTCAAGCTCCAGATCCACACCGGAACTGTCTTTTACTTTTTTCTTTACATCGTCTACCAACTGCATGACATCAGCCGCCGTTGCGCCGCCTTTGTTCACCACAAAACCACAATGCTTCTCTGATACCTGAGCTCCTCCTACAGTATAACCGCGAAGTCCCGCATCCATGATCAGTTTTCCTGCAAAATATCCCTCCGGTCGTTTAAAAGTCGATCCTGCCGACGGATATTCCAGTGGCTGCTTTGAGATTCTCGCTTCTGCCAGCCGTTTCATCTCTTCATCTATCTTATCCATATCTCCGGTCTGAAGTTCAATTACAGCTTCCAGCACAACCAGGCCATCCTGTTCTGCCTTACTGTGGCGGTAGCCGAATTCCATATCTGCACCCGCGATCTCATAGATCTGTCCATCCCGATCCAGCACCTTTACAGATGTGATAATATGCTTCATCTCTCCGCCATATGCTCCTGCATTCATATAAACAGCACCACCAACGCTACCCGGTATACCAGATGCAAATTCCATTCCGGTCAGTCCGTGCTGTTTTGCTGTTACCGCAGTTTTAATCAACGATGCACCTGCCTGCGCAGTGATCCTTGTTCCTTCCACCGTGATCCTAGACATTCCATCTGCTATATGAATGATCATTCCACGATAGCCATCATCTGATACCAGTAAGTTGCTTCCATTTCCCATAATAAAAAACGGAACTTTTTCCTTTTTACAGAGGTCTGCAAGCTCTGCGATCTGCTCCGGTTTCTCCGGTTCAGCAATAAAATCTGCTTTTCCACCGATCCGGAAGGTTGTATATCGGTTCAAAGGTTCTTTTGTTTTTATTCTGTTTTCTCCTGTGATCGCTGCTGCGCTCTCATAAAACGATGTCATATAATTTTAAACTCCTGACCTGTTTTTATTCCGGGTTCTCAAGAATCTTATAAACCTGATAGACAAAACAAAGCCTTTAACATAAGGTTTTGCATGCTGTTCCAGTTGATTTCTCAAAATCTCAAACACTACCACACAATATCATACATTAAAGGCTTTTAGAATTCAATATTAAAAATGTATAGAATTTTCAGGGCGTTTCAACCCGATTTATGTAATTTACACATAGTTTACTTAATACTTTTTACTGATTCAGTATACTGCACGCACCACCATACATACCCGCATCGTTACCAAGTGTAGCAAGTGCAAACTTGGTCTGTCTGCATGCATGAAATGCATATTGTGCAAAATATTTTGCAGTTGTATCGATCAGGATATCTCCTGCTCTGGATACACCACCACCGATTACGAAGATTTCAGGATCTACTACACATGCGATCTGGGCAAGTGCTTTTCCAAGAACCTTTCCATGATTTTCTACCAGTGTTGCTGCAAGCTCATCACCTTCTTTTGCTGCATCAAAGATCTCTTTTGCTGAAATGTACTGGATCTGACGAAGCTTGGATGGCTTGTCTGTTGTATTTAAAATGATCTTTGCCATACGAACGATACCGGTTGCTGATGTATACTGTTCCAGACAGCCCTTGTTACCACATCCGCATACTTCTGTCTCGTCGTCATTTACGCAAATATGTCCAATCTCACCGCCTGCACCGTTGGTTCCCGCGAGCATCTTTCCATCTAAAATAATACCGCCGCCGACACCGGTTCCAAGTGTTACCATTACGATATCCTTATGGCCTTTTCCGCCGCCCTGCCACATCTCACCGAGCGCTGCCATGTTTGCATCATTTCCGGCTTTTACAGGAAGGGCTAATAATTTGCTGAGTTCTTCTTCTACATTGAAGATTCCCCATCCAAGATTTACACATTTGATAACCGTGCCGTCTGCCTTTACAGGACCCGGAACACCCATTCCAACACCTGCTACATCAGACTTCTCGATCCTTTTCTCTGCCAGTTTATCTTCAACAGATGCTGCGATATCGCTTAAGATATATTTTCCGCCTTCATCTGTTCTTGTTGTGATCTCCCATTTCTCAACCATCTCACCCTGTGTTGTAAACAGACCGATCTTTACGGTTGTTCCTCCGATATCTACTCCAAATACATAGTTTGCCATTTTTCTACTGCTCCTCCTTATTTGCATTGCCCTTCATAATATTCTGCGTCACTCTGTTATATAATTCCTGTGCCGCATTATATCCCATCTTCTTCTGTCTGTGGTTAACCGCTGCAGATTCAACAATGATCGCGATATTTCTGCCCGGACGGATCGGAATATTATGACTTACGACTTTATTTCCAAGAAATTCTGTGTACTGGTCTTCCAGTCCCAGACGGTCATACTCCGTATCCTTGCTCCACTCTTCCAGATTGATGACCAGATCGATGTTCTGATCCAGCTTTACACATTCTACACCAAACAGTGATTTTACGTCAATGATTCCAATACCACGCAGCTCGATAAAATGTCTGGTAATATCCGGTGCTCGTCCAACCAGCGTCGCATCACTGACCTTCTTGATCTCAACCACATCATCTGCAACCAGACGGTGGCCTCTCTTGATCAGCTCCAGAGCAGCCTCCGATTTACCGATACCACTCTCACCCATGATCAGAACACCTTCGCCGTATACATCGACCAGTACAGCATGTACGGATATTCTTGGTGCCAGTTCTACATGGAGCCAACGATCTACCTCATGTACAAATGCAGATGTAACGGCACTTGATGTGAGGACAGGTACTCCGTGCTTCTTTCCTGCTTCTATAATAAATTCATATGGTTCCAGATCTCTGCAGAATATCAGACACGGCGGCTTATATGAGAAAAATTCATTTATGATCTTGATATTTTCTTCCTCTGTATGCATCGCTGCAATATAGGCATGTTCTACATTTCCGCATATCTGGATACGTCCTGCATCAAAATGTTCAAAGAATCCTCCAAACTGTACCGCCGGGCGGTTCATACCCGGATCCTGGATCAGCACCTTATCGGTATCGATCTCCGGTGTATAATTCTTCAGATTCATTTTCTCTATGAGTTTGGATACTGTTATACTATAAACCATCTTCTCCTCCTGTTTTCCCTAGTTTCAGTTCTTGTTTCATTATATTCTACAACCTATTTATCGTCAATTCATCAATTTATTTTTTCAGGAAAAAAGCCACCTGTTTTCTGAATCTTATGTTATACTGATTTTTATGTGTGAATCTGCTGTTTTTAGAATACGCAGCGGAAAGGATATGAATTCAAAGTATGTTTAATTTTGAAGAAGAATTAAAAAAACTGCCTCATACACCGGGTGTCTATCTGATGCATAACAAGACCGATGAAATCATCTATGTCGGCAAAGCCATTGATCTGTATAACCGGGTACACCAGTATTTTCAGTCAGGATATAAACGCTCACCTAAAATCGAAAAAATGGTCAGCCACATCGCGTGGTTTGAATATATCATCTGCGAATCTGAAATTGAAGCACTGGTGCTGGAATGTAATCTGATCAAAGAACACCGTCCGCACTACAATACAATGCTTACGGATGACAAAAGCTATCCATACATCAAGATCACAGTCAACGAGGATTTCCCTCGTATTCTGTTCTCGCATCAGATGCACCGGGATCATGCCAGATATTTTGGTCCTTATACTAATGCAGGTGCTGTCAAGGATACCATTGATCTGTTAAAAAAACTATATCATCTGCGAAGCTGCAACAAAAAGCTGCCACAGGAAACAGGGCTGGATCGCCCATGTCTGTATTACCACATCGGACAGTGCAAGGCTCCCTGTCAGGGTTACATCTCAAAAGAGGACTACAGCAGACAGGTGGAACAGGCAATCCATTTTCTGACCGGGCATCACCAGCAGACGGTAAAGGAACTGGCAGAAAAGATGAAACAGTTGGCAGCCGATATGGAATTTGAACAGGCGGCAGAGGTTCGTGATCTGATCGAAAGCATCAAGCACATCGCATCAAAGCAGCGTGTTGACAACACAACAACCGATGACCGTGACGTGATCGCGATGGCTACCAACAACATGAACGAAGGCGTTATCTCGGTCTTTTTCATCCGAAACGGCAAGATGATCGGCAGAGAACATTTTCATATGACCGGTGTGCAATCGGAATCTTATGGAGATATTATGGCTGCATTTTTAAAACAGTATTACGCTTCTACTCCATTTCTCCCTAAGGAGATCATTCTGGAGCATGAAGTAAATGAGCAGGAGCTGATCGAACAATACTTAAGCGAACGACGGGGAAATCTGGTACACATCCTCACACCTCAAAAAGGTGACAAAGCCAAGCTGTTAAAGCTTGCGCGTGACAATGCTTTTCTTGTTCTGACACAGGATACTGAAAAGCTGAAACGGGAGCAGGCTCGAACAGAAGGTGCTGCAAAGGAACTGGCAGAACTGATCGGTGTCCCATCTGCCAAACGGCTGGAAGCCTTCGATATCTCGCACATCAGTGGCTACCATTCGGTTGCTTCGATGGTGGTCTTTGAAAATGGAAAAGCCAGACCCAATGAATACCGCAAATTCAAATTAAGAACGATCGACGGACCGGATGACTACGCCAGTATGCGCGAGGTTCTGACAAGACGATTTACCGATGAACGTTTTAAGGTCTATCCTGACATCCTTATGATGGATGGTGGTAAGGGACAGGTCAACATTGCCCTGGAGGTTCTTGACGAACTGCATCTGAATATTCCGGTCTGCGGTATGGTAAAGGATGACTACCACCGGACCAGAGGACTGTATTATAACAATAAAGAAGTGGAATTTCCAAAGAATACACAGGCATTTGACATGGTTACCCGTTTGCAGGACGAAGCCCACCGTTTTGCCATCGAATATCACAGAAGCCTCAGAAGCAAATCTCAGGTACATTCTATCCTTGAGGATATACCGGGCATCGGCCCTGCCAGACGAAAGGATCTGATGGGGTACTTCAAGGATATTTCAAGGATCCGGGAGGCATCCATCGAGGAACTGATGCAGGCGCCATCCATGAACCGGAATGCCGCCGAAGCGGTGTACGGATTTTTCCACAAGGAGTGAGCTAACCTGTGAATATATCTGCAAAAGATGGAAATAGCATAATATATTTGGACACTTTTGACCTTACCAACCAGGGGACGTTCCCACTCGTTTCCACTCTGTGTAACTTCGAACTAACCTCGGCTAAGCCTCGCTAAGGTCTCAGTTACTCCTGCAGCGGTACTAAGATGCTGCTAATGCACCATCACACCACAGGGGTGCGCTTTCGTTCTAAGCTCGTGCAAGCACTCACTAAGTACGAAATGTGAGTACCGGCGGACTCAAATGCCCCTGTTTGGGTAAGTCAAACTGTCCAAATATAATTTACTTTCTTATTTTTTTGCAGATATATTCACAATTATTTAATAAGGAGATAAAGATGGAATATAATTTTTTTGCTATGATTTCAAGGATGAAATACATCGACCGCTGGGCGTTGATGCGGAATACAAGGGAAGAAAATCTGTGTGAGCACAGCTTGGAAGTCAGCATTATCGCTCATGCACTTGCCGTGATCGGCAATACCTATTATGAAAAGGATCTGAATGCAGAGCGGGCTGCTCTGATCGGACTTTACCATGACGCTTCAGAGATCATAACCGGTGATATGCCGACACCGGTCAAGTATTATAACGACGCTATCAAGGAATCCTTTAAAATGATCGAGAAAACAGCCTGCTACAAGCTGTTAAACAAACTGCCGGATGAAATGAAACCACAGTATGAACCACTCTTCTTCCGCCAGTCCGGAGATGAATATATCTGGAAGCTTGTAAAAGCGGCAGATAAACTATCTGCTCTTATCAAATGTATGGAAGAAACCTCTGTCGGCAATCCGGAATTCTCCAGCGCCTACGAATCCACAAAGGCTTCTGTCGACAAGCTGGCTGCCGACCTTCCGGAGGTTGAACGCTTTCTGTCTGACTTCCTCCCTGCCTACGGCAAAAACCTCGACCAGCTTCAATTTTAAATAATTCTTGTTTTCAGATAGAACCCAACAGGCATAAAAAACTGAATGCAACAGCATTTTCAGATAACAATATCAAAAGTCACCGGCATATATCACAGCATACACTGTTATGAAGCAAGCCTTTTCGAGCGTCGGTACTTAAGTTGCGTCTTTTGCAACTTTATGTACCGCTACGCCGAGGAACAGAGCGCAAGCGTCTTGCGGAATAACATGTGTATACTGCGATATATGGCAGTGGCTTTTCGTTAATCATTAGCAAATGCTGTTGCATTCAGTTTTTCTATTTATCTCTGTGGTTCCACCTGAGCAAGAATTGACATGAATTCTTTGCCGGTGATCGTTTCATGTTCTATAAGGAAGCTGGCGATGGAATCCAGGGCTGCCATATGGGCAGACAAAAGTTTCTTTGCTTTATTATAGGAATCTCGCAGCATATCACGGATCTCCTTATCGATCTTGGTTGCAGTTTCATCGGAACACTGAAGGGCAAGATTTCTGTCCAGATACTGTCCTTCTATTGATTCAAGCTGCACCATGCCGAATTTATCTGACATACCATACATGGTTATCATAGCCCTGGCGGTCTTGGTCGCCTTCTCGATATCATTTGATGCTCCTGTCGTTACAGAGTCAAATTTCAATTCTTCCGCTGCACGTCCGCCGAGCAGGGTTATAAGCTCTGCTTCCAGTTCTTTCTTGGATTCGAGATATTTCTCTTCTTCAGGAACCTGCCATACATAACCAAGGGAACCCATGGTTCTTGGAACGATCGTAATCCTCTGGATCGGCTCCGTATGCTTCTGGAGTGCTGCAAGCAATGCATGTCCGACTTCATGATAAGCAACGATCTGCTTTTCTTCTTTACTGAGCAGACGATCCTTTTTCTCTTTTCCGGCAAATACAACCTCTACCGCACCGATCAGATCCTGTTGGGAAACCAGACTTCTGCCATCTCTGACAGCGGCCAGCGCTCCCTCATTTATAATATTGGCAAGATCCGCACCAACCGCACCTGAAGTTGCAAGTGCCAGTTCATGAAGATCAACCGTTTCATCCATCTTGACATTCTTGGAATGAACCTTCAGTGTATCGATTCTTCCCTTCAGATCCGGCTTCTCTACGATAACTCTGCGGTCAAATCGTCCCGGACGAAGAAGTGCCTTATCAAGCACCTCAGGACGATTCGTTGCTGCAAGGATCACAATACCCTTTGATGTATCAAAGCCATCCATCTCTGCAAGAAGCTGATTCAGGGTCTGCTCCCGTTCGGAATCTCCGCCATGCCTGGAATCTCTGCTTCTTCCAATTGCATCGATCTCATCAATAAATATAATACATGGTGCCATCTGTGTCGCCTGTTTGAACAGATCTCTGACACGGGAAGCACCCACTCCGACATACATCTCTACAAAGCTGGACCCGGACATAGAAAAGAATGGTACATTTGCTTCCCCTGCCACTGCTTTTGCAAGCAGGGTCTTACCGGTTCCCGGAGGGCCGACAAGCAGTGCCCCCTTTGGCAGCTTCGCTCCGATATCCAGATATTTCTTTGGATTGTGCAGGAAATCGACCATCTCTGTCAGAGATTCCTTAGCCTCTTCCTCTCCGGCAACATCCGCAAAGGTAACACCTGTTTTCTTCTCAACGTAAATCTTCGCATTTGCTCTACCTACACCGCCGCTTCGTTTCATGATCATCGACAGCAACAGATAGAATGCAACGATCATTACAATGTAAGAAATGATCGTGCCAACCATGGCACTTCCGCTTTCATCTACACCTTCATATTCTGTTCCATATTTTGTCTTTGCCTGACGAAGCTTCTCTGCCAGACTGTCATCCGATATTCTGGTTGCAGTATATTTCGTCTTACTGATCACCTTATCATCGGCATTATTTTCAAATACGATCTTACTTCCGTAGATCTTTACGGAACCAACCTCGCCCTTATCTAACATCTCGATAAACTGACCATATGTGACTTCCTCTTCCCTGCCGGATGACACCCGGTCAAATACGCGCCAGAATAAAAATGTCAGTAAAATGGAAATAACCAGGATCACCATGATCGAGCGGTTGTTTCTTCCTTTATTTCCATTATTATTGTTATTGCTGTTATTATTGTTATTATTGTTGTTATTACTGTTATCAGGTAAATTGTTGTCCAATCAGAACCTCCTTTTTATACAGCCTGCCTGCTGTATTCTTCTTTTGTATATATTCCCGGCAATTTCGCATCCATTATAACCACGTTTTTCCCGGCTTTCAAGATGGCACCGCTTTTGTTCATGAAGATTTAACCTTTCTATTCACCCAGATAGTCCATCGCAATACCAAGAGAGGTTTCTCCTCTGCTGATCGTCAGACTCCATTTTCCAATCTGAAGTTCTGTATAATTTGCACTGGAATCATCCGCAGAATACTCCTTTTCCTGATAGGCGCAAATCATCTCTGTTGTCCGTTCCAGACTGTCGCCCTGAAGTGTTTCATCCTCAAGTGCCATTACCAGATCTTCATAGATCTGATCCAGACAGAAACCGTCATCGACATCCGGAGGATACTGCCATATACGGACAGAGTGGATCGCCTGTGTGTTCAGATCACTGTTTATGCTCACATCAATGCCACATTCGTCATCTGAAATATACTTTTCTTTGTTATAGTATGTAAATGTATCTCCATTTTGATACGAGTATTCATACAAACTCAGATTTCCGGCAGTTCCTGTACTTGTATCTTCAAATAAAATGCCATCTTCCTCCGCATTCTGTAAAAAATCAGCCTCCAACTCATCACTGGTGACACCCTCATAATGAGCCACACCATCACAGGCTTCTCCCCGGTCGAACACCTCATCAGCCGATAATCCGACCAGACTGTCTGTACCATAATCCGTAATTTCTCTCGGCTGATAGATATAACGGTAACTGTATCCGTCCTCATCTACAAACATATCCTCATCTTGTTCATCCATCATCTCATGCATTTCATCCAGCGAGTCCTGCAGCTCCTGCTCATCCCGGTACTGCTGCCATACATCCCACAAACTGCTCGTCCGGAAACATACTCCAATTGCAGCCAGAAAAAGCAGACCAGAGATCACGCCCTCTGCTTTTTTCGATTTCTTCTTTGTCGTATAGGTCGTATCCGGATTCGGTATAGGTTTTGCCGATGTTGGAGTACGATTCGCCCATTTCGGAAGCTCGGTTTCAAACTCATCATGGCAATCTGTTACTTCATCCTCAACTTCAGGTTTGTCCGCACTGTAGTCCGATACATCCCCACTATATTGATACTCTCTCTGATAATCTTCAGGCTCTCGTCTTTCGTTCAGATAAAAGGTGTGACTGGTTTCAATCGGTGTCACAAATCGTTTACAGGTTTTGCAAAAATTAATACTGTTTACTTTTCCATCACATATTGGACAGATCTTTGTTCCCATAAGTACCTCCTCTTTCTTTTCGATACTTTGTTTCTACCGCTAACTTTATATTCTTTTTTGTCATACGTCAATATTCTTTTCTCCGGCTTGACATCCCCATTAAAAGTCACTATTATTTCTTTAACTTATGATCTACAGGAGGTTTAAGTCGCATGCCCGGTTTTCTGATGCATCTGATCGAGGGTGAAATGATAATCAATAAAATAAATACAGGTGTAACTTCTGCGGCAGATTCCCATCTGTCGGCAATAAAAGCCGCCCCTGAACAGTTTCTCCTCGGCTGTATCCTGCCGGATATCACGGATAATAAAGAAAAAACGCATTTCCGTCCGGCATGGCAGAAGAACCTGATCACAAAATATCCGGTGCTTGCTCATATCCGCGCTCTCTACCCGGATGATGCGATATTGTCACCGGCTGACTATGGCATCCTGGCACATCTGCATCTGGATACTCATTATGTGACTGATTTCTGGCCGGAATATTTCACTATAGAAGATACCGCAGGAAATACCTGTTTTGATACAAGACACCCTTTGTATGTTCACATTTTCTCACAACCGGAAAAAAAGATTCCTCTGGCAGAATTTTTCTCTGACCGGTACTTTTATGGAGAATATGATAGGATCAATCCACGTCTACTAAAAGACTTTCATCCATATATACCGGAACAAATCACTTATCAGCCGGAGCTTGTACATATTACAGAATGCCGGCCGGAAGATCCGTCACAGATCACAAAAGCTCTGCAGACGTACATTATTCAGAATCCGTCACCTGCCCCGGAAGCTTCCGTCACCCGTGCTGAGATTTTTCCATATGATGCAGTCATTGAATTTCTGGAACATATGGCAGATACATTTTTTACAGAATTCATTTAACCTGTCTTCCATATCAGCAGCCAAAATAATATTTATAATTTCACCCATAACAAACAGCCATCGATGCGTTGGAAACGGATCCGTATATGGATCCGGCTTCCTTTTCATCAATGGCTGTTTTTTATTTTCCCGCTTATTTAATCTTCGCTTTTACTTTAACGGAATAAGCACCATATGTTTTTTTCTTATTCAGAGTTTTGTATGCTCTGACCTTGAAATAATATGTCTTTCCTTTTTTCAGGCTCTTCTTTGTCAGATTCAGCTTCTTTGTATCGCCGATCTTCTTATACTTGCCTTTCTTTGAGGTTGCCATATATACCTGATATCCACTGGCACCGGCTACCTTCTTCCAGCTTATCTTACATGCCTTTGATTTTGCTGTCGTCTTTACTGATTTTACCTTTGATGGCTTCGTTACAAATGCCTTACTCTTCTCTTTGCCCTTTATCTTAGAGTTTCCTGACTTCTTATAAGCATATACACTATAAGTGTATTTGGTTCCTGCTTTCAGCTTCTTCGCACTGTAAGAAGATGCATTCTTACCCACCGTTTTTATAAGTTTCTTCTTGCCGGAGCCCTGCTTCTGGTAGATCATATATCCATCTGCATCAGATACCTTCTTCCATGTGATCTTTGCAGAAGTTGTCTTGATCTTGCTTACTGTAATCTTTTTCGTTACACCAGGCTTCTTCACATTCGGTGTGGTCTTTGCCTTAATCGCAAATGTCTTTGACGCACTTCCTGTATAATTTCCTTTTCCGGTTATCACAACCTTCGCTGTACCAACATTTGTATTGTTGGAATATGCTGCCGTGTAATCTGTATTCAGCTTCAGCACCTTACCCTTTAATGTAACAGTAACTGCAGGTGTTAACGCTTTTCCGGTGTAAGTCTGATCTGCCACCGTTATAACTGCCGCAGACAGATCTGTCTTTGTAACCGGTGTCGTCTGTTTTACAATTGCAAAATACTGTGTCAATGTACCGGTGTAATTTCCATTTCCTGTAATCTGTATCACAGCCTTGGTTGTCGGCTCTATATTAGACTGATACGATACCGTATAGTCTGCAGATGCACCGGCGCTCAGCACTGCATTTCTTGCTGTATCCTTGACAATAACGGAAGGTGTGACAGCCTTTCCTGTATAGGATACGCTCTTTGTATAGGACACTTTACATTTCTCTATCTGTTTTGGAAGGATCGTAAAGGTTCCATATCCTGTATTTTTAAAGGAATCCGAAAGACCATTTACCGTGATTCTTGCAGTTCCGGCATTGATATTTTCAGAATAGAGCACACTGTATTCGGATGGATCGATCACTCTGCCAGATACCTTTACTGTAACAGCCGGCTTCTGTTCCCTGCCGTTATAAGTCTGGTTCTCTGCCGTTATCTCTGCATCCTTGAGATTGATCTCCTGTTTCTGGATTGAGAAATACCGGTCTATTGTTCCTGTATAATTTCCTTTTCCTGTGATCTGGATCCGTGCAGATGTTGTCACTTCTGTATTGTTCTGATAGCTGACATCATAATCAACATTTTGCTTCAGCTCAACTGCTCCATCCATTACCTTTACTTCCGGACAAACCTGCTTTCCTGTATATGACATCAGATTTGCATAAGTCACAGAAGCGTCTTTCAGAGGCTTCGCCTGGATCGTAAAGTTTTCAGTTATCGTTCCCTTATAATTGCCTTTGCCTGTAACTGTGATCGTTGCAGTTCCGACATTGACATTGTTGGAATATGCCACGTCATAGTTTACAGCCGCCAGTGATCTTCCACTTATCATAACAGTGAATCCCGGTTTCAGTTCTCCTCCTGTATAGGTATATGGAGAACCTGTAACCATGATAAAACCGCCATTATTTATATCAAAAGGCAGAATGGTAAAAGTCTTTTCAACTGTTCCATCATAATTGCCAAGACCTGTTATCTTTGCTTTTGCAGTTCCGGCATTGATGTTATTTGTAAATGCAACTGCATAATCCTTGCCCTTTGTAAGCGTTTTACCATTAAAGGTTACTGTAATATCCGGACTTAATGCAGATCCTGTGTAGGTCACTGTACCCATATTCATTACCAGAGAATCATTCAGCGCCTTCTTCGTGATCACAAAAGTTCCGGTTGTGGTTCCCTTATAATTACTGCCGGTTCCGGTCACAGTAATAGTTGCAGTTCCGACATTGGTATTGCCGGAATATGAAACACTGAATTCTGACAGATTTGTGATCCGCTTTCCACCTGTGGTTGTAAGGCTTACAACTGCCGGTGTAAATGCCGCACCTGTATATTCATATGACCGCTGTACAAGTGCTACTTCTGCACCTGTAATATCTGCTGCCACAATCTTAAATGTCAGGGATCTTGTACCTGTATATGCTCCGATTCCCTGTATCGTAATGGTTGCAGTGGAACCGACCGTCTTATTGTTGGTTACTGTTACAGTATAACTCTCACCTTCTACCAGAGTAACTCCATCCCGTGTGATCCTGAGCTTCGGAATAATGGCTTCGCCTCCCTGATACTCCTGATCTCCGATCGATGCTATGCTGATCGAACTGTCATTGATGTTTGTTACAATCTTTGTGATCTTAAATGTACAGGCCTGTGTACCGCTGAAATTTCCATTTCCTGTGATCCGGATCGATGCACTGTCTGTTTCATTTATATTATTGCTATAGGAAACAGTGTAATCCGTTCCTGCCTTCAGTTCATAGGAACCATAGGTCAGTTTTACAGAAGGCTTTACCTCGGATCCGGTATATACCATCTCTTTGCTGTATTCTGCCTTACAGCTTGAAATAGCTCTGGCTGCGATCGTGAAGGTCGTCTTTGAACTTCCGCTATAGTTACCTTTTCCGGTTGCTGTAATCGTTCCTGTACCGGCATTGATATTATTTTTATAGGATAATTCATAATCTGCATTGGCAGCTAAAGTCGTAGTTCCAATCTTTACGGTTGCTGTCGGCTTCTGTTCACTTCCTGTAAATGTACATGCTGTAATATTACTGAAAACCGCTCCGTTGATTGATTTCTTTGTAACAGTAAATGTTCCTTCTGCACTTCCTGTAAAGTTTGCATTTTTTCCTTTTATAGTTACCGTTGCCGTTCCACAGTTTTTATTATTCGAATAACTTACAGTGAAATTCGTCATACTGGTGTAGGTCTTTCCGGATACAGTTGTAAAGGATGTAACACCCGGAGTCTGTGGCATGCCTGTATATTCATAACTGTCCGCTTCCAAAACAACCTTTGCATTTGTCAGATCAAGTGCAACAACATTAAAGGTTGCTGTTCTTGTTCCTGTATAATCATTGATTCCCGTAATGGTTACTATTGCTTTAGAACCTGCGGTATAGTTATTGGTATAAGTAACCGTATAATCTGTATTCAGAGTAAGGATCGTACCACCATTTCTGACTGTAACAGCAGGTCGGAGTCCCTGTCCTGCATTGTATTCCTGGTCTGCGATCGCATCGACTGTAATCGTTGAAGCATTGACGTCCGTACGATCTCTGGTGATCTTATATGTCAGTACTTTTCTTCCTGTAAAATTACCTTTTCCTGTCACTGTAGCAGTCGCTGCCGTTGTCTCATTTATATTATTGGAATAAGCAACGGTATAATCCGTACCCTCTATTAAGAGCTTCTGACCATATGTGATACGGATATTCGGCGTTACGGCACTTCCTGTCCATTTTACGCTCTCATCATAACTGAGCGAGCAATCTGCCAGCGCTCTTGCACTGATCTTGAAATTTATAGATTTCGTTCCACTGTATCCGTTCTTTCCGGTGATCGTAACCGTACCTGTACCACAGTTGACATTTGCGCCATATGAAACGGTGTAATCGCTGTCCTTCGTCAGTGTTTTGCCATCATAGGTCACTGTAACCTCCGGTTTGATCTGTGCTCCGGTATAGGTCTGATCTGCAATTGTACTGCACACTGCCCCTGACAGATCCGGCAGGGAAGAAGTGATCGTAAAGTACACAGTTTTGGAACCTGTATAGTTTCCCTTGAACGTAACAATTACCTTTGCAAGATTGCCGGCTGCTACATTATCTTTATAAGATACCGTATAATCCGTTCCTTCGGTCAGTGTATATCCATCTGAAGTGACCGACGTTACTGTCGGTCTGATTTCTGCACCGGTCTGATCAAAGGATGTCTGATTCAATGTTACCTTTGCTGTATTCGTCACATCCAAAGGATTGACGGTCAATGTACCGGTAACGGTTCCTGTATAATTGCCTTTTCCTGTCGCACTGATTGAAACCGTACCGGCTGTCTTTGCTACATAGCTTGCAACTGTATAATCGGTTTTATTTGTCAATGTTGTTCCCAGTTTGCTGTCATAAACACTGATCTTTGATGAAAATACTTCTGCTCCATATTTATATGTTGCAGGCTCTGCCGTCAAAGTCGCCTTTGAAATATCTCTTGGATTGATCTTAAAAGTGAGGGACTTTGTATTTGTATATTTGCCGCATCCACTGATCAGAACCGTTCCATTTCCTGCATTTGTATTTGCGGAATAGGATACCGTATAATCCGTTCCCTGCTTTAATGTCGTGCTTCCATCCTTTACCGTGACAGCCGGTGTCTGTGCCTGTCCATTATATGTACATGATGCTACATTCACGGTCGTCTGTGATATATCCTTTAAGGCTGCACTTCCACTGCTGATCGTATAGTTCAGGGATGTGCTTCCGGTGTAACAATCCTTACCTGTGATCGTCACGGTTGCGGTTCCCGGATTTATATTGCTGCTGTAAGAAAGTGTATAATCCACGCCTTCTTCCAGATACTGATAATCATTATTCTCATCCAGCCAGGAGTTCACATCAGCAATCGTAACCGACGGCTTCTTTTCCTTTCCATCATAGCTGTAATTGGAGTTGCTCAATGTGATGATCTGATCCTGGATATTGGCAGCCTTCAGATACCAGGTATAGGTTTTGGAACCACTGAAATTATTCATTCCCTTAATCGCTGTTGTTCCCTTAGAACCAATCTCCAGATAATTCTCTGAAAGAGTAACATTCTCATAATAGTCTTTCTCCGCTACCAGAACCTTTCCATTCCAGGTAACCGATTCGACTGTCGGAGAATTTGCCAGATTCTTTACATATGGAACATAATACTTGCCGGATACAAGTGTCGTATCGGATGCAAATTTGACCGTTGCTTTATTGATCGGTGTGACACGGATCTTGAATTTTGCCGTATTGCTTCCTGTATAACCCTTTTCCGGTTTACCGGTTATCGTCGCCACGGCAAGCTCAGTTGCAGTTGACACGTTCACGTTGTTTGTGTATACCACATCATAACAGTCTGACGGTACTTCCTCCCCATCTACCTTTACCGTAACCGGTGCTTCGATCGCCTCGCCGGTATAATAATTACCAAGACCGGTTTCCGTCGTCGCTACAACAGTAACCTTATGTGCTCCATCCTTTCCGGACAGGTCGATCAGATCCGCTGCCTTCACCCGACCTGCAAATGGAATTCCTGCCCCGCCATACGGCACGATCATCGTGATGACCATGACAACGGTAAGGAACCATGCTGCTGCTCTTTTTCCATGTTCTCTCATGCTTCTAAAATGCCCTCCTTGCTGTTATGCCCGCTGTATTATACACTTTATACAAGATGTCTCTACATTTGTACTGCCCCTCTGTGCATATTTTTCATTTCATCCTGTCTCTTATGATATTGCATAAAAAAATACCCCAAATGCAGTTCCGCGCAAACAAAATTTAAGTGAATTTTACCATTTTTTGCATGCCGCTTCAATCCGCATTTGGGATA
>OGYY01000911.1_pt1 | contig 28065 bp, 24 predicted proteins | sample 1576671 | NCBI WGS metagenome assembly OGYY01 (sample SAMEA3541593, study PRJEB24748) | human gut metagenome | biome: human gut; feature: human-associated habitat; material: faeces | place: China | collected 2012 | reverse complement strand
TACAGATCGGTGGACCATCCGGTGGATGTCTGATCGAAGATCAGATCGACCGTCCGCTTGACTTTGACTCCGTTAAATCACTCGACGCGATCATGGGTTCCGGCGGCCTGGTAGTTATGGATGAAAATACCTGTATGGTTGAGGTTGCCAGATTCTTTATGAACTTTACACAGCGTGAGAGCTGTGGTAAATGCGTTCCGTGTCGTGAAGGAACAAAGCGTATGCTGGAGATTCTCGAGAGAATCGTAGATGGTAAAGGTGAAATGTCAGACCTTGATGAACTGGAAGAGCTTGCTACTATGGTACAGAGCATGGCTCTCTGCGGACTTGGTAAGAGTGCACCGCTTCCGGTTATCAGTACTCTGAAACGCTTCCGTGATGAATACGAGGAACATATTAAGGATAAGAAATGCCGTGCAAAAGTCTGTACAGCACTTCGTAAATTCCACATTAATCCGGAATTCTGTATTGGCTGCGGTAAGTGCGCGAAGAACTGCCCGGCAGGTGCAATCAGCGGAAAGATCAAATCTCCGTATCACATCAATAATGACGTATGTATCAAATGCGGTTCCTGTAAAGATAACTGTAATTTTGATGCGGTTTATGTGGAAGCATAGGAAGGAGGCTGAATTATGGGTACAATGACAATTGACGGTAGAAAAGTTGAATTTACCGATGAAAAAAACGTCCTGACCGTTATCCGTAACGCAGGCATTGATATTCCGACACTGTGCTATCATTCAGAGCTCTCTACGTTTGGAGCATGCCGTTTATGTACAGTAGAGGATGACAGAGGCAAAACCTTTGCTTCCTGTTCAGAAGTACCGCGCGATGGTATGGTTATTCATACTAACACAAATAAATTAAGAAACTATCGTAAACTGATCGTGGAACTGCTCCTTGCAGCACACTGCCGTGACTGTACAACCTGTATCAAGAGTGGTGAGTGTGTCCTTCAGGAACTGGCACATCGTCTCGGCGTAAGAACCGTACGTTTCCAGAACACAAGAGAGCAGCATGAGTTGGATTTCAGTTCTCCGTCTATCGTTCGCGATCCGAATAAATGTATTCTCTGCGGAAACTGTGTACGTGCCTGCGAGGAAATTCAGGGAATCGGTGCACTTGGATTTGCATTCCGTGGAACAGAAGCAATGGTTATGCCTGCATTCAATAAAAAGATTGCAGAGACACAGTGCGTAAACTGTGGACAGTGTCGTGCATTCTGTCCGACAGGAGCTATTTCCATCCACACGAATACAGACAAAGTCTTTAAGGCACTTGCAGATCCGGATATCCGTGTAGTTGCGCAGATTGCACCTGCAGTACGTGTTGCAGTGGGCGATCATTACGGACTCCAGAAGGGCCGCAGTGTAATGGGCAAGATCGTCAATGCACTTCATCGCATGGGATTTGATGAAGTTTATGATACCACATTCAGTGCTGACCTTACGATTATGGAAGAAAGTGCAGAATTCCTTAACCGTATTGAAAAAGGTGAGAAACTTCCGCTCCTGACATCCTGCTGTCCGGCATGGGTGAAATTTATTACAGATCAGTATAAGGATTATATTCCGAATATTTCTACCTGCAGATCCCCACAGGGAATGCTTTCTGCTGTTATTAAGGAATACTTCCGTGATCCGGAACATGCTCAGGGAAAGAAGACTGTAATGGTTTCCATTATGCCATGTACGGCTAAGAAGGCAGAAGCCGTTCGTCCGAACAGCTATACACATGGTGAGAAAGATACCGATATCGTTATCACAACCACAGAGCTTCTTCGTATGATCGACAACTTTGGCCTTGACTTTGCAGGACTTGAGCCAGAAGCATGTGATATGCCGTTTGGATTCGGTTCCGGCGGTGGAGTTATCTTTGGTGTTACCGGTGGTGTTACAGAGGCAGTTCTTCGTCGTCTGACTCCGGACCACAGTAAAGAAACAATGAGAGAAATCTCCGAGTGTGGTGTACGTGGAGACGAGGGAATCAAGGAATTCTCCGTACCATACAAAGGAATGGAAATCAAGATCTGCGTAGCCAGCGGACTTGCCAACGCAAGAATCGTTATGGACCGTGTAAAGAACGGAGAGGCAGAGTATCATCTGATCGAAGTTATGGCATGTCGTCGTGGCTGTATCATGGGTGGTGGCCAGCCGACAAGATCCGGTGACAGAACAAAAGCTGCCAGAGCCAGAGGTCTGTACAATGCGGATAATACAACGATTATTAAGAAATCCGATGAGAACCCGATGGTACTCGAACTTTACCAGGGACTTCTCAAAGGCAAGGAGCATGAACTGCTTCATAATGAGTTTTATTGATTTTTAACTTGAGGGTATGATGAGAGAGTAAGATAGAAGTATGATGCCGGGGCACTACAACTTTGAGTAACTGTAACCCACTTGCGTTTCCGAAATTCTTTCGTTCGCCTATGGATAACTGCTTTTGCAAACTCGCTTCGCTCAAACAGAGCACAGCAGTTATCGCTAGAACGAAAAAATTTCTGGAAGCCTCGTGAGGTTACTGTACTCAAAAATTGTAGTGCCACGGCTGTTTTTTTATATATAGCTCTTTCAATCATACCTTCAAGATTAATATGATTAAGTTCATTATGCTGCATTTCATTAGGAGCTCCGGGTAGTAAACTCTCCCTTGCACAATAATTCCCGATACGATACAATAAAATATAAAGAAAAAATATAAAGAGGTGCAAGGATATGCGTGAAATACAAGCATCAGTGATCACGGACACCATCGAGCGGCTTTGTATCGAAGCCAATCAGGTGCTTCCGGACGACATCAAGAAATCTATCCAGGCCTGTCGTGCGAGCGAGGACGGACAGATTGCTTGTGGAATACTCGACAACATCATCGAGAACTACCAGATTGCAGAGAATGAACAGGTGCCAATCTGCCAGGATACCGGAATGGCATGTGTATTCCTCGAAATCGGACAGGACGTACATATTGCAGGCGGAGACCTCACCGAAGCAGTTAATGAAGGCGTCCGCAGAGGATACACCAACGGCTACCTCCGCAAATCCGTAGTGAAGGATCCGGTCCGCAGAGGAAATACCGGAGACAACACTCCGGCGATGCTTTATACAGAAATCGTACCAGGCGAAAACATCAAGATCACAGTTGGCCCCAAAGGCTTCGGAAGCGAAAACATGAGTGCTATCCGTATGTTTAAGCCGTCTGCCGGCATCGAGGGAATCAAGGATTTTATCCTTGAAACAGTCGAAACAGCCGGACCGAACCCATGTCCACCGATGGTTGTTGGCGTTGGAATCGGAGGAACTTTTGATAAAGCTGCCCTTCTTGCTAAGAAAGCCCTGATGCGCCCGGTAGATTCCGAGAACGAAGATCCATATTATGCAGACCTCGAGAAAGAAATGCTCGAGAAGATCAACCAGCTTGGGATCGGTCCACAGGGATTTGGCGGAAAGACGACTGCAATCGGTCTGAACATCGAAACAATGCCGACTCACATTGCCGGTATGCCATGTGCGATCAACATCAGCTGCCACGTAACACGGCACAAAACGGAGGTGATCTAAGATGGAACGTCATATTACATTACCACTTACCGAAGAACTTGCGAGGACACTCCATGCAGGTGACACCGTTTATCTGACAGGAACAATCTATACCTCCCGTGATGCCGGTCACAAGAGAATGTGCGAAGCACTTGCCAGAGGAGAAGAACTTCCGTTTGATCCAAAGGATGCCACAATCTATTATGTAGGCCCGACCCCTGCAAAACCGGGTCAGGTCATCGGTTCCGCAGGCCCAACTACCAGCGGCCGTATGGATGCTTATGCACCAACCATGATGTCTGTAGGAGCCCGTGGCATGATCGGAAAAGGCGCCCGTCTTCCGGAAGTCGTAGAGGCTATGAAGAAATACAGTGGCGTTTATTTCGGAGCGATCGGCGGGGCAGGAGCACTTCTTGCGAAATGCATCAAGAAAGCAGAACTTGTTGCCTACGAAGACCTTCAGTCCGAAGCACTCCGCAGACTTTATGTAGAAGAGATGCCGCTGGTGGTCATCATTGACTGTGAAGGTAACAACCTTTATGAGCAGGGAAGAGAAGCCTATCTCAAAGAGCATAATAAAAAATCATAACCAAAGCCCCCAGGACATATATTATAACAATACATGGGATTGTGTGAATATATGCAAGGGGGCTTTTTTATATGGAAAATTTTCAGGTTTACCGGGATATTCAGGCACGTACCGGCGGTGACATATACATAGGCGTTGTTGGCCCAGTCCGTACAGGAAAATCCACATTTATCCGGAGATTTATGGAGCTGGTGGCACTGCCGGATATGGAACCGGCAAAACAGGCGGAAGTGCGTGATCAGCTCCCTTTAAGCGGTTCCGGGAAGCTCATCACAACCGTAGAACCCAAATTTATCCCAAAAGAAGCAGTGAATGTAAATTTAGGGGATGATCAGAAAGTACGGATCCGTCTGATTGACTGCGTAGGATTTCTCGTAAAAGATGCGAGCGGCCACATTGAAGACGGAAGAGAACGCATGGTAAAAACTCCATGGTTTGAAAAAGCGATTCCTTTTCATGAAGCAGCAGAGACTGGCACACGCAAAGTCATTCAGGAACATGCAACGATCGGACTGGTGGTTACGACAGATGGAAGCTTCGGCGAACTTCCAAGAGAAAATTTCGCTGATGCAGAGGCACTGACTATAAACCTTCTGAAAAAACAGGGCAAACCATTTCTGATTCTTGTAAACTCCCAGATGCCATATAAAGAAGAAACGCAGGAACTTGTCAGAAATCTGCAGAATAAATATGGTGTAACGACTATGGCAGCCAACTGCGAGCAGCTGCGAAAAGAAGATGTCACCAGAATCCTTTCCAATATACTGTATGAATTTCCGGTAAGTGAGATTCAGTTCTTCGTACCAAAATGGGTGGAAATGCTGCCGAATGATCATGAGCTGAAATTGAAGCTGCTGGAGCAGATACGCGAACAGATGAAAAAATTACTTCATATTAAAAATATAACCCGGGAATCTGTTCAGCTGACAGCTCCTTTTGTGCAGGATGTCCTGTTGGAGGAGGTCAGTCTGTCTAGTGGAAAAGTGCGTATACGAATTCAGATCAGGGACGAATATTATTATCGTATGTTAAGTGAAATGAGCGGTATCCAGATGGAAACAGAATATGATCTGATCCATACGATGAAAGAACTCGCGGCAATGAAAGAACAATACGTCAAAGTGCAGGCGGCGTTGGAGTCTGTGAGAGAAAGCGGCTACGGTGTGGTAGTGCCAGAACTTGGCGAGATCCAGATTGAGGAACCGTCCGTCATACGGCAGGGCAGCAAGTACGGTGTCCGGATAAAATCCAAGAGCCCTTCTATCCACATGATCAAAGCTAACATAGAAACAGAAATCGCTCCGATCGTGGGAACTGAGCAGCAGGCAAAGGATCTGATCCAGTATATCGGCGAAAGCGGACAGCGCGGCGAAAGCATCTGGGAAACGAATATATTTGGAAAATCCATAGAACAGCTGGTGCAGGACGGCATCCGAAGCAAACTGACTTCCATTGGAGAAGAGAGCCAGTCCAAACTGCAGGACACCATGCAGAAGATCGTCAACGACAGCAAAGGCGGCATGGTGTGTATTATTATATGAGGCTATACCCTCCCCACCCTCGTGGTGGGGAATTTTTTTTCATCGGGGGGGGGTAAGAGGACTTGACGAATCCAGATTAACACAGTATATTATAAAGAAGATTATGTGTAAGTATGGGGGGAGCGTATGTATAAGAAATCACCACAGGGGTGGTTGAAGCATTGGGATTTTATTCTGTTGGATATTATCTGTCTTCAGCTGGCCTTTGTTATTGCCTATTTTGCAAGGCAGGGTTTTGACAATCCGTATAGTGACCGAGTATATCGCACAGTGGCATTTGTATTTGTATTATGTCAGATTACAGTTATGTTTCTCAGCCAGTCTTATCAGGGAATTCTGAAACGTGGATATTATATAGAATTTACCAAGACAGCGAAACACGTATTACTGGTCATGCTTTTATCAGTTTCTTATCTTTTTGCAACACAGCAGGGAACCATTTATTCTCGTTTAACTTTGCTCTATACAGCATTTTTATATTTATGTTTTAGCTATTTTGGAAGAATCTGGCGTAAGGAATATGTCATCAGAAAAAATGCTACCAGCGAGAAAGAGAAATCTATGGTAGTGGTTGCAAGCCGTACAGAGATAGAAGAGACGATAGAGAAACTTATGGAAGGACCGATTCAGGACTTTGGTATCAGAGGAATTGCATTCCTTGATAAAAATCCTGTAGAAATTAAAGAGATTTCAGGAATACCAGTCGTTGGAAATATGGATACAGTTGGTGAATATCTGTGTCATGAATGGGTGGATGAGGTTTTCGTAAAAATCAGTGAAACAGAACCGTATCCACAGAAACTGATCGATGAGATCATCACGATGGGACTGACTGTACATCTCAGCCTTGGAGAGATGGAAAAGTCACTTAGTGGAAAAAACTTTATAGAGAAGATTGGTGGATATTCCGTAATTACCTCCAGTATTAATACCGCATCTCCAAAACAGATGCTTTATAAACGTCTGATGGATATTGCGGGCGGAGTAGTGGGCTGCCTGATTACATTAATACTGATCGTTATTATAGGACCGATGATCTATATTAAATCACCTGGACCGATTTTCTTTTCACAGGTTCGTATCGGAAAGAACGGAAGAAAATTTAAAATATACAAATTCCGCAGCATGTACATGGATGCAGAAGAACGTAAAGCGGAATTAATGAGCCAGAACAAAATGGATGGCCTTATGTTTAAAATGGATTACGATCCTCGAATCATCGGCAGTGAGAAGAAGGATAAAAACGGTAATCCAAAAGGAATCGGAAACTTTATCCGTAAGACATCCCTGGATGAGTTCCCGCAGTTCTGGAATGTACTGAAAGGTGATATGAGCCTGGTAGGAACCAGACCACCGACAGTAGATGAATGGGAACAGTATGAGTTACATCACAGGAGCCGTATGTCAATTAAACCTGGTATCACAGGAATGTGGCAGGCGAGCGGCAGGAGTGATATTACTGACTTTGAGGAAGTTGTAAGACTGGATACAGAGTATATCGAGAAGTGGTCGATTGGGTTGGACTGCAGGATTTTGTTGAAGACGGTTAGGTCGGTAGTGAAGAGTGAGGGATCGGTTTGAGAAAAAAAGACATTTTTGAAGGAAATAAAGAATTACAGTCATCATTATTTTTAGCCCAGTCATATCAGGATGCCTGGGCTGATTATAGTCGTTCACTGAAAAAAGAACGTTTTGCGAGATGGGATTATGTTGTATTGACAGCATCAAATGAAGAACAGGCTGAGGGCTTTAGAGAGCAAATCCAGCTTCGGCGTGTAGAAGGATTACTGCCAATACAGACAAAAGTTCTTATTCTTCCAGATCCTGAAGGAAAACGTGTTGGTAGTGGTGGTGCTACATTAAATGTATTGCGTGCTATTGCAGAAGAAGAGAAAAGTGGAGATTTCAGCGGCAAGAAAATTCTTGTAATCCATAGTGGAGGAGACAGTAAACGTGTGCCTCAGTATTCTGCTTTGGGAAAACTGTTTTCACCAGTTCCACATAAGCTTCCAGATGGAAGAACCTCAACTTTGTTTGACGAATTTATGGCTGAAATGAGTGGAGTTGCAGGAAGAATCCGTGAAGGTATGGTGTTACTTTCAGGTGATGTTCTTCTTTTATTTAATTCGTTGCAGATAGACTTTCCTGGAAGAGGAGCGGCTGCGGTTTCATTTAAAGAGAATGTAGAAACAGGTAAGAACCATGGAGTCTTCCTTATGGGAAACGATGGAAATGTAAAAAAATTCCTGCATAAGCAGACAGCAAAGATACTGCAACAGCAGGGTGCAGTTAATCAGCATGATGCAGTTGATATCGATACAGGAATGGTCATTTTCTCGACCGAAATGCTTCATAGTTTATACAGCATGATCAGCAATAAAGGGACTTTTGATGAGTCAAAGTACAAAATGTATGTAAATGATAAAGTGCGTTTATCATTATATGGTGACTTTTTGTATCCGTTGGCTTCTGATTCAACACTGGAAGCCTTTTACAAGGAAAAACCAGAAGGTGAGTATTGTCAGGAATTAACAGAGGCAAGAAAAGTTGTATGGGAGTTGTTACGTCCATACAGAATGAAACTCTTACGTCTTTCACCGGCAAAATTCCTTCATTTTGGAACAACCAGAGAGATTCTGAAGCTGATGACAGAGGATTATAAAAAGTATGAGCTGCTCGGATGGGACAATCAGGTTAACAGCAGTTTAAAATCTTCAGCACGCATTGCTTCTCTTGATAGCGTATGTTCTATTAATGCAAAATGTGATGATGATTGTTATCTGGAAGTAAGTTATGTCCATCCTGGTTCAAAGATTGGAAACAATGTAGTGCTTTCTTACATTGATGTACATGGGGAAGCTATACCAGATGACGTTGTACTGCATGGATTAAAACAACGTGATGATCAGTTTGTTGTTCGAATTTATGGAATAAATGATAATCCCAAAACAGCAATAACTGAAAATGGCTGCGCCTTTCTTACAGGAACACTGAAAGAGTTTATGGAGAAGAATAATATTGATGAAGCTGAAATTTGGGACAGTGAGGATCCAAAGACCTTATGGACTGCTAAATTATATCCGGTTTGTGCAAGTATTGCAGAAGCTGTTGAAGCATCATTGAATGTCTATGCTCTTGTAAAAGGTGAAGGAGATGTGGCTGCATGGCGCAGCAGCAGACGAACAAGTTTATGCTCTGGATTTGTACAGGCGTCACCTAAGGCATTATTAGACTGGCAGACACGTATGCATGAACTCGTGAAAATGGACAGTCTTGAAAAAGTGATACGAGATGGCGGCACATTAAAAGACGCAAAAGGGCTTCTTCAGAGCTCTCATCTGACAAAGATTCAGAAAGAATGGCTGGATAGACATTTGGCCAGAGGCGACTTTGGTAATAATATCCGACTTTATTATTATATTGGAAATCTGCTTAACAGTATTGAGGGAGAAAAATACATCGATAAGTGTTTTGCTGAAATTGGAGATAAAATTCTGCAAGGGACTTTAGATGCGATTCAGCTTCATGATGAATGTTCAATTCAGAAAGATGAACATACTGTATGTCTTCCACTTAGAGTTAACTGGGGTGGTGGATGGAGTGACACACCACCATACTGCAATGAAAATGGTGGAACAGTTCTTAATGCTGCCATCAGCCTGAATGGAGATCTGCCTGTAAAGGTAACACTTAGAAAGATAAACGAAGATAAGATTATTTTTGACAGTCGTGACATGGATACTCATGGAGAATTTACTGAAATCAGTGAGTTGCAAAATTGCAGTGATCCATACGATCCATTTGCATTACAGAAGGCGGCATTACTCGTTTGTGGAATTTTACCAGTGCAGGGCTATGAGTTAAAAGAGATTTTACATCGCCTTGGTGGCGGAATCTTTATGAGTACTGAGGTGGTCAATGTACCAAAAGGTAGTGGACTTGGTACCAGTAGTATTCTTGCAGGTGCCTGTGTAAAAGCACTATTTGAGTTTGTAGGAATAGAATATACCCAGGAAGATCTTTATGATCACGTGCTTTGTATGGAACAGCTGATGTCTACTGGCGGGGGATGGCAGGATCAGGTAGGTGGACTCAGCACCGGTGCAAAATATATTACTGCAGAGCCTGGAATGCATCAATATCCAAAAGTAAAAGAGTTGGAACTCAGTGAGAAAACTAAGAATGAATTAAATGAGCGCTTTGCACTGATTTACACGGGACAGAGACGTCTTGCAAGAAATCTTCTTAGGGATGTAGTAGGCCGTTATATGGGAAGCGAACCGGATGCATTATATGCACTTTCCGAAATTCAGAAAGTTGCTACGTTGATGCGATTTGAACTTGAACGAGGAAATGTAGACGGATTTGCTGAACTGTTATCCCGACATTGGGAATTGTCAAAAACACTTGATAGTGGAAGTACAAATACATGCATTGATCAGATATTTGCCGTGATTGAAGATTTGACAGACGGGAAAATGATATGCGGAGCAGGTGGAGGCGGTTTTCTACAGGTAATATTGAGAAAAGGCGTTACAAAAGAGCATTTACAAGAAAGATTAAATGATGTATTTCAAGATAGTGGAGTAGGTGTTTGGCAATGTGAGTTGCTGTGGTAATATTTTAAAATGAGAAATGTGAGGACACTATACTATGAATGCTTTTGAAAGAAAAGTTAATAAGTCTTGTATACCTACATGTTGTATTATGGGTGTAAATATTGCAGCAATTAATATGCAATGGTTATTAGATTATATTACTAACAATTTAGAAAATATAAAAAGTGATTATATTTGTGTTTCGAATGTACATACAACCGTAACAAGTTATGAGAATAAGAGCTATCGTGAAATTCAAAATAATGCATTAATGGCGATTCCTGACGGAGGTCCATTGACAATGGTAGGACACAAGATGGGATTTAAAAATATGGATCGCACAACTGGTCCAAGCTTGATGGGGGAAATATTTTGTTTATCAGAGAAAAAAGGATATAGACATTATTTCTATGGCAGTACTGAAGAAACGTTGCAGTTGTTAGAGCAAAAATTGAAAATAAAATACCCAGGACTTAATATTGTTGGTATGTATAGTCCACCTTTTAGAAAATTGAGTGTAGAAGAAGATAGAGAAATAATAAGGAAAATTAACGATACAAATCCTGATTTTGTGTGGATTGGGTTGGGTGCACCCAAGCAAGAAATATGGATGTCTGAACATCAGGGGAAGATTAATGGACTGATGGTGGGGGTTGGAGCTGGCTTCGACTACTATGCGGAGAGAATAAAAAGAGCACCTATGTGGATGCAAAAAACAAATTTAGAATGGTTTTATAGATTATGTCAAGATCCACGAAGATTATTTAAAAGATATATGAGTACAAATTTTAAGTTTATTTGGCATATATTTGTAAAAAGGAGAGTACAGTAAAATGAAAAAAGTTTTGTCTATTTCTATAGCAGCATATAATATTGAAAAATTTATTAGACATACTTTAGATTCTTTTATTATAGAAGAAATTATAAATGATATAGAAGTGATTATTGTTAATGATGGATCTAAGGATAAAACATCACAAATTGCACATGAATATCAAGAAAAATATAAAGGATTATTTAGAGTAATCGATAAGGAAAATGGAGGATATGGTTCCACTATTAATGAGGCTGTCAAGATTGCTGAAGGAAAATATTTTAAAACGATAGATGGAGATGATTGGGTAGATGAATCTGGATTCGTCAAATTGGTAAAATATTTAGATCATTGCGATGATGATATGGTTATCTCTGGATTTGCTAGAGTTAGTGACAAAAATGGTAAAATTATTCCTACATATTATGTAAATGCGGATTATGAAGTTACGCACTCTTTTGAAGAAGCTAATATGAAGCAGGATATTTACATGCAAGGAATTTCATTTAAGACTAGCATTTTAAAAGAAATTGATTTAGAAATTACTAAACACTGTTTCTATACAGATATTGAGTATATTTTAACTCCAATTCCATATATAAATACAGTTTCGTTTATTGATGCTAATGTTTATATGTATAGGGTTGCTGTTAATGAACAAAGCATGAGTATAGCTGGAAAGAAAAAGCATATAGATGAACAATTGAAAATTTATCAGAAAATGATTAGATATTTTGGGAAATATTCAGAAACTTTATCAGAGGAAAAGAAAAAGTATTTTGAAATAATATTAGCTGGAATGCTGAAATCACATACAGCTGCAATATTAAGTTTGGATGTAAATACTAATTCATTAAAACGATTAAAGGAAATTGAAGATTTTACTAAGAAAAATGCAGAGAAAGTTTATAAGGAATCAAATAAATATAAAGTAATTAAAATTCTGAGAAAATCAAATTATCATTTGTATGCTTTGGGATCAATTGCCTTTAAATTATATCATAAAGTATTACCGTCTTAATAGATGTGTAATATCTTATTGGTCAGTTGTTAGTTTTCACTAGTATGCATATAATGAAGAATTTACTGATGAAATGTTACTAAATATTGAATGGCATTAGTAAAAGGTGTTATGAAATGTCTGTAGTAGTAAAACGAAATTTGATAAAAATAAGGAAGTAATTACTTACGCTTGAAATAAGGTTGATAGTTTGAGGTTGGTGGAATGAGAAAAGTTAAGTTATCTATTGTTACTGTATGTTATAATTCTTCAAAAACTATATCTAATTGTATTGAATCCGTATTAAGACAAAATAATAACAATTATGAATATATAATAATTGATGGTGCATCTGATGATGGCACAGTAGAGATAGCTAAAACGTATAAAGAAAAATTTGAGGAGAAAGATATTAAGTATACTATTATTTCCGAGCCAGATCTTGGAATATACAATGCTATGAATAAGGGTATTGATAGGGCGTCAGGAGAATGGATACTATATTTAAATTCAGACGATGAATTCTATGGAAATAAGGCCATAAGAGATTTTCTAAATAGTGATTTCGATAGTTATGATGTAGTGTATGGAGATGTAGTAATAAAGACAAAAGATAGTTATATTTTTCAAAAAGCAGGTGAATTAGAAAGACTTAAAAGTGGTACAGAAATGCCATTTTGCCATCAGAGTACTTTTACAAAAACTTCAATACTTAAACAGTTTCATTTTGATGAAAATTATAAAATTATTGCAGATATAGACTTATATTTAAGAATTTTAGAGAATAATGGTCAATTTTGTTATATTGAACAATATATAAGCATATTTTCAAATGAAGGCGTTTCACAGACGAATAGAATTAAGAGTATTAGAGAAGCAAAAGTAATGTTAAAGCACCACGCTGAATTAAATATAATGAAAGAAATGAAGTTAAATTCCTTTATCATATGGTATAGATTAAAATCTGTGTTGCCAGTGAGAATTCAGAATAATATCAAGAAATTATTAAAAGGTAAACTTTAACATCGAATTGGATTGGAGAAATTTGATGAAAAAATTAAATATACTTTATATAAGTCATTATAGTGAATTGAATGGCGCGAATTTGTCACTTTTAAATCTAATTGATACATTAGTGAAAGAAAACAAAATATTACCGATAATTCTTATTCCTGAAGAGGGACCTCTAGTGGAAGAGGTAAAACGAAGAAATTTTAAATACTATGTTATCAAATTTTTAAGTTGGGAATATCAAGCTGAAAAATTTAATAAACCCAGAATATTTTTGTTAAAACATAATTTGCTTAATGAAATTTATTATAAAAATGTACTTACAATTTTAAAAAAAGACAAATTAAAAATAGATTTGATCCATTCAAATTCCAGTGTAATTGACATAGGCCAGTATATATCCTCTGAGTTAAGTATTCCTCACATTTGGCATTTGAGGGAGTTTGGAAAAGAAGATTATGGATTAAAGTATTGTATATCTGAAAAAAAAGTAATACGGCAGTATTGCAAAGCTACAAAATTGATTGCCATTTCAAAATCTATACAGCGATATTATGAAAATATGATAGAAGGTAAAGAAATTGAACTTGTTTATAATGGTATACCTGATACTTCATATATAAATAACTATAATAATGAAATAGTTAAAATATGTTGTGTAGGATTAATTCATGAAAAAAAGAATCAAATGGAGATACTAGCAGCGATAAAGATACTTAGAGATGAAAATATCACAAATTTCAAGTTGTATTTTATTGGAAGCGAGGATTCTGAATACAGGGAAAAAATGAATGGTTATGTATACAAAAATAATTTGGAAAAATATGTTGAATTCATGGGAAGAAGGGAAAATGTTTTTGAGATATTAACAACTATGGATGTAGGTGTAATGCCATCCTTAAAAGAAGCATTTGGTAGGGTAACGGTTGAATATATGTTAGCTGGTTTACTTACAATAGGTTCTAATACGGGAGGAACAAAGGAAATAATAGTTGATAATAAAACTGGTTATTTATATGAGATAGGTAATACAAGACAACTTGCTGATATTTTGAAAAAAACAATAAATGATAAAGATATGCGTGTCTCTATGGGAAAACATTCGAAAAATTACGCACTAAATACATTTGGAATTAAATCTACAGCTGATAAAGTGTTTAATTTGTATATAAAAAGCATAGGTAAATAGAATTATGAAGATAAAGCGCAGAAATTATGAAAAATTAAATAAAGTAAAAGTTGGAGATTTTGTTGAACTACTTTATTTTTGTTCTATATGTTGTATTTTAGTAAACGTATATTTTATGTATGTTAGAGGTGTTTATTCTTATATATCATTAGTAAGTAAGTTTGGTTATGTAGGTTTAACTTTAGTAATAATATATAAAAGATTCAAAATAAGTTCATTCTTAGAAGTTATTTTATCTGTGTGTGTATGCGTGTTAGTATTTATTTATGCGGATAATTTAATATTGATTAAAGATTTACTAATTATTGTTGCATCAAAAGATATTAATATTGATAAAAACTTAAAATTTAATTTTGTAGTACGTACATTAATGCTCTTAGTAATAGTTACTCTATTTTATTTAGGAAAAACAGATGACTATACTATGTTAAGAGGAGATTCTGTTGTTCGTAATGGAATGGGATTTGGTCATCCTAATACTTTTGCTGGTGTTGTATTTAGTGTGTTTATGATATGGTGCTATTTTAAAATAAAAAAAATGAAATGGTATGACTTTGGAATAGGTATACTATTGATTGGATTGATTGATGGATTGTGTAATAGTCGTACATCTGAGATGGTGATGGCAATAGCACTGTTTTTAATGTTGATTGTACAGATAAAACCTAAATTCTTTTTTTGTCATATAGTAAAGATGTTCGTATATTTGGAATATTTTATTTTAACAATATTATCAATGATTGCTGCTTATTTATATAGTATAGGAAATCCAATAGGTATAAAGTTAGATACATTGCTAACAGGAAGATTAAGATTAGCTGGTCTGTTTTTTAAGGAATATGGTATTTCTTTGTTAGGACATAGAATTACTTTTGTTTCTTCCAGAGTAGCAATTCAAGAAAATACTTTGACATGGGTTTTAGATAATCTATATATGTATTTATTAATACACCTAGGAATTATTGTATTTGTTCTTGTTTTTGTAATAATAAAAAAGTGTATTGATATATTATATACCAATAAAAATGTGGGAGGAATTCTGGTTATTGTATCTTACATGATCTTTGGATTAGCAGAAACAGGAATGATTAGGTTTGAGTATAATGCATTTTTGGTTCTTTGTACATTGGTTTTTTCACAAAAAAAAGTGAAAAAGAAGTTACATATAAGGGTTTAATAATTAAATAATACTTATATAGAAAGATATAGAAATGAGAATAGATATTAAAAAGAATACAAGAAGAAATATTTTTTTTGGATTTCTAAATAAGCTGATATTATTGATTTTGCCATTTTTTACAAAGTCGATTATTAACACATATTTAGGTGCAGAATATCTTGGACTTAATAGTTTGTTTGCGTCTGTTTTAGCAGTGTTATCTTTAACAGAATTAGGTGTTAGTTCTGCTTTGGTTTATCATATGTATAAGCCAATTGCTGAAGATGATAAGAATAAGATATGCAGTTTATTGAATTTTTATAGAAAATCATATTTGGTTATTGGCGTAGTTACTACAACTTTAGGTTTGATAATCTTTCCATTTATTCCTTATTTAATAAAAGGAACTTACCCGCAAGATGTAAACATATATTTGATTTATTTAATTCAATTATTTGCTAATTCAATAAGTTACTTTTTATTTGGTTATAAACAGTCGCTTCTTGTAGCATATCAAAGAGATGATATTAATTCTATAATAAATTTATTGGCTCAAGGAGGAATGCAAATTGCACAATTGCTAATATTAGTGATAACTCGAAATTACTATTTTTTTGTTATTTGTATACCGATATTTACTATTATTAATAATTTGTGGATTGGTTTTTATACAAAGAAAATGTTCCCAGACATTAAGTGTCATGGAAGACTCGATAGTACGGTTTTAGCTAGTATAAAAAAATTAGTTGCAGGTTCATTTATTCAAAAAGCATGCGCAATTACACGAAATTCGTTAGATAGTGTTTGTATTTCGGCTTTTGTTAGTTTAGCTGTAACGGGTATTTATAATAATTATTATACTATTTTTAATGGAGTTACTGTTGTACTAGGAATTTTTATTACGTCATTAACTGGAGGAATAGGAAATCATGTCGTAATAAAGACAAGAGAAGAGAATTTTGATGAATTGCGAATCCTTGATTTTCTATACTTGCTTATATCGGGATGGTGTACATGCTTTTTGTTATGTTTATCTCAGCCATTTATGAAATTATGGATGGGTGATGAAATGCTTATGCCGTTGTCCTCGGTGGTATATATGTGTATTTATTTTTATGCGCTAAAAATGGGAGATGTAAGAAGTATATACTATTCTACTACGGGAATGTGGTGGGAAATGAGATACCGTTCAATTGTTGAGACAATTGCTAATTTAGTATTGAATCTTCTTCTTGGTTATTATTACGGAATTAATGGAATAATTTTGGCTACGGTTATTTCTTTATTGATTTTTAATTTTTTTTGGGGATCGAGTATAGTTTTTAACAATTATTTTGGATTAAATAAGTTAAAAAAATATTTTCTATATCATTTAAAATACTTATTTATAACTATAAGTGTGTGTGCTATCACTTGGATAATTACAACGTGGATACATTCAAAATCAGTTTTAATAGAGCTTATATTAAAATTTGTAATATGTTTATTGATTCCTGGTATACTTTATTTTGCTATGTATTGTAAGTCAAATTTGGCTAAACAGGCATGGAAGTTAATTAAAAAAGGATAAATGATACTAAGAAATAACATTTTGAGAGGTGTAGAATATGAAATTTGATTATTTAGTAGTAGGCGCTGGCCTTTACGGAGCAATCTTTGCTCATGAAGCTAAAAGAGCAGGAAAATCTGTTCTGGTAATTGACAAACGGCCAAACATTGCCGGAAATGTTTACACAGAGAAAATTGAAGGAATCAATGTTCATAAGTATGGTGCACATATTTTCCATACAAATAATAAGAAAGTATGGGAATATATTACTCAGTTTGCGGAGTTCAACAGATTTACGAACAGTCCTGTCGCGAATTATAAGGGTGAATTATATAGCCTTCCGTTCAATATGTATACCTTTAATAAGATGTGGGGAGTTGTAACACCGGAAGAAGCTGCAGCAAAGATTGAAGAGCAGCGTAAAGAAGCTGGCATTACAGAACCAAAAAATCTGGAAGAGCAGGCAATTTCTCTGGTAGGCCGTGATATTTATGAAAAGTTGATTAAAGGCTATACAGAAAAACAGTGGGGTCGTGATTGTAAAGATCTTCCGTCTTTCATTATTAAACGTCTTCCGGTGCGGCTGACATTTGATAATAATTATTTTAATGCACTGTATCAGGGAATTCCGGTAGGTGGCTATACGAAGATGGTGGCAAATCTTCTGGATGGTATTGAAGTACGGTTGAATACAGATTATCTGGAAAATAAAGCAGAATTTGATGCAATGGCAGATAAAGTTGTATACACAGGTGCTATTGATGCATACTTTGATTATAAGCTTGGAACATTGGAATATCGTTCTGTTCGCTTTGAAACAGAAACACTTGATAAACCGAATTTCCAGGGAAATGCAGCCGTTAATTATACAGACCGCGAAACACCATGGACAAGAATCATCGAGCATAAATGGTTTGAATTTGGTAAAGATGAAGAGGGTAATGAACTTCCGAAAACGGTCATCAGTCGTGAATTCAGTTCTGAGTGGAAACCGGGAGATGAACCATATTATCCGGTAAACGATGAAAAGAATGGTGTGCTTTATGCAGAGTACAAGAAGCTTGCTGATGCTGAAGAAAAAGTGATTTTTGGCGGTCGACTTGGCGAGTATAAGTATTATGACATGGATGCAGTTATTGCATCTGCACTGGATATGTGTGAAAGAGAATTACAGTAACAGAAGAAGGAGAAAACACCTATGCAAACAACATTACTTATCATGGCGGCCGGTATTGGATCACGATTCGGCGGTGGAATTAAACAGTTAGAGCCGGTAGATGAAACTGGACATATCATTATGGATTATTCGATTCATGATGCAATCGAAGCCGGATTTAACAAGGTGGTTTTTATTATCCGTAAGGATATTGAGAATGAATTCAAAGAAGTCATTGGTGATCGAATTGCAGGTATCTGCAATGATCATAATGTAACAGTAGATTATGCATTTCAGGATATCAACGATATTCCTAGAGTATTACCGGAAGGCAGAACGAAACCGTGGGGAACGGGACAGGCTGTTCTGGCGGCGAAGGATGTGCTGACAACACCGTTTATCGTGATCAATGCGGATGATTATTATGGAAAAGAAGGATTCCGTGCGGTTCATGAGTATCTGGTAAATGGCGGTCAGTCCTGTATGGCTGGATTTGTTCTGAAGAATACTTTGTCAGATAATGGCGGAGTTACCCGTGGTATCTGTAAAATGGATACGGAGAACAACCTGACGGAAGTTGTAGAAACAAAGAATATCATTAAAACCACAGAAGGTGCAGAAGCAGATGAAGTGAAATTGGATGTTGAGTCTTTGGTTTCTATGAATATGTGGGGACTTACTCCTGATTTCCTGAAAACACTGGAAGAGGGATTTAAAGAATTCTTTGAGAAAGAAGTTCCGGTGAATCCGCTGAAAGCAGAATATCTGATTCCGACATTTATCGGAGAACTGTTATCAGAAGGAAAGATGTCTGTGAAGGTTCTGCGTACCAATGACACCTGGTATGGAATGACTTACAAAGAAGATGTTGCAGCAGTAAAAGAAAGCTTTAGTAAGATGCTGGAGAATGGTACATATAAGGGAGATTTATTCTCTGATCTGTAATGCATGTAGCCACGGGAAACCGTGGATATCTGTGGTATCTGGGAAAACTCACTTTACGTAAAAATGGTTTCATGATATCATTATTTCTATAAATAATGAGTTCGTGGGACCTTTTTTATCTTGTGGAGGTGACAGTTGGTGGAATTATATCATGCAAGTAAGGAAATTGTGAAATATCCAGAAATTAGAAAAGCAAAATACACGAAAGATTTTTCTTGGGGATTTTATTGTACAAATAATATGCAGCAGGCAGTACGATGGGCGAATAGGGGAATGGGTGAACCAATAATCAATTATTATGATTATCAGCCAAATGAAAATCTAAAAATATTGAAATTTTCAGAGATATCAGATGATTGGTTGGATTTTATTGCTGAATGCAGAAGTGGTAAGACACATTTGTATGATGTGGTAGAGGGGCCTATGGCAAATGATACTGTATGGAATTATGTGAATGATTTCCTGACAGGTCGAATTACCAGAAAGCAGTTTTGGGTATTGGCAGAGTTTAAATATCCAACGCATCAAATTAGTTTTCATACACTGTCGGCGCTTGATTGTTTAACTTTTTTGAAGAGTGAGGTAATCTATGACAGATAAAGAAAGAAATGATTATTTTTATGTATGCGCGTTGATTGAATATATTGCACGTAAGACTCGAAATCATCGAGGAGATATTGTGGAAGCTATGGGTGAAGAAGGAGTAAAGAAACTTTTGTATGATGCAGAGGTTGATCATTGTCTTAGCTTTGAACAGGTAAGTGATGAGGTGATAGAATATTATAAAATAAAGAACGGAGATTTTGATACCATTTCGAGCTGTAAATATTCTGTGCCGAGTTATCTGGACATAGGAAAACTTTACAGTATTATGATTGAGGATTGTGCAAGACCAGGAGATGAGGTGAGGGAATTGATGAAAATATTTACTTCTTTTATCAGTGATAAGATATCAGACTTTAATACAGATTTGTATTATCAAAATCCAGATTATCTTGAATGGTCGTATAGAGAAGGAAAATTGTTGGATTAGTCAAGGTCTGAATTTTACGGCAGCTTGTGATGCACTAAAAACGGTTATAGGAACAGATGATGTAGAACCGGATCAGAATAATAGGGTGAAGGATATTTCAGCTTTTCCGAAAAGGTCGAGATTTTATCATGCAATCATTGACAGCAGGAGTCTGAAATCAGGAGAAGATTTTGGAAAGTTGAAACAGGTATATGTAATTTTTATTTGTAATTATGATCCGTTTGGATATGACCGGGTATTGTATACGATAAAGAACCGTTGTCTGGAAGAGCCTGAGATGGAGTATGATGATGGATCCGAGACAATCGTGTTGTATACGAAAGGAACTTTTGAAGGACATCCAGAAAATGGTGGATGTAGTCAAGCGAGACGGGGAGGTGTCATTACAATATATGAAGAGTTTTGAACATGATCAGTTGATGTATGAAGAAGGGCGCCTGGGCTGATGTTTTTATGATAAGTCCATACAAGATAAGCAGGAGACCTTTACGGCCGCCTGCTTATCTTTTATATTGTGAGTAAATTTCTGAAATCAAACACATCTTCTTCATCCATCAGGCGTTCTATTTCATTGAGATTCGGATCGGAGTGTTCGAGCTCCCTTGAAAATCGATAGCAGATGGAAATCATATCTTCAAAGGTAAAATGACGGTCATTTTTTAACCAGGTTCCTGCGGCAAGTTCGTGGATCATGAAGGTGCAGATGACAGCCATTTTTGCTTTGGCAAAGATCTGATCGTCATAAACAGCCCCACAGAAGTAGGTATAGATCCAGTAGAGGAGAAGCTGTTCTTCGTGAACCGTCCAGTCTGGATAATCGTGTGCGAAGGCGGCATAAATTTCTGTAAGCTCCGTATCACTTTGGCAGGAATCATAAAGTGGAACGAGTGTTTTTCGAAGGTATGTATGCCAGCCTGGGCGAAGAACCTCCATCTGTGGGATAACTGTGCGCCAGATCTGTTTGCATAGAGCAAGCAGGGAGACTGTATCAGAGGTAGAATCTTTGCAGGGCTGTTCAGAAGATACCGGACGATCGTTATTCCATTTCTGAATCTTATTCAGAAATTTCTCGCCATATCCGGATTTTTGATGCCGACCGCAGATATCTTCCCACTGGAACAGCTCATTTTTGTCCAGACTGAGCTGGAAATCATGCGCACATGCCAGAAGTTTCTGACGGCGTAATCTGACCGGTATGGAGCGATCCTGAATTACAGAGAAAAGATAGTCTCTGGTGTCCATCAAAGCGGTAAAAAGAAAATAATCGAAGTCATCGAAAGTTTCTTCCGGTGCTGCGATTTCTCTGGTGAAGAATGTGATTTTTTCTTTGTGGGATAAAAAAATCCTCGCGGCTTCCGGGCAGGAGAGGGACAGGGAGTATTCCCGCAGTCCTTCAAATTCTTCAATGTGACGTGGATATTTTCGGCAGGTGTCGCATAACATATCTTTACCGGCTTCGCTGTAGATATCGCAGAGATTGTCTTCATTCAGAAATGCACAGCGTTTGTCATACTGACAGAAAGAATGTTCTTTCCAGTCGATGTCATTGTGAAGTCTGTTTCGAAAAGGACCTTTGAATCTACGGTATTTCTGGAGGCTTTTTTCATCGATCATGATTTGCCATCCGGCACAGCAGGTATCGGGACAGGCACCTGCGATACAGGAAAATTCTTTATAAAAAGTAGGTTTTGTTATCTGCATGTCTTGTTCTCCTTAACTTTATGTGCGATAATGTTCAGCAAAAGTATAACATTTTGTAGTGTAAACTACAATGAAAGGAGTCATTCATGGAGCAATATATAAATAATGCGCCGTTTGCATTGGTAATTGTATTTTTGATCATTGGTTTTGTGTTCCTGATCAAAGGAGCAGATTTTTTTGTTGAGGGAAGTTCCAGCATTGCAAAGAAGCTGAAAGTTCCTTCAATCATCATCGGGCTGACGATCGTTGCAATGGGAACATCCCTTCCGGAAACTGCAGTCAGTGTGACTGCATCATTGGTGCACAATAATGAACTTGCAGTCAGTAATGTAGTCGGATCTAATATTTTTAATCTGATGTTTGTGATCGGTGTTTGTGCGATAATGACACCGATCATGGTACAGAAGGATACGATCGCGAGGGATATCCCGCTTTCTGTTATCTGTGCGCTGCTCCTTCTGGGACTTGGATATCTTGCATGGGGGGATGCGCATGGTATGACACTGGGCCATTTGGACGGAGCTGTTTTTCTGGGCGCATTTGCGGGATATATTTTCTATATGATCCGGACTGCAATGAAAGCAAGGGCCGAAGGGAAAAAAGTTGAGATCGAAGCAGTTGAGGAGCTGGAAGATGGAGAACTGAAACTGTTGTCTTATCCAAAGAGTATTCTCTGCATTGTTGGTGGTGCAGTGGCAATTGCATTTGGTGGGGATATGACAGTTGATGCGGCAAGCAGGATCGCAATAGATCTGGGAATGAGCCAGACACTTGTTGGATTGACGATCGTTTCAATTGGAACGTCACTTCCTGAACTGGTTACTTCTGTGGTTGCGGCACGCAAAAATGAAGTTGATATGGCAGTGGGAAATGCAGTCGGATCGAATATATTTAATATTCTGATGGTCCTTGGTATTGCATCTGCTATCAGTCCGGTGTCGCTGATCAGTGAAAATGTGATCGATATTCTGGTCCTTGTCGGCTTTTCTGTCGTAGTCTGGTTTTTTGCCAGAAGTGACAGGAAGATCACAAGAAACGAGGGTATTGCCATGGTGGCAATGTATCTGATCTACACGGCATATATTATTATGAGATGACTGCCATTCGATATGGTAATTGTAGGCATTTGCAGATAAACTTGAACTCCTGCAGTTTTTGTGTTATGATAGACCAAAATTTGGTTTTTATAAAATTATGCTTATTTTTTACATTATAGTTTGCTTTATATAAAGTTAAGAAGAGAAGAGGAGAAATATTTATGTGTGGAATAGTTGGTTTTACAGGATGTCATCAGGCAGCCCCGATCCTTCTGGATGGCCTTTCTAAGCTGGAATATCGTGGATATGATTCCGCGGGTATTGCGGTTCGTGATGGCGAAGGTGAGACAGAAGTCATTAAGGCGAAAGGACGTCTGAAGGTTTTATCTGAGAAGACAAATGACGGAGAATCTGTTCCGGGTACATGTGGTATCGGGCATACCAGATGGGCAACTCACGGCGAACCGTCTGAGAACAATGCACACCCACATGTAAGTGATGATGGAAATGTTGTTGCAGTTCATAACGGAATCATTGAGAACTATCAGGAACTGAAAGACAAGCTCCTTCGTAAAGGTTATGCATTTTATTCTGAGACCGATACAGAAGTTGCTGTGAAACTGGTGGATTATTATTACAAGAAATACGAGGGAACACCGGTCGATGCGATCAATCATGCAATGGTTCGTATCCGTGGTTCTTACGCACTTGCAATTATGTTTAAAGACTATCCGGAAGAAATCTATGTAGCTCGTAAAGACAGCCCGATGATTCTGGGTGTTTCTGATGGAGAGTCTTACGTTGCATCTGATGTTCCGGCTATTCTGAAATATACAAGAAATGTATATTATATCGGAAACCTGGAGATGGCCCGCGTTCGTAAAGGTGAGATCACATTCTATAACCTGGATGGTGAAGAAATCCAGAAACAGATGAAAACAATCGAGTGGGATGCAGAAGCAGCAGAAAAAGCCGGTTTCGAGCATTTCATGATGAAAGAGATCCACGAGCAGCCGAAAGCAGTTCAGGACACTTTGAGTTCTGTTGTGAAAGACGGACAGATCGATCTTTCTGAAATCGGACTTACAGATGAAAATATTCAGGACATTGACCAGATTTATATTATCGCATGTGGTTCTGCATATCATGTGGGAATGGCTGCACAGTATGTATTTGAAGATATGGTTCGTGTTCCAGTTCGTGTTGAGCTGGCATCCGAATTCCGTTACAGAAATCCGATTCTGAATCCGAAAGCGCTGGCAATCATTATCAGCCAGTCCGGTGAGACTGCAGACAGTCTTGCAGCACTGCGTCTCTGCAAAGAAAACAACATCCGTACACTTGGCATTGTGAATGTGGTTGGTTCCTCTATTGCGCGTGAAGCAGACAATGTCTTCTATACACTTGCAGGTCCGGAGATCTCTGTTGCAACAACAAAAGCATACAGTACACAGCTGATTGCGTCCTATGCGCTGGCTATTCAGTTTGCAAAAGTAAAAGGTACGATTTCCGAGGAACAGTACGCGGCATATATTAAAGAACTTGAAACTCTGCCGGATAAGATCCAGAGAATCATCGATGACAAAGAACGCATCCAGTGGTTCGCATCTAAACAGGCGAATGCAAAAGATGTATTCTTCATCGGTCGTGGCATTGATTATGCAATCTGTCTGGAAGGCAGCCTGAAGATGAAAGAAATCAGTTACATCCATTCTGAGGCATATGCAGCAGGTGAGCTGAAACACGGAACTATCTCCTTGATCGAAGACGGTACACTGGTGATCGGTGTTCTCACTCAGCCATCCCTGTATGAAAAAACAGTCAGCAACATGGTAGAGTGCAAGAGCCGTGGCGCTTACCTGATGGGCCTGACTACATTTGGAAATTATAACATCGAGGATACTGCGGACTTCACCGTATATATGCCGAAGACAGATCCGCACTTTGCAACATCCCTTGCAGTCATTCCACTGCAGCTTCTGGGATACTATGTGAGTGTTGCCAAGGGTCTTGATGTAGATAAGCCGAGAAACCTTGCAAAGAGCGTAACGGTTGAATAAAGAAAATACACTATAATGGTGTGAGAAGTTGAATATGTAAATTATGAAGCATCACCTGGATGGTCGCAGAGACTAACGGGTGGTGTTTTTGCATTTATGGAATAATATTTAACATAATATATAACAAGAATTCTCCTACCTCTTCAGGTAGTGAGATGAATTGTAGATTTGAGCATAAATGCTCATAAATGATCAAAAGAATCTTATAAATAAAAAGAAGAAACACTTGTTCTGGTGACTGGATTGTATTATAATAAAAAAAGAACATATTGTTCGTAAAAGATAATTGAAATCATTCATATATAGGAATAAGGTGAGGAAAATAAACCGGGCAGTAAAAATACGAATCTATCCAAATGCAGAACAACGTGTGCAAATAGAAAAAACAATCGGCTGCAGCCGATTTATCTATAACTGTATGCTTGCAGATAAAATGGAATATTATAAAAAAGAAAAAAAGATGTTAAGGAACACACCAGCCAGTTACAAGAAAGAATATCCCTGGCTGAAAGAGGTGGATTCATTGGCATTAGCAAATGTACAGATGCATCTGGAAAGTGCATTCCGTAAGTTTTTCCGCGAACCATCGGTAGGATTTCCACGTTTCAAATCAAAGAAGTCAGCAAGAAAATCTTATACAACAAACGTAGTGAACGGAAATACCTTTCTGGAAGGAAAATATTTGAAACTGCCTAAGATGGCAGCTGTCAGAATAAAGCTTCACCGTCCAATATCAGAAAAATGGAAACTGAAATCTGTGACAGTCAGCAGGGAGCCCTCCGGAAAATATTTTGCCAGTCTTTTATTTTACTGTGAAAACCAAACAGCAGAAAAAGGACCAGCAGAAAAATTTATCGGGATTGATTTTGCCATGCAGGGGATGTGTGTGTTTTCTACTAATGAAAGAGCCAAATACCCGATGTTCTATCGGCACGCAGAGAAAAAGCTTGCACGGGAACAGAGAAAGCTGTCCAGATGTCAGAAAGGCAGTCAGAATTATAAAAAACAGAAGAAACGAGTTGCATTGTGCCATGAAAAGATCCGAAATCAGAGAAAAGATTTTCAGCATAAACTCAGTACCAGTCTTGCCGAGAGCTACGATGCAGTATGCGTGGAAGACCTGAATCTGAAAGGGATGGCAGGAGGATTTCATTTTGGAAAAGGCGTGCATGATAATGGATATGGCCTGTTTCTGTCTATGCTGGAATATAAACTGGAGGAACGAGGAAAATATCTGATCAAAGCAGACCGTTATTTTGCATCCAGTAAGATTTGCAGTGTATGCGGAAATAAAAAAGAAGAATTGTCTTTATCTGATAGGATTTATTACTGTGAATGCGGTAACAGAATGGACCGCGATGTAAATGCAGCAGTTAATATCATGAATGAGGGAAAAAGAATCTTTGCAGAATGTGCATGACAGCACAATAAAAAGTCCGTAACCGGACTAATAAAAATCGCGGGGCACGCGAGGATAGCTTGTAGATACTTGGCTCTGTAGAGCCATTGAGCAAGAAGCCCCCACTTCAAAATCAGAGATTAAGTGGTGGGAGCATGTCACGTGAGGAATGTCATACCCGATTATACGCAATGGGAGGTCGCGCAGGAGAAGAATACGGAGAAATATTGAAAGAAAACAAACTATGAAATGAGGTGACATTTATGATGAAAAACGAAGCGGGAGTAAGAATCGAAGAAATGCTGTGTCAGCTGGCCGATGCGACGCGCATCGACGGAGAGATCTGGCGTGCAGCGTATACTCTGGAAGACAAAACCGCGAAGAACATCCTGCGTGAGTGGATCGAGGATCTGGGGCTTGAATACAGAGAGGACGCGATCGGTAATGTGTATGGACGGCTTCCGGGGACAGAACCTGGAACCATACTGACGGGATCCCACCTGGATACCGTAAAGAACGGTGGAAAATATGATGGCGCACTGGGCGTTGTGACCGGTGTGGCAGCGCTGGGATACCTCAAACAGTCGGGCTTCGTTCCGAAACACAGCCTGGAAGTGGGTGGTCTGATGGAGGAAGAGGGCAGTCGTTTTCCATCCGGCTGTCAGGGGAGCCGCGCAATCTGTGGCACGCTGAAAGAAGAGGATCTCGAGGAGCTCAGCCGTGATGGCGTCACACTTCGTGAAGCACTGGTATCTGCCGGGTATCAGACGGAAGCGCTGAAAAACGTGAAACGTGACGATATTCGAGCAATCGTAGAATTGCATATCGAACAGGGACCGGTGCTTGAAAGCGAGCAGAAGCAGATCGGTATTGTGGACAGTATCGTCGGTATCGTCAACTATGAGCTGACCATTCAGGGAAGCCAGAACCATGCAGGTACCACCTCGATGCCTTTACGGCACGATCCTGTGGTAGCTGCTGCGGAATTTATCACAGAGTCTACCCGTCAGATGATGGCGCAGGCCCCTTCTGCCACCCTTACCTATGGCGCGATACAGGTATTTCCTGGAATGCAGAATGTCATTGCAGATCGAGTGAATCTGCTCATCGATCTGCGCGATGGTAGCAATGAGGAACTGCTTCAAGATGTGGTTCTTCTGAAACGTGTACTGGAATCCATCGAACGCAAGGGCTTTCAGACCCAGCTTCGACAGAATGACTGGCTGGAGTCCGTACAGATGGATCCGAACGTGATTCGGGTGATCGAGCGGCACTGTGAAGAGAAACATCTCGCGTATAAGCATATGAACAGCGGCGCCGGACACGACTCGATGGTATTCGGAAAGCATTTCCCGACCGCGATGATCTTCGTGCCGAGTATCGGAGGTATCAGCCATAATCCGGCAGAAGCCACCGATGTAGCGGATATACAGACCGGTTTTGAACTGCTTTGTGACGTGTTAAAAGAATTATCAGCTCAAACCTTTTTATCATGGTAAGTTTTATTACATTGCTAATGATAATAAAGCCTTTAGTAAAGAACTGTTTCATATGACTGATACATATGTTATTGACGTGCAGGATCTAGGAAATGCATTGGATGTGCTGATGTTTGTACTGGCAATCGATGCAGAAAAATGTTCCAGAAATTAAATAATTGATCTTGTTACTGTAATTATTCGGAGGATGAAGCATGGGATTATTCAAAAAGAAAATCGTGAAAAAAACATATGACCGAGAACATA